>Ga0164313_10002974_pt1 | contig 15111 bp, 12 predicted proteins | sample GuaBasSedimGuay4_FD_113735 | JGI IMG/M metagenome (GOLD analysis project Ga0164313, IMG submission 113735) | Subseafloor sediment microbial communities from Guaymas Basin, Gulf of California, Mexico - Guay4, Core 4569-4, 0-3 cm | ecosystem: Environmental > Aquatic > Marine > Hydrothermal vents... | reverse complement strand
TGTGCGGCTGCCCGGAAGGACAGCCCTCCATTTGAAATGTCCTGATGTGGAGGGTCGTGCTCCTGCGCGACCGCCGGAGGCCTGGGTTATGCGGCTGCCCGGGCATGTCCCGGCGTAGCATTGTGAAGACGGAAGGACAGCCCTCCATTTGAAATGTCCTGATGTGGAGGGTCGTGCTTCTGCGCGACCTTGGACCTATGTAGAAGCCGGACTCTCAGCGAAAGAAAACAACCGGGCCAAATCAATTTGCCCGGCCTTCTCTCCCCAACTTGGTTTCACCAGGAATCCCCCTCATCAATACTGATTCAGATCTCTGCGCCTCTGCGTCTTGAGCATAGCGGGCGCGAGAATTCAGCCCTCCTCCTCTCAATCGGCAAACCGAAACGCTTCAACGCCAGGCACCGGTGATTTCCAGGCAAACAGGTGTCCGGAATCCGGTTGTTCCGTCTTGCCACCCTCACCGCCGCCGGCCGTCGTGATATAGAGCGTCTTCAGGTCATCTCCACCAAAAGCGCAGGACGTCACACATTCCGCCGGGACCTTGACTGAATCGAGCCGCAGACCTGTCCCCGGATCCCAACGGTTGACCGCCCATCCACCCCAATGAGCCACCCAGAGCATTCCCTCTGCGTCGATCGTCATCCCATCCGGGGACCCAAGGTCCGCGGAAACCTCGACAACGGTCCGGCGATTCGCGATGTCACCCGTCTCCAGGTCATAATCGTAGGCCCAGACCTCGCGGGTTCGGGTATCAATGTAATACATCGTCATCCGGTCAAGGCTCCAGACGATCCCGTTCGACGTCGTGACATCGCCCACCATCGTACGCACCCGCCCTGAGGCATCATACACGTAGAGGCTACCCGCCTTCTCTTCACCCGTGAGCGACATGGTGCCGGCCCAGAACCGACCGGCCGGATCACATTTTCCATCGTTGAATCGATTCGTCGGCTTGTCCGCCTCCGGCTGAGCCAGCAGTTCAATACGACCCGACTCGAAGTCCAGCGTGGCAATTCCTTTCTCGATCGCCACAAGAAGCCCGCCGTTCTCGCACATCACGACCGTGCCCACCATCTGGCCCACCTCGCAAGTGCGATTCTCTCCCGTGACCGGATCATACCGATGGACCCGTCCCGCCGTGATATCGACCCACCAAAGGCATTTTTCTCGGGAATCCCAGATGGATCCTTCACCCAGTTTCGCACTGCTCTTAAGGACTATCCGGGCCTCGTTCATGCTCTCAGCATCCACCGGCTCAACCCGCAAAGGCCAGCATAATTGGGAATAAGCCCGATCCGAATGGAACTGAGTTAAGCACTTTCAAACCGTTTCATCATGCATGGCGACCACGGGGTCATTCCTTGCATTCGTGCATGCCAGTGCACGAATCAAGGTTTGACCCCTTCGAATGCCCGACCCCCTGCCTGGCCCTTCAGAACAACCGTCCCTGCTGGAGGGCATCGCGCTTTTCGGGATCAGCCGTGCTTTCCTCCGCCAGACGCTGGAGCGATAACGGGTGGCCGCTCCCATCATAAGCCAGCGCCTTCAGAACAAGCGCAGCCGCAAGAGCGTCATACGGTGCACAATGGAAATGATCCCGGCCTTTCGGACAGTGCTGATCGGCCAATCTGTCGACTTCAGACGACAGTCCGAGTGACTCAACCACATCCTCAAGGCCGGCTGTTGGCAGATCCGGGCGAAATTCGATCACAAGACGACCGGTATCAATCCAAGGGCCCCAATCGGTCGCCGACCCTCTTCCGCCGATAAAATCGCGCGAGGTTCTGGGATACGGCCAGACGGACCGAAGGAGCCGTTTCTCCGTACCCGAAAAATGGGCGGCCAACACACCCGTCGCCCTGAGTCCCGAAAAAAGCGTCCACTCATCCGAGAAAGGTGCACGATCCGCCAGATCCCCCCTCGTAAGCCCGTGAACGCGGGTATCTTCAGTCCAGATCGGTCCCACCGAGCGGCAAAGTCGGTTCACGGAGTTCTCAATTCTCCCATCGACCAGGGTGACCACGCCATATTCGACGATACCCGACCGTGAGCATCCCTCGAAATCGATCATGTGTACGGGAACCGAGGTCCACTCCATGCCCGTTATCCAAAGCGCCGCCCCCCGCCAGGCGCGAGGCAATTCGGAGGCCAGGCTTCCGCGAAGTTTTTTTCTCGCGCAGAGACGCAGAGGCGCAGAGATTCCTGATACAGCTTCCGGTTCCGTTTCTCGTCGGAGCCACGGAGCTCACCGGGGACTGTTTCCAACGGATAGACGGTCGCAGCGGACCTCTTCAGAATCAACCAGTATGCTCTACCTGGAAAAGCCAATACCTCAGTGGGCTCTGCACGGGTGCTTAATCTAAATGGATACCGCCGTTTTTGAATCATTCGCCGTCGAACTTGCAGATGCTGCCGGCGAGATAATCCGTCCGCTCTTTGGCGACCCCAGCCTGAAGGTCGACACCAAGTCAGACGCAACGCCGGTCACAGAAGCTGACCGGAACGCTGAAATCCGGATCCGTGAAATGATTCGGGCCCGTTACCCCGATCACGGAATTCAAGGTGAGGAATTCGGCATGGAAAATGACGATGCGGAATTCGTATGGGTCATCGATCCAATCGACGGCACCAAGTCTTTTATCACCGGCTGCCCTCTCTTTGGCACTTTGATCGCCCTGCTTCACCGGGGAACCCCTCTTGTGGGTCTGATCCATCAACCCATAATCGGACAGACCTGTCTCGGAAATGGAACCACAACCACCTTGAACGGAAAGCCGGTCCGAGTGCGCCACACCAGCACTCTGGCAGCGGCCACACTTCTGCTGACCGACTTCGTCAACCTCGGAAAATACCAGAATCAAACCGGCTTTGACCGACTGGTTTCCGAGGTCGCCCTCACACGAACGTGGGGCGACTGCTACGGTTACCTCCTGGTGGCCTCCGGATTTGCTGATATCATGCTCGATCCCGTTGTGAAGGATTGGGATAAACTCGCCCTGATTCCTGTGGTCCGTGGGGCAGGAGGCACCATCACCGATTGGCAAGGCAACGATCCGGTGACCGGAACCTCCATCGTCGCCGCATCGCCAGGCCTGCATGCCGAGGCGATCAGAATCCTGAATACGTGAAAGGGGTCAGGCCGTTGTTTGTATACGATTTGGATCGTATACAAACAACGGCCTGACCCCTTACTTCGCTTCGTAACTTGCCGTAATGGTCGAAATCAGTCCGCCGCGCGGTTTCCAAATTGATGTCACCGTGAGGGATCGCGGTTCGAGCACGCTCACCAGGTCATCGAGAATCTGGTTCGTAACCGCTTCGTAGAAAATCCCCTCATTCCGATAGGCGTTGAAATACAGCTTGAGTGATTTCAATTCCACGCAGAGCTGACCAGCCACATAGGAAACCGTCATATCGGCAAAGTCCGGTTGCCCGGTTTTCGGACACATCGACGTAAACTCGGGCGAAGTGTGTTCAATCACATAGTCCCGTCCCGGAGCAGGGTTTGGAAAGGTTTCCAGAATTCCTTGGTCGCTCATGACAGACACCGATACGCCGTTGAACCGGAAAGTGAAGTCTTACTTCGCCGTTTCCACGAAGCGTTGTTCGCGGATCACGGTCACCTTGATCGTGCTTGGATACTGAAGTTCGTCCTCGATCCTTTGGCGAAGGTTTCGCGCGAGCTGAGCCGCATCATCATCGCTGACCTCGGTCGGATGGACGACGACTCTGACCTCCCGTCCGGCCTGAATGGCGTAAGCGCCCTGCACGCCCTCGATGGAAAGAGCGAGTTTCTCCAGTCGTTCCAGGCGTTCGATATAGGAAGACATCAACTCCGCACGCGCTCCCGGCCGAACCGCCGATATCGTATCCGCAAGGATGACGATGCCGGCATAGAGCGATTCAGGCTTCACCTCCTCATGGTGGGCGGCCACGGCATTGACGACGACGGTTCCCTCGCCGAAACGTTTGAGAAATTCCGACCCGATCAGCGCATGGCTGCCTTCATGCTCGGCGTCGATAGCCTTCCCAATGTCGTGAAACAGACCGGCTCGCTTGGCGATCGCCGGATCCAAACCGATCTCCGAAGCGATCAGGGAACACAGGCGCGCCACCTCTATCGAATGATCCAAGGCATTCTGGGTGTAGGAAAACCGAAACTTCAGCTTGCCGATGAGTCTGGTGATCTCGACCGGCACCGAGGCCAGCTTCAGGTCGCGGATGGCCTCCTCGCCGGCCTCATTGACGATCCTGTCCACCTCCGCCTCCGCCTCCTGAACCCCCTCCTCGATACTGGCCGGATGAATCCGTCCGTCGCTGATCAGACGCTCCAACGTGATTTTAGCGATCTGACGGCGGACAGGGTCGAACGACGATATCAGAACCATCTGGGGTGACTCATCGATCAGAAGGGTTGTTCCGGAGGCGGCCTCAAAGCATTTGATATTTCGGCCCTCACGGCCGATAATTCGGCCCTTCATGTCGTCATTCGGGAGCTGCACGATGCTGGCGGTGATATCGTTGTTCGATTTGCTGGTCAGTCTCTGCATGGCGGCCACCAGGATCCCGCGGGCCTCGTCTTCCAGCTCTCGTTCTGACTTGTCCAGGACATCCTTGCGAAGGAGCCGAAACTCGTCCTGGCATTCGCTGCGCACCTGCTCGCGGAGGCTCGCCTTGACCTCCTCAACGTCCATCTTGGCCAGATTTTCCATCGTCTGGCGCAGATCACGAGACATCTGGGCCACCGATTCACGATCCTCCTCCACGTCGTCGCTCTCCTGCTCCAATTTTTTTTCGCGAAGGGTCAGCTGGTGATCCAGGGCTCCGATCGATTCTTCATGGGACCGAATCTCCCGGAGCTTGACGTCGATCTCGATTTCCCGCCGCTCGATCTCGTTGTTAACCTCCGCCCGGCGCCGTTCGGTCTCGATATCGACCTGGCTCCTCAGCTTGTCTGCGATCAGTTCGGCCTTCCGACGGGCGGATTCCTCGATTTCCGCCGCGGTTCGTCCGGCTCGCCGTCGCGACTCCCGGCAGGCAATCCAGGCAACTAAACCACCGATCAAGGCCCCGGTCAGTCCCGCACCGACGAACACCAGACCAGCCGTGCCCAATGTGGCCGCTATTTGAGAGAAAACAGATGGTAACAGATCAGAACTCAGAGCCCCGAAGGTAGGCTCCACCCGGGAAAGATCAACTGTTTCCAAGGCGCCCGTTCCGGAGGGATTCATCAGCGAAAACCCGATCCGCCCATAACCCCGGGACCAGATTCGACTTCCCCATTGCCCGGATTTTCCTTATCTCACCGCTTGGCGCCTGTCAGTTGCCTTCTGTTTCCGGCTCTCATAACCAATATCCACCGTCTTGCCCGTCGACCGCAGCCAAACTCCCCTGACCAACATTGTCCGCTTTGCCTCGCAAAGCCGGTTCGATCCCATCATCCCCCTGGCCATGCTGGCTCTCTGCGTGATCGGGGTCTTCTTCATCTACAGCGCCCAGATCTACATGGGCCATTCCCAGTATTTCAAACAATTGATCTGGATCGGCATGGGCACGGTGGCCTATCTGGTGATTGGCCGGATCGACTATAAGATCTTTCTTTCCTATTCCCTTTGGGTCTGGGTGTTGGCAGTCATCCTCCTGTTGATTGTGCTTTCCCCCTTCGGAGTCGCCCGGGGTGGGTCCCAACGCTGGATCAACCTCGGCCTTTTTCACTTTCAGCCCGTTGAGACCGCCAAATTTGGCGTCCTCATCATGGCGGCCAGCATCCTGGCCAGATCCGAGATCGGCTCCATCCGCGAATCGCTCCAGGTACTTGGGAAAATGGCGCTTGCTGTTTCGATTCCGATGTTCTTGATCTTGCGGCAGCCCGATCTTGGATCGGCGCTCGTGCTCCCCCCAATGATTTTTTCCCTCCTGTTCGTCTCCAACCTGGCGAAACGTTTTTTCGTGACGGCAATCGCGCTATTCATGCTCGCGCTCAGCGTGGTGGCCTTCGATGTCTACGGCTACAACCGATTCATGGAGACGAACGAACTGTCCTATACCAGGGACAAGGGAGCCTATGAGACGCATTCACTTTTGCCCCTTCACGATTACCAGCGGAATCGTATTCTGTCCTTCGTGGCACCAGACCAGATCGAGCCCATGGGTATCGGTTGGAACCTGCGCCAGTCGCTCATCTCCGTCGGATCCGGCGGTTTGATCGGCAAAGGTTGGACAGAGGGCACTCAGGCCAAACTGGGCTATCTTCCCCGCGGAGTGGCCCACAATGATTTTATTTTCTCCGTGCTGGCGGAGGAAAAAGGATTTCTAGGAAGCGTCACTGTTTTGGGACTCTTCGGGCTGATTCTCGGCAATGGTATCCGCATTGCCGGTATGGCCCGCGATCGCTTTGGCATGTTACTCGCTCTCGGGGTAACCGTTATCTTCGCCGTACACGTCTTTGTGAACATCGCGATGACGATTGGAATGATTCCCATTACAGGCCTGCCGCTTCCCTTCTTAAGTTATGGAGGCTCATTCCTTCTCAGTTGCTGCATCCTGCAGGGACTTGTGCAGAGCGTGTATCGGTTCAGGAAGGACTTCTGATCGCCATCCGGCGAATCAGAGCCACTGCTCTTTGCCCGACAGCGTTGTCTGCCGGGACAGGCATGTTGCAGCAACCGAAGGTGGCCTCCTATTTGTCTCGGTTAGTACCAGATCAATATGAAAAAAGGATCAGCGACCACTTCCAGGAAACAGAATAAGGGCGAACGCTTCGACCAGGAACTGAAATCTCCACCTCCCGAAAACCGGGGTAAGCGTGTCGATAACGGGAGATTGCGACGGGCCGCCCGGGACCGGGCCAAGAAAAAGCCGCTCATCTCAAAGTTGATGGACTCGTTCCGAAAGGAGAAGAAGCAGTTTCGCGAGCTTATCATCAACTCCGAACCGCTCGAAAAACGGGTCGGACTGCTGATCGATGGGATCCTCGACAAATTCGACATTGAACGTGCCTCGGGCGCCGACCGCGTGGTCGGCGGCATCTACAAAGGTCGTATCAAGAATCTCGACCCCGGGTTGAAGGCGGCGTTTGTCGACATCGGCCTGCCCAAAAACGCCTTTCTCCACTATTGGGACATTCTGCCCTCGGCCGCGGATTCCTCCATCGAGGTCGTCCGGGTGAACAAGTCGGCCAAGAAACGTAAGAATGAGAAAATCACGATCAAGGACATCCCAAATCTCTATCCCGTAGGGACCGAGATTGTTGTCCAAGTGACCAAGGGTCCGATCGGAACCAAGGGTCCACGAACCACGACCAACCTGTCGCTGCCCGGTCGATTCATCGTCCTCATGCCCTATTCCGACCAGTGCGGCATTTCCCGGAAGATTGAAGACAACAAGGAGCGCGCCCGGCTCAAGAAGATCATTCAATCCCTGACCATCCCTGAAGGAATGGGAATCATCGTCCGCACCGCCGGCGAGGGGAAAAAGGCCAGGTACTTCGTCCGCGACCTGCACATTCTGCTCAAGAAATGGGATTCGATCGCCAAGGACATGGAGGTCGAGCGCGCACCGGCCTGCCTCCACCAGGAACCCGATCTGGTCGAGCGGACCGTACGTGATTTCCTGACCGAGGAAGTCGATCGGGTGCTCATCGACAACAAAAAGGACCAGCAACGCATTGTAGAACTGGTCTCCCAGATCTCGTCGCGCTCAAAATCGAAGATTTCCCACTATTCGGACAATATTCCAATCTTCGAGCGCTTCAATATCGAGCGCCAGATCGAACAGACCTTCCTCCGCCACGTCTTCCTGCCCTCCGGCGGCCAGATCGTGGTTGACGAAACCGAGGCGCTGATCGCCATTGACGTCAACACCGGGGCCCACAAGACCAGGTCCGGGGACGAAAAAGACACCATTTTCCAGGTCAACTGCGAGGCGGCCACCGAGATCGCCCGACAGATCCGTCTCCGCAATATCGGGGGCCTGATCATCATCGATTTCATCGACATGAAGCAGCGCCGGCACCGCAACTCCATCCTGGCGCGAATGAAGGCAGCCATGGCCGACGACAAGGCCAAGACGCACATTCTTCCAATCTCGCCGCTCGGCATCATGCAGATGACCCGGCAGCGTCAGCAGGAAAGCGTATCCTCCGGTCTGTATTCGGATTGTCCCTACTGCAGGGGGCGTGGCATCGTCAAATCAGCCACCTCGATCAGTGTCGAACTCCAGCGAAAACTTGCCAGCGAGGTCAGACGCATACGCGCCCGTGATCCTCAAAAGGAGTTGTCCCTGCGCGTGCTGGTCAACCCCGGCGTGATCGAACGACTCCGCAGCGAGGATGCCGACCTTCTGGTCAAGCTGGAGCATATCTATAACGTCCACCTCACCTTCCGGGCCGATCCGAACTACCACGTCGAAAACTACAAGATCCTCGACGCCGAAACCGGGGAAGAGTTGGTTTAGGGAACCAGATACACCTCGACCAACGCGGTGCCGACACCATCGTCCGCACCTTCGACCACGGCCGTGTAGCGACCCGGTGGCAAGACAGTCAGAATGGCGGCATCCTTACTTCCGTCGCTCAGCAGGAATGCTCCGACCACACCGGCCGCGATTTCGATTTCGTCCGCATTGGGCGCGTCCTGCCAATCATCGTTCAGATTGACGATCTCCTGGCCCTGGTAAAGCACGAGGCCTGGATCCTCAAGGGTATCGGGCACATCGAAATCGGCCAGGGTCGGCCCGACTCCACGGATCAGGACCGCTCGAGCCGCATCACCTCTGATCACGAAACCGGGGATCATGACGGCCGATCCCGTTCCGACCGTTCCACGGTTGGAAATATTGATCAAGCGGGCCGGCGTTGTCGCCTCCGCATCCTCATAGACCTCCACCAGGGCGACACCCGCGGACCCGTTTACTCCGGTTACCTTGGCTGTGTACGACCCGGCAACCAGGTTCATAAGCACGGCTGCGTCATCGCTGCCCGGCACCAGCTCAAACGCTCCGACATTCGCGGTCGCGGTGATGATATCGTTCACATTCGGAGCGTCACCCCAATTGTCATTCGTAGCCAGGGTGCCTGAGGATCCGATCACCTCGAGCCGTGGATTCGGGATGAACCCCTGCACGTCAAATTCGTCCAGCGTCGGACCCACCCCTCGAAACAGGGTCGAGAGCGGACTGCTTCCTTCGACCACGAACCCGGGAATCATAATCTGTGACACGCCTTCAACCCGCCCGCGCGTTGAAATGTTCGAAAGCCGACTGTCCGCACCCGGAACAACCTGAACCATCGCCTCGTCACTCCAGACACCGCCAACCGTGTTGTATACATAAGCTTGATACACGCCCGCGTCGGTCGATGCCACTGCTCCGAGATCAAGAATGGAACTCGTTTCGCCCGGTATCTCAGTTCCACCCTTGGACCACTGAAAAACCGAGTCTCCCGGGTCAGTTGGGATGACCTGCAACAGAACCCGATCATCAGGTGCTGCGATCAGCGAGAAGGGTTGCACCGTGATGGTGGGAGCACCGGGCAGGACGGCCCCGGTTCGGGCCGAGTCCAGATGAAACTGTGGCCAGGCGGAATCGGCCAGAATGTGATCCCCGTTGAGAGCGTAGACCCGGTTGTCGAACGATCCGGCATAGATCGTACCGTCGGTTGCGATGGCCGGAGAGGAGTCCACCCAGTCACCGGTCTGGTAGGCCCACACGAGAGCCCCTTCTGAGCTCAGGCAGGAAACGGTATTGTCTCCCGCCCCAAAAACGATCGAACCGTCCGCTCTGACGGCCGGGCTGGACACGATGGCATAGCTGATAAAATAACGCCATTGCAGGGTCCCGTCCGGATTGAGGGCATACATGTAACCATCGAGCGAACCAACGTAGACCGTGCCATCCTCACCGATGGCCGGTGACGACTCCACCGAATCCCCGGTCGCGAATCGCCAGGTCAATCCACCATCCGAACCGATGGCGTAAACAAAGCCGTCATCGGACCCGACATAAACGGTTCCATCCGTACCGATGGAGGGCGAACTGACAATCGGACCATCGGTCGCGTACGACCACTTGAGATCCCCCACCGAGTCGACGGCGTAAAGAGAATTGTCCCAAGAGCCCACATAAACGGTCCCGTCGGGACCGACCGCAGGCGAAGAGTCCACCCAGTCCGACGTTGGATAGACCCAGAGTTCGGTTCCGTCGGGATTGATTGCATGGAGATTTCCGTCACCCGATCCGACGTAGATCGTCCCGTCGTTTCCGATCGCCGGTGAGGAATAGATGAAGTTGCCGGTCTCGTAGGTCCACTTGAGCGAGCCACTTGATCGCAGGGCATACAATCTGCCGTCCCAGCATCCGATATAGATGGTGCCGTCCTCAGCCACAGCGGGACTGCCATCGATCCAGTCCGGCACCCGAAAATTCCACTTCATCGTTCCGTTCAAGGGATCGATGGCAAAGACTCTCGAAAGGGACGGACTCGAGGATTCCGAGCCGATATATACGGTTCCGTCGCTTCCGACGGCAGGCGAAGAGGCAAAAACCGTGCCTGACGTCCACTGGAATTGCCACCGAAGGGAACCATCGGTCTGTCCGGTCAGGATCAGTGCTCCGGATGAGGCGATTATAGCGGACGCGACCGCTTTGAAAATTCGATTCAACATTTTGAAGGATGTGACAGGTGCCGTTCAGGGAATCATCACGGCCGCGGGAATGGCGAGTTTGAACCGGGCGCCCGTGCGACCCACGCTCTCCTCAAGTTCAAGGCGGCCGCCGAGGCTGATCGCCAATTGATAACTGAGGGCCAAACCGATTCCCGAACCGCCCTCTTTCTCCGAACTCACCGGTTGGAAAATGTTTCGCTTCACCGCCTCGGGCAGTCCCGGTCCGTCGTCCTCGACCAGAAACTCGACTTCACGCTCATAGACCAGAGCCTCGAGAGAAACTTCCTGGCCCGCCTCGGAGGCGTCGATCGCATTCTCGATCAGGTTGACCAGAATCAGCCCCACCAGGTTGGCTTCACGATTGGACAGGGATCCGCTTTCGCCGCCGCGATGGATGAAGGAAACACCCCTGGAATCAGCCCGGCTGAGGATACGATCCGACACCATCTCCAGCACTTCCCGGATCGGCAATTCGTACCGGGTTCCGGATTTCTCCTCCCGCAGGATGGTCACAACCTCGTCGACGATGTTCCGCATTCGACGAGCGGCTGAGGCGGCCTCGCGCAGATCTTCGGGTTTGGCGGCGGACGACGATTCCACCCCCGTAGCGCCGACCAGAGACTCCAGTCCGGCCAGAGGATTTTTTAGTCCGTGGATCAAGTGAGAGGTCACCGTGCCGATGGCGCTGGTCTTCGCTGCCAGCGCCAGATCTGCATTGGCCCGGGCCAGTTCCGAGGTGCGTTTCGTGAGCAGGCGATTGGATCGTTCCAGCCGGCGGAAGGCCCAGCCCAGACCCAGTAGCGTGAGCAGAGAACCGGCGCCGAACGCGAAGCCGGCCTGTCGCAACAAGTTCGCGTCCAACCGATCGAACTCGGCCTTTACGGCCTGCCCATCCACCCAAAGCTCTGCAATACCGACATCACTGATTTCGTCCCGATGATTCAGAGGCATCAGAACCTGGAGCAAGGGAACCGCCGCGGCGTTCTCGCCAATCCTCCCGAAAAACAGGTCATCGAGTGGATAACTCTCATGAAAGCGGGCTTCCGGGCCAAGCATAGCCAGTCGATCCAGGACTTCGGAGCTCAGATCGTCGTCGATCACTTCGACCGGCACCGAATCGAAGAACACCCCTCCCGGATCAAACACCCGCATCGCCACAACCCCACGCATCCGGGAGGTCCGCAACACAATGGCGAACAACGCATAGTCTTCCTCCGCCAGTCCCAGGTCTTCATCCGTTTCCTCGAGGAGATCCCGTTGCAGCATGGTCGCCGCATACAGCGCTTCGCTCTCCCGATGTAGAATCTGATTCCGCACTTCCTTCCTCAGGCCGAAGGTGACAACAGCGACCACGAGACCGAAAACGATCAGCGTAAGCGCCAGCATGAGTACCGTCAGGCCGGCTCCACGGGTTCGAGAACGAAGTGTGTATTCAGGATCAGTCACGAGATTACATCAAAACGTCCAGCCTACGCCGGTATACAGGCCCACCGCATTGTAGGTGCCGTAGAAGTCGTTGGTCGCACTCCGTTCGGCTTCACAGTCGAAGTGCCAACCAAGCGATTCACTCAGATCCCGTTCAATACGAAACTGTCCGTAGAAATCATCTTTTGCACGCGGCTCAATCTGCACGGTATCCTCGTTGAAAATGGTCTGGAGCAGGTAATCGTAATGAATCCGACTGCCTGAGATCATGAACCGCCACGGCCCGGGAGTCCAGGTGAGTTCCAGGCCCAGGCGCGAGCGGTCGTAGTCAAAGTAGCCCGAACCGTTGTCACGATACTCGAGGTAACCCACCTTGGCCTTGACCGACCAATCGGATTCCGGATCGAATTTCAGGTTGAATCGCCCTTCGACCTGCCGTTGATCCGCCTTCAGTTTCGTATCCGGCAAGGGCTTGCCGAATTCATTGTATTGGATCCGGGTCGCATAATCCCGGCGGAAGACCATGTATCTCAGATCGAGATCCGCCCACAGTCCCAATTTGTAAACTGCGCGAAGATGCCCGCCGACGTCCTGAAAATCATCCGGTCCTGCTCGGAAATGATCGGTCCGGTAGAGTCCGGCAACCCCAACCTCCAAGCTCTCCCCGGCCGCAACGCTCCATTCAGGATTGATTGAAAAACTGAATACCTGGACCTGGCCGATTGCCGTTTCAGCTTCAGTCGCGGAAAAATCGAGGACCTGGTCCTGGTAGAGGACTTGCGCCGGCAGGGACAGAGTTGACCAAGGGGTCGTGTTCCAATCCCAGGCCGCGTGGAAAAAGGCCGTCTGCTCACCATCCGTCTCCTCGGCCGAGAAGTAGCGGACATCGGTAAACCCGATCATGGCCACGAATTCGGTGTTCCCATCCGGGTAACGCCAGAGCATGCTCTCGAGGTCCGTCCGCCAGAATCCGCTCGATTCACCGTCGACCGGCCGCAACAGGATATTGTCCCTATAACCCAGCGAACCGGCCAGAGTGGTTACAAAATCCCAGGTCGGAAGCTCGAGATTCAAGTCGGTCGTCGGATCGTCTCCGTCCAGATCTTCAAAACCCGGCAGACCTCTGAATTGCTCCAGATCTTCAAAATTCTCGATGTCATCCAGCATCGACGGATCATCTATACCCTCAAGATCCTCAAATCCTTCGACGCCCTTCAGGTCACTCCACTTCGACAGGACTCTGGGTTCGGACGTCTCTTCCCCATGCAGGCTCCCAACGACCCAAGCCAGCGAGATCAGCAGGACGACCCACAAACAACGTGGGCGTCCCTGACTCATATCAGACAAATAACTGGAAACAGACATGGATGCGACAACTGATCGGGGCTACTGGCTCTTCTACATATACGGTGACCGGTAGCAAAATGTTTCACTCCCGCATAGAGAAACCGTGATTTCCCCCGTATTCAGGGCCCTGGAAAAGATTCAGGGTGGAACCTTTCGGATCCACCCTGCCCCTCAATGTTCCAGCGCGATTGCGATCAATCGCCTGGAAAATTCAACCTTCGGGAACAACTGGAGGCTGCTTGTCGCGCAAATTCTCTCGGAACTGACGACGCAGGGCCCTGAATTGCTGGCGGGCCTCGCGGAGATCGCCTCCATATTCGGCGCGAAATTCTTCATGCGCCTTTTTGATAGCAGCCTTGGCATCTGCAATCGCGTCTTCATTGCCAAGTTCATTGGCTTTTTTCAGTTCCATCCAGAGAGGTCCCATCGATTCGCGATGTAACTGACGAAGCTCCCTGAATTGTGCCATAAGTTCCTGTCGGTCAGCACGGAAAGCATCAATCATGGCCTGTAACTCAGGAGTGATTTCGATATTAACGTGATCGCGAAGGCGTTGCATTAACTGATCACCGCGCTGGTTCTGGTCGCCTTCGGCCATCAGAGTCGATGACGAGAGGCCGATCGTGGCCACTGAAAGAAGAGTGAGTAGTGTTTTGCTAAGTTTCATTATTTTATTGTCTCAGTGTGTTGGTTTCTATTTCAGAGATGTCCACCCTATTGCAAGCGGCGTGCCATCTTTTGAGTTAGATTTTAAATTGTTGATATTGTTAAGGTTACAACAGTTTTTGAGATTTTCGACCCGCTACTGAGTTGGGTGTATGGCCCCAGTCTTCGAGTTTCAGACGGGGATTTTCACCCACCCGGGGTTTCAATCTGCCGCCGACGTTCGTGCCGGATCTCACGAATCTGGTCCCTGAGCTCACGGCGCAGCCGACGATGGGTTTCGGCGATAGTCGCCTGGTGCTCCCGGATCTGCTTCCGGATTGCGGCCTGTTCTTCCTCGGTCGCCAGGCGGTAAATCCGGATCAATCGTTCGCGCTCCTGAAGCAGGACCTTGACCTGTTCGCGATACCGCAGTCGCAATTGCCTCAAGTCATCAGCAAGAGGCCCCAACTGGTTCTGTATTTCACTCCGGATCTGTTCCTGATTTTGAGTCTGCTGTGGTTCGGCCGTATCCCCGGTCTTCCCGAATAGCGATCCACCGAGCAGGAAGGTCGCTGCCAATCCGTATATTGTGTAATTAATTTTCATATCCATATCTCCTCTCAAATCACTTGGATACCCGATCCTTCGCATGATCTATGCCGAAACTTCAGATAGACGGTAAGAGATTGCCCCACAATTACTTAAATTCCATTAGCGAGTGTTTCGAACCTCCAAATCTTGGGAAATTCCACCCAATAGCCGCACGACATGGGTCAATTGACCCAGATATCACTCGACCCGATCACTTGTTCGACCTCTGTTCCTGAAACGGCGTTGTAGCCAAAACCGCGGTCGCGCAGGAGCACGACCCTTGTACATCAGGACATTCCAAAATGGAGGGCTGTCCTCCCGGGCAGCCGCGTAACCCAGGCCTCCGGCGGTCGCGCGGAAGCACGACCCTCCATTACTCTACCGGCGTGGAGGGCTGTCCTTCCGGGCAGCCGCGTAACCCAGGCCTCCGGCGGTCGCGCGG
>Ga0164313_10002973_pt1 | contig 15112 bp, 9 predicted proteins | sample GuaBasSedimGuay4_FD_113735 | JGI IMG/M metagenome (GOLD analysis project Ga0164313, IMG submission 113735) | Subseafloor sediment microbial communities from Guaymas Basin, Gulf of California, Mexico - Guay4, Core 4569-4, 0-3 cm | ecosystem: Environmental > Aquatic > Marine > Hydrothermal vents >... | reverse complement strand
CGATGACACACAGGCTGCATGGTGGCCACAACTGCATTCATTTTCTGTAGGTTTAAAAGGTTCTCCGGATCTGGCTGCAGCACAATTGGTAGCAGATCATATCGGTACTGTGCACCACGAAATAGAATTCACCATACAAGAAGGCCTGGATGCAATTAAGGATGTAATATATAATTTGGAAACTTATGATATCACCACGATCAGAGCTTCTACACCAATGTATCTGATGGCACGTGTAATCAAATCTATGGGAGTTAAAATGGTGCTGTCCGGAGAGGGTGCGGATGAACTCTTTGGTGGGTATTTATATTTTCACAAAGCACCAAATGCACGGGAATTTCACGAAGAAACTGTACGTAAGTTAGACAAACTTCATATGTACGATTGCTTGCGTGCCAATAAATCACTTGCGGCATGGGGCATAGAAGGCCGCGTTCCTTTCCTTGATAAAGAATTTATGGATGTTGCCATGCGCATCAATCCTGAAGACAAAATGATCAATGGTGAACGAATGGAAAAATGGGTGATCCGAAAAGCATTTGAAAGTTATTTACCGGAAAGCGTTACATGGCGGCAAAAAGAGCAATTCTCAGATGGCGTTGGATATAGCTGGATCGACACGCTGAAAGAAATAGTTAATCAGGAAGTTAGCGACGAACAATTGAAAAATGCAAAATATAAATTCCCAATACAAACACCAACAAGCAAAGAGGAGTTTTACTACCGTTCCATTTTTGCCAAGCATTTTCCTTCAGACACAGCAGCTCTTTGTGTTCCACAAGAGCCATCGGTTGCCTGCAGTACAAAAATTGCATTAGAATGGGATGAGGCATTTAAGAACATGAATGATCCATCCGGCAGAGCGGTGGCAAATGTCCATGATGACGCATATGCTTGAATTTAATTGAACGATATTTAATCCTCAGGTTTTTTATAAATTTTGAGGATTTTTTTTGCCTTAAATTGTATATTAGTTGCCCAAAAAAACCAAGTAAAAATTATTACCAGATTAATTATATGCGATTATTTTTCTTTCTAATTTTTATTTTATTTGGTAGTCAGGTTACTGCTCAAACTATAGAAGGTATTGTTTTGGATTTCAACACAAAACAGCCCATAAAAGAAGTGAATATCATTAGCAATAATAATGTAAAGGGAGCTTATACTGATGAAGATGGCAGGTTTGAAATTGATATTAACCCGGGTACAGTTTTATCAATTTCTCATATTGGTTATCACAAAAAGCGGGTGACTATTGATAAAATTGAGAATAATATTAAGATCTACTTGCAGGCCGTGCCGATCCAGCTAAATGATGTTCAAATCAGGATTACGAAAAATAATTTACTCAATATTTCCCAATCTGCATCCATTACTACCTTATCGGAAAAACAAATTAAAGAACACATCTCCAGATCGATGGCCGAAGCAATGATTGGAACAGAAGGTGTTTGGATGCAAAAAACAAACCATGGAGGAGGCTCCCCTTTTATCAGAGGTTTAACGGGTAATTATGTCTTACTCCTCATCGATGGCGTTCGAATGAACAATAGCACCTTTCGCTACGGACCCAATCAATATTTTAATACAATTTCTCCCTTTTCGGTAAGTTCCGTAGAAGTACTTCGAGGAGCCGGAGCAGTACTTTACGGATCTGATGCCATTGGAGGAACCATCAATATCAACACCAAAAATCCTTCTTTCAATGGAAACAAGAAGATCTATGGCAATGCAATGGGACAGGTTATGAGTCATCAAATGGAATACACCGGCGCTCTGGAAATTGGAGGGAATCATAAGAATTTTGCATTTTTAGCCAATGGAAGTATTCGGAATTTCGGAGACAATTATGCCGGAAACGGGATTGGCTATCAGCGGCCGTCCGGTTATAAAGAAAAAGATTTTCTCTTTAAAGGACTGTGGAAATTGAAGGACAATAGTAAGCTAACCTTTAATTATCAATGGTTGCGGCAGGATGATGTTCCTCGTTATGACCAGGTTGCCGTGAAGGGTTATGAATATTACAATTTTACCTTACAGCAAAGACAACTTTCATATCTGAGATATGATAAGCACTGGGCAAATTCTATGCTAAAAGCACTTAGGGTTACCGCTTCCTATCAGGAATCCAATGAAGAGAGGGATACAAAGAAAAACGATGCGATCATAAAAAAAAATGAAAGAGATGATGTTTCTACACTGGGTCTTACATCAGAAATGGATGCCCTTCTCTACCAAAAAGTAGATATGGTTGTTGGTGTGGATCTTTATTATGACAAAATCTACAGTTCCAGAAATTTTGAGAATACCGAAACAGGTGAAATTACTATTTCACCAAGAGGATTGTACCCTGACGGTTCAAGTGCTTTTAGTGCAGCTTGTTATAACACCTATTTATACGATATCGATCGATGGAATTTTCAATTGGGGTGGCGGTATAATTATATTTTAAATAATATAGAAGACCCCATATTGGGTTCGGTGGAACAATCCAGTTCTTCTTTGATCGGGAAAGCAAGTGTTAATTACCGAATCAATAACCATCATATTTATGCGTCTTTTAACAGTGGGTTCAGGGCTCCAAACATTAATGATCTCAGTTCTTTAGGAGACTTCGATTATGGAGTGGAAATTCCAACAAGCGATTTAAATTCCGAAACATCCACAAATTATGAAATCGGTTATAAGATTGGCAAAAGAACTTTTAGTTTTAATGTGGCTTATTATTATCTACACATTAAAAACCTCATTGACCGGGTTCGCTTGGATCCTGACCGTGATATTTATCAGAAGTCTAATGTAGGGGAAGCATATGTTACCGGTTTTGAATTGGGGTTTCAAAAACAAATATCTACCTACCTGTCCATAAACGGCAGTATGACCTACACTTTTGGAGAAAATATTACTAAAAACGAACCTTTTAGAAGAATACCCCCATTATTTGGCGATCTTTCTATTCGCTATGAAAGGAAGAACTATTTTATCATCCTGCAGAATCTCGCTGCAAATAAACAAGATCGTTTGTCGGGTGGTGATACAGATGATCACAGGATTCCGGATGACGGTACACCGGGCTGGTATGTTGCCAATATTAAGGCTGGTATGACATGGAACAAGATCAGTTTTAAACTCGCTTTAAATAATATCTTTAACGAAGCTTATCGGATTCATGGTTCAGGTGTTGATGGTTTGGGGCGGCATGTGGCGGCTTCGCTTAGTTATCGTTTTAACTAATTTTTTTTAGTTCATCATATATCCTGTTTTTCCAGCTTTCTTTACTTTTATATTTATCGGAATTTTTTACATGATGAACTTCCCTGATAAGTGTTGACCGATTTTTATTAATTCTTTGAATTTCTATTTTTCACGCAGAGCTCGCAAAGAACAAACGCCAAGAATATATTTTTCAACATTCCAATTCTGAATCGGAATTTCTAACAACTAACAACTGCCAACCCAATGATAAAGAACTTCCCTGATCAGTGCTGACCGGTTTTTATTAGTTATTCCTTTTTCTCTTACACACAAAGCTCCATAAGTTTTGAGCTTGTTTTGAATTAAACCCGTTTTATGTATTAGAACTTCGTAATGAGACTTGAAAATACAATAAAACCTAGTGTTTTATTAAATTTAGCATAGCATCGTTATGGTTAAATTAAAAAACAAAGCGCAGCGGTAGGCTTTGAAGTAGTTTCAAGTTGTAATAGATTTTCTAATGCATAAAACGGGTTAAAGTTTAAACAATTTTGAAAGAACAATTAAATTTTCCTCCAAGGCTAATTTCTGTGCATCAGGTAAATACATACTATCCAATCTATCCTGGTATGCTGCTGTAATTTTGTGACGCACCATCTTAAGTGTAGAATTTATCATTTGATTGACCTCGGAGAACTCCTCCTCAATAATTTGAAAATTCGAAGGAATCCACTTTTTTGGAAATTTCCCTTTATATTCATTTTGATCTTCAAACCGCAACAATTCTGTTTTTACTTTTTTCAATAGTTCTTCATTTGATTCAATTCCATTACTGCGAATCCAATCCGACATGTTTTTCTGATTCAATGTCAGCAATGCCGTTGTAAACTTTTTATGGTCATTATAGATCATCACTTGTTCAATGATTGCTGAACTATTAATTATTGCCTCTTCTATTTCTTCCGGAGAATATTTTTCTCCATCCTCAGATATTAGAAGTGCCTTTTCTCTACCTACTACCACTAAAAAATCATCCTCATCAAAATAACCAAGATCACCGGTGTACAACCATCCGTCTTTTAAAGTTTCAATGGTTGCCTTTTCATTTTTATAATAGCCTTTCATTACATTATCTCCTTGAATCACTATTTCTCCTTTCTCACCTTTGGATAGTTCCTCGCCGTTTTCATCACATATTTTACAAATTATATTATCTAAAACCTTACCTGAAGTTCCCATTTTATGTACAGAAGGTGAATTTATTGAAATAATCGGTGATGCTTCCGATAGGCCATATCCCTGATATACCGGAACTCCAATAGCACTGTAAAATTCTTGCTGCTGTATATCTAGTAAAGCACCGCCACCAACAAGAAATTCTATGTTCGAACCAAAAATTAAACGAAGGTTTTTAAAGATCAATTTTTCAGCAATAATATAATTCAGATAAGTACTAAAGCGTACAAATATTCCCGGTTTTTTATATCCATCTCCGTTTCTCAAAATCGCAGCAAGCAGACCTCTGTTGAATATTCCTTCAATAAATGATCCCTTAGCGCTAACCCCTTCTTTGAATTTGTTGATAAAATTACTTGTCAACGCGGGCACAGTCAAAATAAAATTAGGATTGGCTTCCTTCAAATTGATTGGGATATTTTTTAAAGCGTTCATACCACCTCCCCTTGCATCCACAAAATAAAGTGAAAGGCCTCTTACCAAAGATGTGTAAATCCCAACGGTGTGTGCAAAGGAATGATCTGTAGGTAAAATTATAAGTGTTGAAATTAATTCTTTAATTTGAAAAGTATTTTGAGCTTCATGACTATTTGAATAATAATTGAGATGCGTCAGCATAATTCCTTTTGGATTGCCCGTAGTACCTGAAGTATAGGATATGGTTACCACATCATCTTCCTTAATTTCTTTCTCTGTTTGATCGATCTTTACAGAATTTGTTTCAAACTTTTCATCTCCCAATCGATATAGATCTTCAATATAAAGCAATTTTTTTTCGTCAAAATTGTAAGTCCGGCATTGCTTGCTGATTTTTTCTGAAGGTCTATCTAAAACAAGTAAATGCAATTTTTTATTTTCATATTTATCCCACCGGGAAATGACTTTTTCCAGAGTGTTCTCTGAAATGATAAAAAGCTTTGTATCAGAATGATTTATTCTAAATGAAACTTCTTCGGGTAGTAATTTGATAGAAAGAGGAACAGAAATGGCCCCTGTGTAAAGTGTGGCGAATTCAGCAATGATCCAATCCGTTTTTGCCTCAGATAAAATAGCGACCTTATCTTCATATCCGATTCCGATTTCTATAAAAGCCGATGCAAGTTGTTTTGATTTAATTTTTGTTTCGTTAAATGTCGTTCTTATCCAGCCATTGTCACCTTTTTGACTCAAATAATTTTTGTCGGCATATTTTACGGATGCCTTATCGAGCATCTTAAAAATAGTTCTTTTACTCATTCTCTAAATAATTAATTAACTGATATTCTTAATTTTATCTTTTGCATGTTTGTACACTACATCAAAAGTTTCTTTTACATTCAAATGATCACTGTTAATCTCAAGGGCATCAGACGCCTTAACAAGTGGAGAATCCTTACGTGTTGTATCCAGATGGTCGCGCATAGTTACATTTTCCAAGACGGAAGAATAGGTGACCTCATCTCCCTTTGCAATCATTTCATCGTACCTTCTTCTCGCTCTGATCTCAGCGCTGGCCGTCATAAATATTTTCAACTCTGCCTCAGGAAAAACAACCGTACCGATATCTCTTCCATCCATCACAATACCTTTGTCTTTTCCCATGCGATGTTGCTCCAAAACCATCTTTTTTCGTACCGCAGAAATAGCTGCTATTCTACTCACCTTGTTCGAAACATCGATCCGCCTTATCTCCTTTTCTACATTTCTCCCATTCAGATATATTTCAGAAAAACCCAAATTGACATTAAAAATAAATTTAATATCAATTTTATCCAAATTTGACACCAAAGATGTTTTATCAATTATATCCTCATTTATAAGATTGTTTTCCATGGCATAAAGGGCTGCAACCCTGTACATTGCGCCTGTATCCACATAGACATAACCAAGCGCATTGGCCAGTTTTTTTGCCAAAGTACTTTTGCCTGTTGACGAATAGCCGTCAATTGCAATAATTATTTTATTTGCTTCTGCCATATTAAAATCCCTTTCTGTTTAAATCCATTCGTAATGTAAATGTACTTGAATTATCCACCGGATGGTATTTCGTAAATGCATAATCCAATTTGAACCTGCCCATTTTCAATCCAAATCCGGCAGATATTCCCGCAAATGTTCTTGTTTCAGAAAGGCTTAATTCTGCAGCCCTCCTAAAATTATATCCAAATCTAATATTAAATCCCTTATCGGGAAAAAATTCTGCACCAATAACAACATGGCGAATAGCATTTGTAAAAAAATTAATACTCTCTTCCTGAGTGTTCCCATCCAGATCTGTTTGACCCCTTGATGGGTTGGGCTCTGAGATATTCCATTTTTGCAGATTATTTACTGTGAAATGCCACTGTAAAGGAACATCCGTCAGTTTGTAGGAAACACCAACAGCTATTTCCAGAGGTAAACTTTCCCTTTTTTCGTCATAAGGAGAAATCTGATATCCCATATTTCTTATCACTGCAGTAATAGAATAGGGCCTAAAATCCGAGAAATAATAAATTCCAAAATCGAAAGCAGCTCCTTGTGAAGTGTAATTTTCAATTTTCGAACTAAGTGCTTTCGCATTGGCACCTATAAAAAAATCGGACCTTGGAATGTTGTATGCATATCCCACTGAAAAGGCGAGATCGCGAGCAGTGAATTCACCGGTTTCATTACCAAATTCATCAGCTCCAATAAACTCTCCATAATTAATATAATTAATACCAATGTGTATGGTTCCCACCCTTCTGTTAATGAGGTGTGCAAAGGTAGCACTCCCAATATTTACACCTGCCAAATAGTTAACATAATTCAGCCCAACCTGATTGTCCATATACCTGCTAATAGTTGCCGGGTTCCAAAGTGGTTGATTTATATCATCTTGTAATGTAAGTACTTCACCACCCAAAGCAGCCTGGTGCGCAGATGTTGGAATGTTCAAAAAGTTAAAAACTCTTTCACCACCAACCTGTGAATATCCAAGGAAAGAAATAAAAAATATAAGCCGAATTACAGTTTTCATAAACAGCTGTAAACATAAGGAATTTATGCCATTTAGCTATTCCATATTAACACAGTAAGACAATTGTTGTTGCCTATTGTTATCTATGTCATTCGATGTATTAATCTTTGAATAATTTTATTGAAAAGATAGTAAGAAATAAATCTAAAATATATTATAGGATTCACCTTCAAAATTTCCAACTTTTATCTTGTCATTAATCTGATAACTATACCCGTTCCGGTTATTGGTTATCTGATGAGTAAGCGCAACAGTTAAATCATCTGATGAATAGCTCATCAGATGAGTAAGCTCAAACTCTGATTAATATTGATCCATGAAATTAGCTTCTCTACTTCACCAAGATCTCATAGAAATAACTAATTGGTGAAAATCTGTGAAATTCGTGTCTTTTAAACGCAAAAGGCACCATGATTTATCGCAAAGCAGGGTAATATTCTCATTAAATAATTTTAGCTCCCCAATCTCCAAAACCCCATCAAAACAAACAATTAGTGACAATCCGTGAAATTAGTGTCTCAGTCTAAGAATAAACTCTCGTCCAGTCCAGGAATCAAACGTAATGCATTCTTATAATACACTTTCTTTAAGATATCATCCGGTAAATTTAAACCATACATGGCCCAAAACGCGTGATATTTTTTATGGTATGGAAAATACTCATCATCTGTTTCTAAAACTCTAAAATAGGTTAGGAATTCTTTTGGTTTCCAGCTATCCTTACCGAATAGGATTCTATCCTGATATTTTTCAAAAAACTTGTTGGCAAACTTTGGTTGTCGCCCCAGTTCGGCGATGATAGCACCAATTTCAACATTCATATTTGGCATCTCGTCTAAAAGCTCGCCTAGCTTTCCAAGGTCATTGGCGTACCAGCCCATGTGGGCATTTATAAAAACTGTATTTGGGTTATTCCTGAACATATTGTGTTGTTCCCTAATTATTTGTTCCCAAGGCACCGGGTCTGTGGCATTTCTCTTTCTTCTCGGGTGGGTTTTTAATTCGAGCCAACGCTCATTATCGGCATCATATTCGTCCCAAAAAGATTTTGGATCCGCTGAATGGATGAGAACCGGAATACCTAGTTCTGCACATTTTTCCCATACCGGATTCAATCGAACATCATCGATAGCAAGCCTTTTGCCAGTTCTATCCATATTTCGCATACCAAGGCTTTTATACACTTTTAATCCTTTGGCGCCATTTTTAACATCTTGTTCCAGTTGATTCGCAGCATTTATTCCCCAATCTTTTTTACCCACTCCGTCAAAATCTACATTGGCAAAAACCACGAATCTATTGGGAAAGTTATCTTTAATATTCTGTACGGATTTCTGTAAATTCTTTCCCGACCTGCCACTTAAATTTACCATGATCATCATGTTCAGGGTATCCATGGCCTCAATCACCGGAGCAAGATCCTGATCTGACATATTATATTGATGACCGTGCACATCTATAAACGGGAACTTGGCTTTATTTACAATGTGTTTTGGAACTACCAGGGTTGGTGTTGGATTGTATTCTTCAAAGGTCAGGTTGTCTTGTGCTTTTATACATCCCGACAATAAAAACGCCAGGACATAGAGGGTAAATATTTTTGAGTTCATTAGATATAGCTTAGTAATTTCCTCAAAAATAGTGAACTGCAGATAATAATGAATTGTTTGCACTAAATATTTTACAAAACAATATATGATATAAATGGAAGCTTACAAACTCACCAACGGAAGAAAAAGAGCCAAATATAGGCATGGTCGGGATGTTGGAAACTATATTCTGACAAAGATGATCTCACGCGCTGATGTAGCATATTTTATGTTAAACCAGCTAAATGACAAAACCTATATGCACAGACCTGTTGGAATAACTTATTAAAAATATGGCTTCCAAACATCCTTCAAAGAACTCACAAAGTCAAGCTTTAAACGAATATAATTCACAAGTAGTTAATAAAAAAAATACCCAAATAACAATAAAAAGGAATATTATACTTGATTTCTCTACTGTTCCTGCAAGGCCTTCGAACTATATAGAATATTTTATACTCAGCTTAAAATAGTTTGTCTTAAATTTGGTGGACATTTAGAATATGAAGTAATAAATTAGAAAGCTTAGTAGTTAAGTAAATTACTTCGGGGCAGGCCTGTTTACCGGCAATGGTTAGACCGAGAGGAATAAAAAGAACCCAGCTTTCATGATTCGAAGCAATCCCGATCTACGGGCAGGCTTCGGGGTATCAAACCCACTTATGGTAATACAACTTAATTTAGGTAAAAACTGGAGCATTCCAATATACGGAATAAGACTTTACACAACTAGGAGAAAAAATAATATGAAACTTAGAAAGTACATAGAAAACTCACGAGATTATACTGAAAAAGCCAGTGATATTGCAAGACATCTTAATTTTGCCGGAATTGGAATAGTCGGCTTGATATTATTATCAATTAAAAATACTGAAATTAATAATTTCTATATTTTATTACCGCTGATCACAATATCATTTTCACTTTTCATTGATTTTTTGCAATACGCGATTGGTGCTTTTTTATGGAAAGATTTCTACATAAAAAAAATCAATAAAGGAATAAGTGCTGATGCAGATGTAAATATTGAGGAAGAAGATAGATGGAGAAAAAAAAGAATTAATGGCTTTTATTATTTCAAATTTATTCTTGTTCTTATTAGCTATGTGCTAATTATCGTATCATTATTTTATATCCTTAATTATTAGTCACGCATGATTAGAATAAAACATTCACTGTATAATTAATCTAATATTCATCAATTACACACTAAATCTACAACAATGAAAAAATCAATTATACTTCTCCTGTTTATACCTTTTTTGATAATAGGGCAAACACTGTTTAGCCAGGGTCTTAGTTCCAAACAAATAGACTCGATAGTGCAAAGTTCAATGACCATGATGCCATTAGCAGGATTAGCTGTTGCTGTTGTAAAAGATGGAAAGGTGATCCATGCAAAAGGTTATGGTGTAAGCTCGATCGAAAGTGGAAAAAAAGTGGATGAGAATACGCTATTTGCAATTGCATCAAACAGCAAGGCTTTTACTACTACTGCTTTGGCAATGCTGGTTGATGAAGGAAAACTCAACTGGAACGATAAAGTTGTAGATCATATACCGGAATTTAAAATGTACGATCCCTATATCACAGCAAATTTCAATATTCAGGATCTACTGACGCATCGGAGCGGTCTTGGCCTTGGAGCAGGTGACCTGATGTTCTTTCCGGATGGTTCTGATTTTACTGTGGAAGATGTATTGAACAGCTTTCAATATCAAAAACCTGTTTCCCCCTTTAGAACGAAATACGACTACGACAATTTGTTATATGTGGTTGCCGGCGAATTGGTTGCCAGAATTAGTGGAATGAGCTGGGCCGAATTTGTGGAAAATAATATTATGAAGCCAATTGGAATGATGAGATCTGCAGGAGTTTATCAAAGGATAGCGGTTAAAAGCAATGTTGCATTTCCACATGCTACGGATAAAGGCAAACTCAAACAGTTGGAACACTATTTAAAAAATGACGAGACATTAGGTGCGGCAGGAGGAATTTATTCCAGCGTTAGCGATCTGAGCAACTGGCTTTTTCTTCATTTGAACAATGGTAAATACGGTAAGGACTTGAAAGAGCAGTTAATTTCTGAACAAAATCATGCAGAACTTTGGAAACCTCATACGAATATCAGGTTTAATATAGAACCGGATTTACCATATCGATCACATTTTCAAGCCTATGGTCTTGGCTGGTTCCTTCAGGACAAGGCGGGTGTTGTAACGGTTGAACATACAGGTGGACTTCCAGGGATGCTCTCCAGAACAATTCTGATTCCGGAGCTGAATGTTGGAGTCGTAGTATTGACGAATACCGATCCCGGGGGATATAGTTATTGGACAATTGCTATGGAAATTGTCGACGCCTATCTTGGGGTGAAAAGAAAAGACTGGATCTCATTTTCTGAAAAGAGAATTCAGGAGATGGAAAAAGAAGGTGATTCTGTAACAACGGCTGCCTGGAATATCGTATCTCGTACAAATTTCGATGAACTTGATTTCAATGACTTTGTTGGTACTTATCACGACAATTGGTTTGGAGATATTCAGGTATATTTGAAGGATGGAAAATTATGGTTTAGATCCATGCGGTCACCAAAACTAACCGGTGAAATGTTTTTTTATCGGGCAAATACTTTTGCAATAAAGTGGAATTACACAGATATGCCATGTGATGCTTTTGCAATGTTTGATTTAGATGAAAATGGCAAAGCAATAAGCATTAAAATGAAGGGAATTTCTCCAAATATAGATTTTAGTTTTGATTTTCAGGATCTGGACTTGAAACGAGTAAAGGAATAGAAAACAATAAATTCGCATTGGTGTACCGCTGAGAATAACTGATTATTTGGTGGCTCATATTTTATGATTAGCTTGTATTCAAGTACTTCTAGGAAATATTGTTACTTGTCTTTTAGCCAATAAATACTAGAGATAAATTCCAAGAGGAATAGAGATGTTTTTTCATATATGTTAGATAGCTAACATTTAATTGACAATAGAATAAATAATTTTGGTTTATTATTAATTTAAAACCACTATCATGAAAAAATTATTGTCACTTATTTTATTCTCAACCGTATTTCTAATTGCAACAAGCTGTTCTGTTAATGAAGCCAATGATACCGATTTTTCAAAGGAAGCTAACGAATCGCTTGTTCAGCAATTATCAAAAAATTCACTGGCTAAAGGAAAAAGGCCGCAACCACCAATTTGGGCGGATTGCAGGGTATACTCAGGAATTGTTGTCCCTGCAACTTTTAAGCCAAATAGTGATTCTTTTGATGAGTTGTATGTGATGCCTGGTGCAATGTTTTACGGTGAAGTACCGCTAATTTCAGATTCAAAACCGGGAGATAAAGATTATAACGGAGGTCGCTGGCATTTAAATGTTTTAAAAGATGGTGTTGATTCGGCTAAGTATGCCGAGGCTTGCAAAATGGAGGATCTTGATCCGGCAGATTTTGATTCTACCCCTGACTATTTTGAATGCCCGCTAAGGCCAAGAAAAAATTAATCCATCTTTGTGATTTACCCTGCAAAATGAATATAAGAAAATCCAACTTGTGAAAATAGTTGGATTTTTCTTTATTTTGATATTAATGATCCATTTAGGATAGGAAAAAAAGATTTTAAACCTCAGATCGGTGGGTTCGGACAATCTTAATTTTTATTAATACCCAACACTTTTCCAAACTCAATTTCCCTACTTACCATTCTCATTTCAGCATAAGTGAATTTATCGTCAATTTTACTTTTGAGCTCTGACAAACTCTCAAATTTTGAAGTTTCCATTATTTTTTTTAGTTCCAGATACTTCTTTTCAGGCATTAGGTCGGTTATTTCTAGATTTCCTGATACAACGAACATTGCCAAATGACTTTCAATGGTGCCATTAACAAGACCTCTTTTTTTAGCAATTTCAGAAATAGTCAATCCCTCTTTGAACATTTCATAGGAGACTTTCCTGGTCTCTCCTTTTTTAATCTTTTTCTCTTCCGGAATATCTTCCTTTGGAGCAATGCTTTTGTCATTACAATATCCCTTAATTATTTCAAGGATTTGATCCCCGTATTTTTGCACTCTGACTTTTCCCATTCCGTTGATCTTACGCAATTGTTTTGTTGTCACAGGAAGTTCTGCACACATTCCGTATAATGATTTTTGTGTAAATATCTGATACCTTTCCACATCTTGTTCTTCGGATAGGACAGTTCGTAATTCTCTTAATTCTGAAAATAATACAGGGTGTTCTGTTGTAGTGGAATATTCTTTTTTAACAGTAGGAACGTTTCTTTTTTGCAATACCGCTTTTGCGCGTAATTCTAAATATTTTGTCATTGTAAATCCTTCCTTTAAACCACTGAGGCAATACAGTTTGTTCATCATCAGTTCATCAAGTATTTTCAATTGCTTCCGCATGTCTTTATCCACAGATTTATTATCAGTGGAATAGTTTAACTCCTCTAAAGGAATTTTAATTTTTTCTTCTGTAAATTTTATATAATAGTTTATACCTTTTTCTATTCGTTCTTTAACCAAAACATCATTTTCCGGTTCATCTATTTTCTCAGTTAAATCATTCAATTGCCTATTGAATCCTTCACTAATTTGCAATAATTTTATAATTCCATCATCTTTTAGGCTCGTCAATGGTTCAATTATTTGCCCTTCCAAACTGCTTTTATTTTTATAATAAATGTCTATCAAACGCTTTACAGGATACAAAAATGCGTAATAATTAAATAATTCACTGATCAGGTTTAGTTGGTATATTTTCAGAGATTCCTTCAATACATCTTCGGTTGGCGGGTTATCTTCTATATTCTTATTGAAGCTTAACACTCTGCTATCATTTATAATACTTTCCTCGCTAATAGCACTTTTCAATACGATACCATCAAGCGTTCTGCATCTGCTCAATGCCACATAGGTTTGTCCATGCGCAAAAGATGCTTTAGCATCAATAATCGCTTTATCAAAAGTAAGCCCCTGACTTTTATGAATTGTGATCGCCCATGCAAGTCTAAGCGGTATTTGCGAAAAAGAGCCTATCCAATTTTCTGATATTTCTTTCGATTCCTGATCGATGGTATAATTCACATTCTCCCATATTTCTGGTGTACACACGATCTCGAATGTATCCCCCGGACACTGGACTGTTATTTCTTCGTTATTTAAATGAATTATCTTACCGATTTTTCCATTAAAATATCTTTTTTCAGGAGCGCTGTCATTTTTAATGAACATAACTTGAGCACCTTTTTTTAGTTCTAACTCTTCATGTGTAGGATAAGAATATTCCGGAAATTTACCTTCTACATCCGCTGTATAAAAAAAACTTTTACTCATTATTTTTTTCAACTCGAGCAAATTCATATCATTGGCCCTGTTATTATGAGTGGTTAATGTAATATAACCTTCATCTTTCTCAGGTACAAAATCAGGTATATGTCTTATATTTAATTCATTAGCAGATATTTGACTGAGTTTGTTATTTCTAATTTCGTTTAGTATGCCGATGAATTTTTCATTGTCTTGTCTGTAAATATGTTTTAATTCTATACCAATTGCATTGCTTTGTTGAAAGGCCTTACTGCTAAAAAAATAAGGTGTCTTATAATATGCCTTCAACATCTCCCATTCATTATTTTTAACCACTGGTGCCAGTTGCTGTAAGTCGCCGATCATCAAAACCTGAACCCCTCCAAAAACTTTGGTCCTGTCCTTATAACGTCTCAAAACCTGATCGATACCATCCAGCAGATCTGCTCGGACCATACTGATTTCATCAATAATTAACAGATCTAAAGACCTGATAATATCTATTTTATTCCTATTGAATTTCCTGTTAAAAGAAGTTCCCGAATTTTGTATTTGGGTTGTATCGGGTAAAATTGGTCCAAAAGGCATTTGAAAAAACGAATGTATCGTCACCCCTTTGGCATTAATTGCAGCAACACCTGTTGGAGCAACTACAACCAATCTTTTCAGCGAATGATCCTTTATACTATGTAAAAAAGTTGTTTTTCCTGTTCCCGCTCTACCTGTTAAAAAAATAGATCTGTTTGTTTTTTCAACAAAATCAAAGGCCAATTCAAGTTCCTGATTTTTTT
>Ga0164313_10002972_pt1 | contig 15112 bp, 7 predicted proteins | sample GuaBasSedimGuay4_FD_113735 | JGI IMG/M metagenome (GOLD analysis project Ga0164313, IMG submission 113735) | Subseafloor sediment microbial communities from Guaymas Basin, Gulf of California, Mexico - Guay4, Core 4569-4, 0-3 cm | ecosystem: Environmental > Aquatic > Marine > Hydrothermal vents >... | reverse complement strand
TATCTAATGGCACACTGAACCTTAATAATGACGGTTCATTTGACTATATCTCAGTTGCCGGTTTTGCAGGTACTGATAGCTTTACTTATGAAGTGAGCGATGGTGAGTTTACCTCGACAGCAATAGTGAATATTACAGTTACTGATGTTCCTCCAGTAGTTAAGCAGTGCGGCGATGGCATTGATAACGATGGCGATGGTCTGGTCGATTACCCGGCTGATCCCGGCTGTGTAAACGTTGCCGACGACGATGAAACCGATGTGGCACCACCGGTGTTTGCTGACCAGACAGACTTCAAGATCATGATGAACTATGAGCTGGGCATGCACTGTACCGGTTTTGAGTTTGCTTACTGTTGTGTACTGCCTGCATACAACTCAATCCTGGCACAGGTTGTTAAGCCGGATGCTACAGGCCAGGGCCACCCTGAACTGATGGCAGGTGATCCGAATGTAGGACTGGACGCACTGGGCCGTCAGACCGTGGTACGTGACAGGGCTCAGGATGGCAACGGATTCAAGGAATACGTACTGAAGTACCAGCACGATGCGCAGCCGCGTAACAATGGACTCGGCAAGGCACAGACCAGCACATTGATCAGTGCGGAGGAAGGTAACTCACTGTTGTCATGGAATACCACGTTTGATTCAGCGGAGGTTGATCCAATAACAGGAGTGGTCACAGTTGGTTCTTACAACGGTGCACAGGGCGTAGTTCTGGGTAATGGAATCCCCGGTGAACCTGCCGATAACTACCAGAACGCGGTATGGAACCACCTGTATTTCTACGACAACCTGGAAGGCGGTAACGCAGCAGGTTCAAGCCTGGAAATAGACAAGACACGTCTGGGTGTGAATGGCCATGTGGTTTATCCTACTGACTGTGGTCCAGCACTGCATCCAATGGGTCCAGTGACCACGGATCCGAATGATCCAAATAACACGGTTGCCAACGACTGTGCTGGATTATCTAACGGCAACGTACTGACCTTCTCTGGTGAACACGGTACGGTGGTGTATACCCAGATGAAAGTGCTGGAGAACTTGCCGATCATGCTGACCTCACCTGATATCTGGGAAGCGCTGGGTCTGCCACTGACACCATTTGAAGACAGTGTTGATTTCTTCGGCGATCCTGGACTGTTGAATGAAGATTCAGTGCGTCCATTCGTAGCGATGAGCGCGCAGATGTATGACTACGATCCAGCAGCACCGGGTGGTGCAGGCGCTGCTACTTTAGACAGTGCCGGTGATCCAATCATTGGTTTTGGTACCGCACCGATCGATATTCCGAACTGTGAACGTTGTCACTCGAATCCTGCCGATGGCATCATGATCGACAATGCCGCTAACGAAGGCGGTGGTCAGTTGATGGTCATCAATAGCCCGAATGCTGATCCAGCACAGTATGCACTGGTTGAGCAGGAATACAACTACTGGAACGCATTCTACGATATCGATAAGGCTGCCGGTGATTCAGACTGGTACTCCCGCCTGAAGAGTGCAGCGATCAGTATGTTGAACGGCCATGATATCCAGCACGGTACCAGCTTTGTAGCGAACTACCCTGGAACCGAATTAGCAGGCGTGGCGCCACAGAATACCCGCCTGGGTCATGAGTCTGTGATCTGTCAGCGTTGTCACGCCGACAACGTGATTGCGGCGGTCAAATCAGCTGAATGTGGTGCTGGCAGTGAACTTGGTACCGAGCCATGTGCTACAGGTACATTGATCAAACCGATCACCGAAGCGATACATAAGAATCACGGTGGCATTAGCACGGGTGGACCAATTGCATTCGATGACTCACTGGGTCGTGATGGTGGTTGTCAGGGTTGTCACCCGGCTCACCGTTCAGACGGTGATATGGATGGTTACCCAATCACATTAGCTGGTGGTAACAAGTACGCATTAGGCGATAACCGTGGTGCCAACGGTGGTTGTTTCGTCGGCCGCGATGTACACTCTAACCCGGGTAAAGACACCGATGGTGTTGAAACAGTAGCGCATCTGAACGCGGTTGGTCAGTGGCTGGAAGATAACGTTGCCCATGATAATGGTGGTGATAATGGTCTCTGGTGTACTAACTGTCATAACCAGTTAGGTCAGGAACTGTGGAAAGAAGAGAACATGACCAGTCTTGTACATGGTGAGGGAACTAACAACCCACGTGCTGAGCCAACTTTAGCAGCGGTTGCCGCAGCAGTTGGCGTCTCAGAAGCTCAGGCAATCGCCTGGTTAGATCCTACCGTCGGCAACCCACTGGGTGATTTCAGCCGTGCAATCTGGGACGCCGATCCTGGTCTGTGTAACTACGTTGCTGGTTACTTCGGTGTGATCCCTGTGGATCCAGCACATGATGGTAATGTTGCTACGGTCGAAGTGAACGTCACCAGTGCTGCCGCCTGTTCAACAGGTGGTGGTAGTGGGTTGATCAGATGTGGTGATGAATATCCTGGTGCACCAAACTTCCATATCTGTGGAACAGTGGATGGTGATGGTGACTTCAGTGTCAATGCGATGGACTTCTGTACTACACCTGATTGTGTGACAGCAGCAGGGGTTGGTTTGCCAGCGGGTTCTGTTGCAGTACCGGTACCGATGTCAGCCGCTACCGATGGTCGTGATCACTGGTTATCACCTGGTGAGCCACACTGTGCGGACTGTCATGCAGCACCATTTGTTGAGCAGAGCGGTAACATTAATGCTTATCCTCCATTCAACTACCCACGTAAAGCGAGCCTGATGCGTTACTCTAAAGGTCATCAGAACATCAGCTGTCAGGGTTGTCATGAGTCTATCCATGGTTTGTATCCGGTAACCCCGAATATTGATACCACGACTTATGCACAGGCTGCTGCGTTGAACCACGATGGATCACACGGTCCGCTGAAATGTGGAGCCTGTCATGATGTTAATAATCAAGGTATCCCGACCTTTATTAACCAAAAGGGCAATGCAGCTAGTGCTTACGGCATTACAGACTATGACTCCGCTGTGTCCTGGGCACATACTTATACGGATGAACAGTCTGTGCTTGATACTACTTGCCAGACCTGTCACGGCGTACAGGGTGGTAACAACTGGTCTGATATGGGTAGCTTCACTAACCCTGACAAGAAGTTCATGGAACATGCTATGGATGGTCGCGGCTCGCGGACGATGATGGACAAGGCCGAGATCGAGAGATGGGGTGCAGCGCAAACAACCACCGATGGCTCCGACGGCGTGTGTGTTGCGTGTCACGATCCATTTGACGATAAAGGTGCTTCAGCTGTATCGTGTAGCAATGGCGAATGGCTGGATCACCTGACAGAGGGCCGGTCATCTGCAGATGCGTTCGAGATAGCGTCCAGGGCACAGAACGGAGGTCTGTCCTGCTGGTAGTAGTTGGTAATCATCAGGGAGCTCGCTCCCTGGTGTTACTGTTATAAAAAAACGGGGAGGGAAAGGTAACTTTCCCTCCTTTTTTGTCTCTGAATTGTGTAGAAGCTTTTTGTTTTTTATGTCATTCTTTGAACCTTAATATATATAAAGAAACAAATAACACGAATCATTTTTAAGTTGGGAAATTTTATTATGTTGTATTCATCTATTTTTAAACTTATCTCCACACTATTTATCGCTTTGTCATTTGCCGGGTTGTTCACTGGCTGCAGTAATGACGAGTCAGCACAGCAAAGTAGCGAGGCCCCTGTTCAGCAAGTGACTGAGGCGGATGGGGTCATTGCACGGGTTGGTGATGAAGTCATTACCTTCAATGAGCTCAGAACCATGCTTAACAGTTCAGCCATGGTGGGCCTGTCTATACCCGCACTGGGTACGCCCAGGCGCAATAAAGTCATGATCACTCTGCTGGACAAGGTGATCAGTGCCAACCTGCTGTACCTGGATGCAAAGAAAAAAGGCACGGACAGGCAAACGCTATACATCTCTGATATGAAAAAATTTGAGGATGCCGTGCTTGTTACCATGTATAAATCAAACGTGCTGATTGGTGATATTCCGGTCAGTGAAGAAGAAGTCATCGCCTTTTATAATTCCAGCATCAGCCCGGAAAGCGAATTGAACGATGATTCAAAACTGGCGATCGAAGCAATGATCCGTAAGAAACGATTTACAGAATTAAGAGATAGCATGCGAGAACGTCTGCGCGCTGGTACCGAGATTAAGATACATGAGGACGTGTTGAGTACGGACGCTGATATCGGTCGCTCCGATGGGGATGTTGTTGCGACCTTTGCAGACAGGCGCATTACCTGGAGTGATGTGCAGGTGCAGATGCGTGGCGCTGATTACCGTGCTTCGCTGGCTGAATTTTATCTTGATAATGATGAAGAACGCCTGCTGCGTTTGAATGAATACATCGATAATACCCTGATGGCAGATAAAGCGGTTGCTGCTGGCATGAAAGAGAGTCCTGAATTTATCAAACGCACGGCTGAGTACCGTAAGACAAGGCTGATCAATGTCCATCGAAATAGTCTGGTGCGCAGCTGGACGCCATCTGATGATGATCTCAAGAGCTATTTTGTCGATAACATGGACAAGATTAGCATACCGGAGGTGCGCAAGGTACAGATGGTCGTGGTCGCAACTAAGGAAGAAGCGGCAACCATCAAGGCGGACATCGATAGTGGCAATATCACCATGTTCCAGGCTGCACAGCAATACTCTCTTGATCCCAATGCAAAACGCACATTGGGCGATATGGGCTGGGTCAGCCAGGGCACCGGGTTTGCTGAACTGGATGACTTTACCTTCAACCTTGAGCCTGAGGTCATTAGTGATCCTGTCGAATCACCTGCCGGCTGGCACCTGGTTAAAGTACTGGATGTGAATGATGCACAGTTGCAGAACTTTGATGAGCTACAGACACATCAGTCCACACTCAGGTTGTATATGCGGAATAAGTTCAACGACTATGTTGTAGACCTGCGTCAGAACCAGTTTGATGTTGCGGTCTATGATAGTGAGCTCAATAAATACTTCCAGGAAGAAGCGGACTTTATTGCAGAATTAAATGTGAAGGCGCAACAGCAGGACTCGGTTACTCAGCAACGCCTGGAAGAGTTGCAAAAGTATATAACACCAGCGCAACCAGTAACGCCTTAAGCTACTGGGGATCTGGATTCGCTCCCCCGCAGCTTGCTGCGGGGGATTTTTTTATCCTGAGACACTGCCAGCAAGTTTGTGTCCCACCGGCAACGGCATAAGCGATAGCGTTGCCTACATGGATGTAAGGGGCGTGAGCAGGAGCGGAAGCTTTGCCGGCATGTACTATGGTCTGGCTGGCGTGCTAGCTGGTGGCGCAATAATCTGCTGTAACTCACCAATATTTTTCTGCAGGCGTTGCATCGCCAGCTGATTTCTTTGCTGTACCAGTTCAGGTACCACCTTGATGACCCTTTGCCCGGTAGGGGTTATGTAAAAGGCATTGATTTGTTCCAGCTCTTTTTCGCTAAAGGTCGACAAATACATCTCGGCGATGTCGTTTTTGAGTGCGTTCCAGCCGATGTATTTTGTGAAAAAATCACGTACAGCTACTTCGTGCTGGCCTAATTGCGGGTTTTGCCTTAGCTGTAACTGAACAACAGAATCTACGCTGTCCTGTATCTTTTTTTCCATCTGCGTCAGCCTGAACAGGGTTTCTACCTGTTGTTCGTGCGAGGTGCTATCCGCTGCATGTAATACTGTTGTTAGAGTCAGTAGCAGTAATGTTACTGCTGATAATAAGTTCAATGGTTTCATTCTGTGGCCTCGGCCTCGTCAGGGGTTTTAGTTTTAATGGTTTCGTATTTGGTTGTATGTTCTGAAATTAGCTGTTCAATAACAGCAATGGTGTTTTTATCATCCCAGTCAGGATTGCCGCGTATACGGTAACGAATATCACCTTCTGTATCGATCAGGAAAGAAGTCGGCAGCGTTTTGACGCCCCAGGCATGAAAAGTGTCCTGTGATGTATCAAGCAGTACCGGTAAGTTGAAGTTTATAAGCTTAACGAATTTTCTAACCCGGTATTTTTTTTCACCGACATTAACAGCGATTATCTCGAAAGGCTGGTCGACCAGTTGTTTTTTGAGTCGTGTTAGCTCGGGCATTTCATAAATGCAGGGAGGGCACCAGCTGGCCCAGAAATTAACCAGTACAACTTTGCCTTTGTAATCGGATAATGAATGTTTGTGATCTTTAAAATCAGGCAGAGTAAATTCATCTGCCATGTTATCCGCCGACCAGGGCTGTATTTCTGCCTGGGCAGCGATTACTTGTTGTAAACAACACAGTAATAAAACAAGTCCGGTAGCTAACTGTGGTTGCCTCAGCCTGGCTGGATTTTTGAATAGAATCATTTCGCTATTTTGAACGGTGCTGTATTGATGTCAAGCCTGGTATCGGAGTCAACGCTTTACTGACTCCGATACGAATGCCACTTACTTAAGCTGAAAATGCACATTATCTCAGTAAACTCGTCATTGCGAGGTACGAAGCAATCTCTGCCAGGTAGGCACCAGACGATAATAGATTGCCGCGCTACCGCTCGCAATGACGGTAATCTTGGCTTAAGTAAGCGGCATTGGACTCCGATACCTTAACCCGCATTATTGGCAGCGGCTAATCGGCAGTACCCTACTACTGTATGTATTGTTCATATGCAGTGTTTGACTACCTGTCATATTTGTCAGTATTAGCTAGAATGACAGGAACGCTGCGGTAGTTATTTACACTGCTTTTTATTTTAATGTTTAATTTTAGATATATGCCGTATTAGCAGATAATAAGGGTGATATTCTGGATTTATTGCCCTTATGCATGTCATGATTGTCATGTCGCAAATACAAAGTAGTCTAATGCTGAGAATGCTTGTGGATAAAAAAATTGAAACTGAAACATCAATAGACCTGTTCTCGCTGGTGAATAGTCATGTAAAACCTTTTGTCGTTATCGATAAAAATTTTCGTATCCGGGCAGTAAATAAAGCTTATGAGCAGGCGTTTGGTGTAACAGTCGAAGATGCGGTTGGCAAGATGTGTTACCAGATTAGTCATGGCAAAGACCATCCCTGTAGTGAAGAGGGTGAGGACTGTCCTCATAAACATATTTTTAAAACCGGAGAACCCAGAGTCTGTGCGCATATACATTGTGACGCTGATCATCACATGCACCAGGTAAAGGTTTCTGCTTATCCGCTAAAAGGCAGTAATGATGAATTGTTTTTGGGGGAATGCATTGAAGAAATGCCAGCGGAGATTAACCGCAGCTCCCGCCGTGATCGCATGGTTGGTGAATCGCCTGAGTTTATAGCCTGTGTTGATCAGCTGAACATTGCTGCCAGTTCCGATGCGCCGGTACTGTTGCAGGGTGAAACCGGCACCGGCAAGGAATTAGCCGCTGAATTTATCCATACGCATTCAGCTCGAAGCATGAAGCCATTTCAGATTGTCGACAGTACGGTGTTAACAGAAAATTTGTTTGAGTCAGAGATGTTCGGTCATGCAGACGGTGCCTATACCGGCAATGTGGGCGCGAAACAGGGACTATTCGAACTGGCTGAAGGCGGCACTATTTTTCTTGATGAGATAGCTGACATGCCGATTTCACAGCAGGCTAAATTACTACGTGTGCTGGAATCGGGACAGTATAGACGTGTTGGCGGGAAAAAAATGCGTAAAGCCAATGTCCGAATTATATGCGCAACAAACCGGCATTTATCGGAGTCAGTGATTGCCGGAACCTTTCGTGAAGATCTGTATTATAGAATTGCCTGCCTGAATATTCGTTTGCCGGCTCTGCGTGAACGTATTGATGATGTACCTGTCCTGGCACGTGCTTTACTTGAAGGCATTAACCGTTCCATGCGTTGCAGTTATCATTTAATGCCTGATGCTTATGAGCCTCTTAAAGCCTATCAGTATCCGGGTAATATTCGTGAATTGAAAAATATTCTTTTCATCGCGGCAACACATAGTCCCAATCGAGAAATTAATGCTGCTTTGATTAATACAGTGATGAGCAATTTGCCGAACTGCAATGAACTGGGTGTAAGCGAAGTAGATAAGGTAAATAATGATATATCTGGGATCTCAGTAATAGCGGTATCAGCTGTTGCTAGCGAGCAGATGTCCACATTAAAAAGCGTCGAAAAGAAACATATAAGAGGTTTACTTGATCGCTACAAGGGTAATCGTAAACAAGTGGCAGCAGCACTAGGTGTAAGTGAACGCACCATCTATCGAAAACTTAAAGATCTTGGCATTAGCTGAGTTTAATAATAAGGAATCAATGACACTTACATGAGACTTTGCACGAAGCCTCTAAAACGCCGATCTTTTTTTGACCGTTATTTTTTTATTGTCCCAGGGCGTTGATTAAAGCTATGCACTTTAGTGCAAGACTTTCGTGTCATCCTGAGCGATAGCCGAAGGACCTTATGTCTTTCTATGCCCCAGGATCCCTCGGCTATCGCTTAGCATGACAATCAGTAATATCATCAGTTTTTGAGAAAACGCCTGTTTTTTATAGTGCGGTGATTTTTAATCCTTATGAAATATCCGGGCTAGTCAGAATATTTTATAAGATCTCTCTATATCTTGACATAAACAAAGATTCTCCTGAATATATTTAATATATTAGGTAATACTATGTGCCCGTTGCTGTAATGTGTTTTCTGGAATATCAGGATTAAGCGGTTATATAATATATAGGCAGAAGCCCGAACTGTTAGTGAAATTTTAACCCGGTTGAAATGAAATGTATAAGCTGGAACCTGCACCAAGTAACTTTTCTGAAATTGAGTGGACAGTAGATGAGTAATAGCCTTACATGGTTGTTGGATGTTACCGCCATCGAATGGTTGATCATTCTGGCTGTTGTCGGTGTTTTAGTTTCATTTCTGTTGCTTAAAACTTTCAGAAAGCCGCATGTTCAATCAGGCAGGCCGGTTTTGTTATCAGAAAGTTGGCATGTCGAAAGCGAAAAAGCCGTTTTTGAGTCATTGCAAACGTCAGTAGACGGCCTCTCTAAAGAAGAGATAAATAAGCGACTTGTTAAATACGGCCCCAATCAAATTGCTGAAACAAAAACCCGTGGTCCCTTGTTGCGCTTTCTTTATCAGTTTCATAATGTGCTGATCTATGTCCTGATTGTAGCGGCTGTTGTTACTGCCATATTGCAGCACTGGGTAGATGCCGGCGTTATTTTTGGTGTTGTGCTCATTAATGCCGTTATCGGCTTCGTGCAGGAAGGCAAGGCTGAAGATGCACTGCGGGCCATACGGCTTATGCTTTCACCCAATGCCGAGGTCATGCGAGCAGGTCGGCGACTGACTGTCCCTGCAGAAGACCTGGTGCCCGGTGATATTGTTCTATTGCAATCCGGCGATAAAGTTCCGGCTGACTTACGCCTGTTTCGGGTCAAAGGGCTGCAAGTGCAGGAGGCGGCGCTGACGGGTGAGTCGATGGCTGTGGCTAAAATCACCGATGCCGTTGCCGAGCAGGCGGTGATTGGTGATCGATATAACATGGCGTTTTCGGGAACCATTGTGACTCACGGTCAGGGTGCCGGAGTCGTGGTCGCGACTGGCGCGCAAACGCAGCTTGGTCTTATTAGTACACTGGTTGCTGATGTGGAGACAGTGACCACACCACTGTTGCGACAGATGGCGCAGTTCGGGCACATGCTCACCATTGGCATCCTGATTATCGCTGCACTCAACTTTGCCTTCGGCGTTCTGGTTCATGATTATCTTTTGACTGATATGTTTCTTGCTTCAGTTAGTCTTGCCGTGGCCGCCATACCCGAAGGTTTGCCTGCCATTATGACGATAACCCTGGCTATTGGCGTACAGCGCATGGCCCGGCGAAATGCCATTATCCGCAAACTTCCTGCGGTTGAAACGCTGGGCGCGGTAACGGTTATTTGTTCAGATAAAACAGGCACGTTGACGCGCAATGAAATGACGGTGCGTAGCATGTCGACTTCGCGGAATTCATTTGAGTTTGCTGGTGCGGGTTATGATCCGCATGGCGCAATTTCACTGGACAGTAAAGATGTTCAGCCAGAGCAGCGTCCGCTTTTGTCAGAGGCCTTGCGTGCTGCAATACTGTGTAACGATGCAAGCCTGGAAAACAATAACAATGATTGGCTGGTTCATGGTGACCCGACGGAAGGCGCATTGCTGGTGGCAGGATTAAAGGCCGGCCTGGATTTAGAACTGGAAACAAACAATTATCCACGTACGGATCTTATTCCGTTTGAATCCGAACATCGATTTATGGCAACGCTGCATCACAGTCATAAGAATGAGGCTTTCATTTATCTTAAGGGCGCACCTGAACGTGTTTTAGAAATGTGTGCTTACCAGAGAACCCGTGATGGTCAACAGCCATTGGATAAGGATTACTGGCTGGCACGTTTAGAGGCCATGGCAGAACGTGGCCAGCGGGTACTGGCTATTGCGCTCAAACCGGTAGCCAATGATCAGCTGGAGCTTGGTTTTGCCGATGTAGAAGATGGCCTGATCATGCTGGCTTTGTTTGGTCTTATTGATCCGCCTCGAACAGAGGCAATTAAATCGGTGCAGACCTGCAGCAGAGCCGGTATCCGGGTGAAGATGATTACCGGGGATCATGGCATCACGGCACGGGCCATCGCCCGTCAACTCAAGTTTGACAATGTCGAAAACATTCTTACCGGGCAGGACATTGATCTAATGACTGAGGACGAATTGCGCAAGTCCGTGTTAGATGTGGATGTCTATGCACGGGTTAATCCTGAACACAAGCTGCTGTTAGTCAGGCTGTTGCAGGAACAGGGCGGAATTGTTGCCATGACCGGTGACGGGGTAAACGATGCGCCGGCGCTGAAGCGTGCTGATGTCGGTACAGCCATGGGGCAAAACGGAACGGAAGCTGCCAAGGAAGCGGCGGAAATGGTTTTGGCCGATGATAATTTCGCTTCCATAACTCACGCTGTGGAAGAGGGCCGTACGGTTTACGATAACATTAAAAAAGCCATTCTTTTTATCTTGCCGACCAATGGTGGCGAGGCGCTGATTATTCTTGCCGCAGTATTGTTGGGTTTTAAGCAACTGCCTTTAACGGCGGTACAGATTCTCTGGGTGAATATGATTACTGCAGTAACCCTGGCACTGGCGCTGGCATTTGAACCGGCAGAAAAAAATATTATGCGCCGTCCACCGCGTAATGCGCATGAGCCGATATTGACCGGGTATCTTATCTGGCGAATTACCTTTGTCTCGATAATTTTAATGAGCGGCACCTTTGGACTTTTTCTATGGGAAATGGATACTGGCGCCAGTATCGAACATGCACGAACCGTTGCGGTAAATACACTGGTGATGTTCGAGATTTTTTACCTGTTTAATTCGCGATATATTACCGCATCAGTATTTAACCGGGCAGGGTTTACCGGTAACCCTTATGTGCTTATTGCTATCCTTATCCTTATTATTTTTCAACTGGGTTTTACCTACCTTGCGCCAATGCAGGTCTTATTTGGCACAACAGCAATCGGTATCGAAATATGGTTACGTATTTTGCTGGTTTCTTCTTCGGTGCTGTTTCTTGTCGAGTTAGAGAAATATTTTGCACGGAAAATAGCTGCGCGTAACAGCTAATTAATAATATCGGCCAGTCTTCGAGAATTAACTGTTTATTTATAGCGGAGTCATTTTTAGTCGCTATAAAATAAGCGGTGTACTTTCGTTTCATAGTTGTTGAGTTTCTTCCTGAATCACCTGGTAACAGGCTTAAAACCTTAATATTGTTTGAATAGTTATAAATTTACTCTATAAATAATAGCTATCAGTTGAGCACTGTTCACTCGATGGTAATATCAGTTAATAAGAGCTTTAACTTCAAGCTGCTGTAAGTGCGACGAAAATGACAATAAAGTGGAAATACGCGTCGTAGATGATTCGAAACGGTGCCTAAAACTGCGTTGATAAACCGGCGCAGCATAATCACTACTTAACGGACGTATTTTCAATACATGAATGGTTTATTTTTCAAGTTAAAAGATCGCATTCTGCCTGCTAATGCAACGAAACAGCTGAATAGTCTTTGTTTCAAAAATCAGTCAGGTAATACAGATGGTTGAACAAAGCCATACCCGGCCACGTGTCATATATTTACCTGTATTGATGATCTGGATGTTGTTCCTGGTAATTATTATGACGGGTATTATCCTGTCGGACCTGAGCACCGCAAAACATCAATTTCATGATAGTGTTAATTCCAGTTATACGCAGGCCAGTGATCGAGTTCGCATTAATGAAACAGTGCTTGAAGGTTTTGCAGCTTTGGTCAGTAGTATGCATGAACTGGACCGGCCGCATATTAGAAAATACGCTCAGGAAATGCTCAAACAGTACCCGCATATATTCATGTTTGAAATCCTTGAGACCGTGCCTTATGAAAAACTTGAAGCTTTCAGCAAGCGATACCGGGCAACAGTCGACCCTGATTTCAAAATTAAGGCGTTCAGCTATGAAACTAATCGCAAGATAAAATCAATCGAAAAAAAGCATCTGTACATGCCAGTTGTGTTTATGGAGCCGTTCCCTCCTGGGTCGCATGAAGTGCTTGGCCTGGACCTGCATTCGCATGAGTTTTTCAGCCGCTCATTAAAAAAATCCGCCCTGGCTAAACATTCTGTCATTACAGAGCCGTTTCAATCAATTGAAGGCGATCTGGCTTATTTGATATACAAACCGGTATCAATAAAAAAGACAGCTAAAAATCAGCAGGAGATACAGCGCATTGTGGTGCTGGTGATTACGGCTGATACATTATTGAATGGTGAGCATCAAGCAACAGAGGGTATGACGGAACTTCTGCATCATCCGGATTTTGACGTCACAAATGAAAAGGGTCATATGTATTTACGACGAGCTGATGGTCGTAGCCGGCTCGAGAAACTGGTGTTTCCGCGTTACACGAACAGCATTGCATTGGACAATGAAAGCCAGCCATTTGTGCTGGTTAATGAATATCAGCTGGGTTGGGATGTGCTGAGTTGGTATCTGTTAATAGTTACCTTGCTGATAGGAATAGTGTCGTTCGTTGCCTTGATGATTTTTGCACGAATTTATCACATAAGTGAGATTAACCGATTACAGGCTGCTGATAAGTGGTTTTACATGGCCCACCATGATGCGCTTACCGGGCTGGCCAGCAGGTACTTATTTTTTGACCGTCTAAAGCATGCACTGCTTCACGCTAAGCGTTTGCAGATTAGCCTTGCCGTCATTTTTATCATCTCAATGACTTTAAAGTAATAAACGATAGCTATGGTCATGATGTCGGTGACAGGTTATTAAAACGTTTTGCAGATACCTTACGGGGCGCATTCAGGGAAAGTGATACCATCGCGCGTTTCGGTGGTGATGAATTTGTACTGATTGTAGAGGGCATGGATAATAAGGATGAAATAAACCAGATTATTATAAATTTGAGGCATGCGATTGAACAGCCGTTCAATATAAAAAATCATATTATTAACCTGGATTTAAGCATCGGCTTTTCCATTTACCCGGATGACGGAGAAGATATAGACTCACTTCTCAACCAGGCTGATACACAAATGTATCACGACAAACGGACAGGCAGAGATTATTAGAATACACCTTTGCCAGGGAGGGGGTTCTTGTTTGGGGTCAGGTCTTGTTCTTTGCCTTTTCTGTATGTTAGTCTCCATACATGGCAAGACCACTACGAATAGAATTTGAAGGTGCACTATATCATGTGACCTCACGAGGTGATGGTCAGGAAGATATCTACTTAGATGATAATGATAGAGAGACTTACCTGAATGTATTAAGTGATGTTTGTCAGCGCTTTAACTGGACCATACATGCCTATTGTTTAATGTCTAATCATTACCATTTATTAGTTGAGACTCCCGATAGCAATTTAGCCAAAGGCATGCGTCAATTAAATGGAGTTTACACGCAACGATTTAATCGAAAACACACCAGGGCGGGGCATGTCTTTCAGGGTAGATATAAAGCCATACTTGTACAGAAAGAAAGTTACCTGTTAGAGCTGGCACGTTATATTGTCTTGAATCCTGTACGAGCACAAATGGTAAGGTCAGCAAAAGACTGGCCCTGGAGTAGTTATCGAGCTACAGCTGGATTTATAAAAGCAGAAAAATGGTTAACTGTTAACTGGGTATTGAAGGCCTTTTCAAGAAGGAAGGTCGTGGCGGTTCAGCAGTATAGAGCCTTTGTCTCTGCGGGGCGTAATCAATCAAAACCCTGGGAAGAATTAAAAAACCAGATTTACCTGGGTGATGATGCATTCGTAGATGAAATGCAAAGCAAGATATCACCAGAAACAAATTTGAGTGAAATACCTTCATCGCAAAAACGTCGGGTAGTAAAATCACTGACATATTACGAAAATAAATATAATGATAGAGATGTAGCCATAGTGAAAGCTTATGAAAGCGGTGGTTATAGTATGAAAACCATAGGCGAATATTTTAAATTGCATTACTCTAGAGTTAGCCGTATTGTAAAGGCAAATAACAAGACCTGACCCCGTATAAAAATATGTTAGAAAAAGAACAGGAAAACCTTGACCCTATTGATATAAGTGAACAGCAGTTTGACCAGGCTGCCTGTTATATTAAAAAGCTGAAGACAGGCCTGATTGATTTTCTGAAAAAGCCGAAGCGGATTAATATTGTTAATTTTCCAGTTGAAATGGATGATGGCTCTATACAGTCAATTGAAGGTTATCGTGTCATTCATAACCGGGTATTTGGTCCGGGCAAGGGGGGGATTCGTTACCATCCCGATGTCACCATGGAAGAAGTGGTCGCACTTGCAAAACTGATGACATGGAAGTGTGCCTTAGTGAATATTCCTTTTGGTGGTGCCAAGGGTGGTGTGGTCTGTAATACAAAAGAATTGAGTGAAAGTGAGCTGCGTCGTATTACACGTCGTTTTACCTCGGAACTTGCCGACAATATTGGACCGTATACTGACATCCCCGCACCTGATTTATACACCAGTGAGCAGACCATGGCATGGATATACGATACTTATGATGTATTACATCCTGGTAAAAATAACCGTCCCGTGGTTA
>Ga0164313_10002971_pt1 | contig 15114 bp, 7 predicted proteins | sample GuaBasSedimGuay4_FD_113735 | JGI IMG/M metagenome (GOLD analysis project Ga0164313, IMG submission 113735) | Subseafloor sediment microbial communities from Guaymas Basin, Gulf of California, Mexico - Guay4, Core 4569-4, 0-3 cm | ecosystem: Environmental > Aquatic > Marine > Hydrothermal vents >... | reverse complement strand
TCTTTTGCTACTATTAAACAACGAGACTGGAATCTCTTCATCTCCGGTGCCGGAGCCGGTGTCTCGATCATCCTTATTCTTGAGAAGATCATTGAGCTTTGATATCTTTCAGCTAAAGACCACATTATGATTGAAAAAAGCACCTTCAGACACTCCATGTGTCTTTTGTTACTGGGAATTGCATTTTCCGTCAACATTAACGCACAGACCGCGCTTCCAATCATTCTGGATGAACGTGAACGCGGGCGCGTAGTGGATGAAATACTCGAAGACAGGCTCGACAACCTCCTGCCGAAACTGATGGAACGTGAGGACATTGACATGTGGATCATCATCTCACGCGAATACAACGAAGACCCGGTCATGAAAACCATGCTGCCCAGCACATGGCTCAATGCACGGCGTCGCACTATCATGGTTTTTTCACGTATTGAAGACAGTACAGGAATCGAGAAGCTGGCCATCGCCCGCTATAGTGTTGGACGACTTCTTAAAGGCGCTTGGAATATCGATGTCTACCCCGACCAATGGGAGGCGCTCATTGACGTAATTGTAAGACAGGATCCACAATCAATTGGCATCAACATATCGGAACATTTTGCTTTGGCTGATGGATTGGTGCACACAGAATACGATGCCTTGTTTGAATACCTCCCTTCTAAATATCACAACAGAATTGTGTCTGCTGAAGGATTATCCATCGCATGGTTAGAAACAAGGTCGGAGAAAGAGCTCGCCATATACCCCATGATCTGCCGTATGGGCCACTCGATCCTGCAGGAAGGACTGTCAGAAAAAGTCATTCATCCCGGCATCACTTCGACCGACGATGTGGTATGGTGGTTGCGAAACCGGGTGACTGAGCTCGGTCTTGATACCTGGTTTCATCCGACAGTATCCATTCAGCGCAAAGACTCGGAAAATTTTGATCACCTGAGAACATTCTCCAAACGCCCTGACGAGAGGATCATCCAACACGGCGATCTGCTTCATGTGGACTTCGGGATCACTTATCTCCGTCTCAACACCGACCAGCAACAGCACTTTTATGTCCTCAAACCTGGCGAAACGGAGGTGCCGTCTTCTCTGATTGAGGCATTTTCAAGAACAAGGAGATTACAGGATATCCTGACTACGGCATTCAAGGATGGAAAAAGTGGGAACAAGGTGTTGGAGGAGGCACTCGCACAAGCACAGTCCGAAGGTATCGTTGCCTCGATCTATACCCATCCAATCGGATTTCATGGTCATGCAGCTGGTCCGACTATTGGGCTTTGGGATCAGCAAGGTGGGGTATCCGGAAGAGGCGATTATCCGCTCTTTCCAAACACAGCGTACTCTATTGAGCTGAATGCATCGTCAGAGATTCCCGAATGGGGCAAGATCATACGGATCATGCTTGAAGAGGATGGGGTTTTTGATGGATCGGAGTTTTGGTATCTGGATGGGCGACAGCAGGGAATTTTCACAATTCCCCGCTAATAATACCGCAGAGATCTGTGAACTTCCTAAGCTGGTGCATCAAGCACACTCTGAAAGGCATCGAGTTGTGCCTTGAAATCGGCGAATAGTTCCGATTTGGAAAGGCCCGTCTCTGCAGAATAATTTAATCGAAATGAAGGCAATGAGAACTGTGCGACAATCCTTGCACCCATGCGTAATTGATTTCATATTATTCACATTTCTAATATGACCAAAAAATCAGGTCTCGTATGAAATTAAATTATAATATGATCATAAAATGGATAGTTCAACCCTCTGCCAATAAATAATGTAACAATGGCAAAAGGCAACATAACCTACGTGAAATATGGGAACTGCATGAATATCGTAGTGAAAATGAAGTATTAGCCCGGACAAGTACAGTTTTGTTATAAATAGGGTACCTTAGCTATGAAAGATTTAAATACCCTGAGATCTTTTAGCCTCAAAACCACTTTGGTAGGATTTTTGAACGTAATAATTAGTCTCCGCCCCGCCACTGTAGGTTATGAAGTATCCAACTATAAATTATAGACAATTCATCTTTTCAGACAACTGTGCTGACTTTTGACACAGTCATCTAGTTTATTGGAAACACCAATCTATGAAGAGCATTCGTGCACTCTTCAAAGAGGTTTGCACGGGGTGTGTCAAATGGCTTTGTCCCTATTTAATTAATATCACATTGCTTGTCAATACCGTATCGTTGCCACTGTACACAATGAAATAACTACCCTGCATCATATCGGTCATCGATAAAGCTAATTCATTGACACCTTGCAACAATGAAAGAGGACCAAGGGTCTTTACCAAAACGCCTTGTATCGTATACACCTTAACCATCCCTTTCTGACTTGATTGACACGCGATACGAATGGTACAGATGCCGCTAAACGGATTCGGATAGATCAACAGGTCATTGATAAACGCAGGATCTTTCACAACTTCTACTCCGCTGCTGACAAGATCGAACTCCGCTGACCCGCATGAGACCTCTCCACCATTTCCATATGCATAAAACACAAGTGTCTGGCCATTGTACTCTTCCAACTGATACACAAATGTGCTTTGATCGCTATAGGGCATCCCAATTGTTCGCGCGATATTGTTTTCGACGAGTTGTACGACATAGCCTGCTATATCAGGATGTGTTGATGGAGTCCATGTCACTTCTATGCGTAGTGTTTGTGCGTTGAATTGCACATCAATATCGGTCGGTGGTCCAAATCCGCCAGAGCTGTTTTCGAAAAATTGCTCAGCATAGGCCAAGTGGATATTCTGATTATGATGCGCCAGCACATGCAATGCAAAGTAGCATTCAGATTCAATAAGTGCATTTGGAATCATTGCTTCTCCCCCACTTGCATCGGCAGTCATCAGATACGTACCATCGTAGTCAAACTGATCGTCATCAGCAAAAAAGTCAATGGAATCCCCTTCAATAAACAAGGTGGCGTCCCAGGATACATGAATTCCGTTCGTTTCGATGGTGGCTTCAATTGCGAACTCAGATTCATCCATAAAAAAGAAAACATCTACTGTTGATTCAACATCAGGAGATACTGTCCAGAGTCCTGCCGGAGGATTATACAGAGTCCAAAAAGTCTTGTGTGCAGATGCATCCTTATCGATCTCGGCATCATCCGTTGGATTTGACTCATCTATTTCCGTTCCGTCAGGCTTGAAAAGGGACACATCAGGCAGGATCGTATTGTTAGCTACTGAGATTACAGCCATATTCGTGCGCTCAGGCGTCACAAAGGTATGATCAAACGCCCCCGCCGGTCCTCTTGTCACATCACCCGCCACAGTCAGCAGTGTAAAGAAGTCGGGATGATCATACGGCTGGGCAAACTCTACCCGATACTGGACCTGACCGATGCGTCCACCCAGGTCAATGTTTCCAATGAGAAATCTGGATTGTGGTTTGTACAGAAGCAGGCCATCACCACTTGCTGAATATGGCAGTCCCACTTTGGCACTCAACCAATCAAAAGGAAAAGTGGTTGAAAACTCAGGAATGGTCAGCATTCCACTAAACTTGCCAAGAAACACACCTTGAGTTGTACTCCTGTAGCTTAGATCAATTGACCCATTGCCCATAAACTTCTTTTCATTGTCATCCTCATATGGAGCTAACTTGACTGTACCCCCTATTTGCATTTTATTGGCCCTGAGATCGATGCTTCCATATATGCCACCCTCGATTTGCCACCAATCATCGTAGTAAGGAGGATTGAAGAATTTGCCATCGCCCGCTTCTATTTTAATTTCAGAAGGTGGAATGTACTCGACACTTGTAGTCAATTGAAACAAGTCGTCACTTAACACTGAACTGAAAATACCGCCAAAGCGCATATTCCATGGAGGGTTGACAATACTATTGATCCGCCCCTCACAACCGATTATACCTATCCCCGTATTTGCAATCGGGATAATATGATTCTGCAGGACTGCTCTCATGGCAATACTATCTAACGCTCCGCTCAGGAAGCCAAGCCCCCCACCTACTTCGATAAACGGTGTAAGTATGGTAAGTCCAAAAGACAATTTATCCTGGTCCTGGTCATATGCTGCAACCAATTGTTTTAAACAAAAACCTGGTGCGAATCCCATATCCGCAACCTCCAATCCGTCTACGGAGATTCCCTCTGAGGTTATGGCCAGGCCTTCAATTTTAATCTTAGTCGTCTGCCCTGAAGTATTTCCACAGGATGGTGTGATATTATTAAAAGAAACTTCAAACGCCAGAGATACTCCATTGGCATTTAATCCTCCCACGAGTTGAAGATTGTTCAGTTTAATTTTCAAACCCCCAATCTCCGGTACATAAGTACTCAATGCATCATTAATAAAACCGGTAATCACCCCGTCGGATCCTGCAAGAGAAAGTACATACTCTCCTTGTGACAAAGTGAAGTTACCCACATTTCCTCCGGGAAGCGGGATGTTTTTTAAGAAAAATCTACCGTTAATCTTGACTTCAAGGTCCACAGTATCCAGGACAAATACTCCATCGAAATAGATAAAATCGTTGATGACCAAAGGCCATGTACTCTTAATCTCATTCTTGTTGTCACCTTCCTCCCAATTCGCATCAGAACCGAGTAGGCAAACATCAAAGAAGCCATTATTCCAGCATTTTGATATTGGAGTTGACGCAAGTACACTGTACAACGTAAGATCAGCAAGTATTGGATTTGTAATCCTGCAATGATAATGGATTGGATCTTCTGTGTCGACAATCATGTATTCATCAGTTCCGGATTGCTCAATCACCTGACCATGTCCCCACCATTCATATGCATTGCCCTGACCGCCTACATCCACTGAGAGTCTGATCGAGTCCCCTATTGCCACAGCGTACATATCTACGTCTTGCTGGGACCCGTATAGAAATGTAGATAAACCTACGTATGGTAAAAGATCGTCAAACTCAAGGCGATTAGATACACAACGCAGGTCATATAATTGAGGTGAACCAGCCCTGAAATCAGGTAATGATTCAATGTTGTTCCGCCAAATGAGTATGCGCTTCAAATCAGGCATATCTCCATTTGGGAATGGACCACTGATGTGATTAAAATCAAGAACTATCTCCTCAAGAGAGGGTAAGTTAAAATCCGGTAGTGGTCCAGTGAGTGCATTCGCTTCGAGTCCCAGATAGGTGAGATTGGGCAAGTCAAGTGACGCCTCGATGATACCATCCAGATCATTATAGTAAAGTGACAAGTTCTCAAGTTCAGGATAATCCACATTTTTCAGATTACCCGTGAATTGATTATATCCAAAATTATAACGCCGGAGCAATGGTGCTGTCATATCTGGCAGCTCTCCTGACAATTGATTATTGCTGACGTCAATAATAATCAGATTAGGCCATGAAAAGTCCGGAACTGTCCCCGTCAGATCATTGTTGCTCACATTAAAAATTTCGATCTCAGGGAAATTAAATAACGGAATACTCCCCGTAAAATTATTACCTGTCGCGTAAAACTCTCTCATGCTTGGAATATCCCAATTGGGTAAGCCCCCACTGATTTGATTATATGAGATATTGAAGACGCGCAAACTGGGATAATCAATTTGAATTGGGATACTGGTCAGACTGTTAAAATCCAGTTCCAATTTTGCAAGCCCGGGCAGATCAAAAGCAGGGAATACAGAAATCGAATTATCCCGCAAGTTCAGGGTACTCAATCTGGGCGCTACGATTGCCCCTACTGAGGAAAGATTATTACCTGAGAAACTGGCATGCGTGAGGCGCTCAAGACTGAATCCGGGCAAGTGACCACCAGATAAGTCATTGTATTTAAGATCCAGTTCTAAGACTCTAATATCTATGATTCCGGTATCCTTCTCCGGTGCTGGGTATGGGGTAATTGTGGTGTCCTGATGTTCGTATTTTACACCATAAGGTATCATCAATGTGGGCGTAATCCCCCCTTTCAGAGGCCAGTCATCATTATGCTTCCATGTCATGCCAGACGTCCCATAATAGATGTCATTGGCGGCTTCTACATCATCAGCAGCAACCCGGTATTGATAAACGACACCTTGTCCGATTCCATACATCGCTCCTACGAGCATAAAACAACATAGTAACCAGAATTTTCTCATAATAAATTGTTTTAATAGGTCCATATAGAAAAAGAACACTATCAAGAATTATTGAGAAAATAGATGATTTGGGTCAGCACGTGATCTGATCTCAGCCGGTGTGGCATCACATTGGATCAATTCTCAATCACCGTTACATCTCCGCGTATGACCAGGTTGCCAATATTGTATAATACTGTATCTCCCTGTCCTTTTTCATACAACCTGGCGTCTTTAAGGATCAGTGTACCCTGATTCTGTATACCGCTACCATTAGAAGCAGATCCTGAAAACAGACGCAAGCCTTCAATGTATACTTGCTTTCCGGGTTGAATATCAAATACCCTGTCTGTATCACTTGCTTTTACAAGGACGTTATCCCCCAAAGAGGCTTTAATCGAAAGGTTTTTATTCAAGATTAATTCAGCAGAAGTCAACCTGATGGTGTCGTTGAATACAGGCGAATCGAAGAGTACGGTATCACCTGGATTTGTGCAGAAAATGATGAAGCGTAAGGTGCCCGGACCATCGTCGGCTGTTGAGTAAACCAGGCCGCATTGTGCAACATCAAATATCTCTCTGTGTGCTATGCTCCAAACATCATTACTGTCTTTTGCACGGATGTAGATATAGTATTGACCTTCTGTCAATCCGGTTACATCATGTGCAATACTCTCAGATATAGCATCACCCGTTGTCACACCAACCCCAGTCCCCATATTGACGCCGGGATCTGTGTCGACAAAATATTCTGCATATACAATGGGTGCCGATGGAGGCAATAATGGCTCCGGTGTGTCTTTATACACGTAAAAAGTTTGTTCCTCTGCAATACTCCAGGTTCCCTGATCGTCCTTTACCCGAATGAATAGTACGTGATATCCTAACGATAGACCGGTAGCGGGAATATAATCCGTTTGATCAACCGAATCGCTTGCAGATATGAGAATAGGGGTACCCAGACCAATACCCGGATCCACATCCACATAATATTCAGCAGTAATAAGGTCTGGCAAAGGGCCAACATTATTAATAATTGTTACGGAAGTATCTACAGGGCAAAACCCGTCGTCAACAGTAACTGTATACACCCCCGGAATAAGATGCACAGCAGTTTGTGTCACCTGATTATCCGACCACAGGTATGCATATATCCCTGAACCGCCTGCTGGTGATATAGTGGCACTTCCATTGCTTCCGCCATTGTTGGATGGATTTGATGAAGCTGTAAATGTGGGTGTTTCATACACCGTAACAAGCACAGTTTTAGAAACCAAAGTGAAGCCCATAGTGGTCGTTACTTTGACATAAAATGAGCCGCTCGCGCTGACTGTTATTGATTGCGTGGTTTCACCCGTGGACCAGAGATAAGTGAACCCAGGTGCAGCAGTCAACATCAAAGAACTTCCGGAACAAAATTCAGTTGGACCACTAAGTATCAGGGCTGTATCCGGAACCGGTCCGACGAGCACTTGTTTGACAACCGAAGCCCGGCAAACTCCTCCATTGTCAGCGGTCATTCGAACAGAATAGATGCCCGGTGACGTATAAGTATGCATAATATCTTCAGACGTATAGTCATCAACACCATCATTTTCAATATCCCATGCGTAGAGAGTACCACCGTCCACGCTATCAGAGAAGTTTGTAAAGATCGTGGGGTTACCGAAATCGACTACCGTATACATAAACTCCGGCTGCGGAACAACGCAGAGTGGATCAAAAATGGTAACTGTATCGCGCTGTGTGATACTCCATGCGCCAGATGAGTCAACCGCACGGATATATAAGAAATGAAATCCCGTATCTAAACCTGCTACAGGAATGAACGATAATAATTCAATCGAATCACCTGTACCAGTACCTTCAAATCGCACGCCATTTCCAGGTCCGGGATCTATATCGAAAAAATACTCTGCACCTGCGAGAGGGGATGCGGCAGGGCCAGGTACTGGCGTATTGTCATTATAAATATGGAATCGCTTTTGCCGAGCTATACTCCAGCTGCCATCCTGGTCCAATGCACGAATAAAGAACTGATGAAATCCCGTATCGAGTCCGGTAACATTAACAATAAAGTCTTCCATTACTGTATCTCCCGGAGAGACAGAAATTGCAGTACCAAGACCAATACCCGGATCGGTATCATAGAAATATTCTGCAGCAACTATGAGCGGAGACTCTGGTCGTAGCATAGGAAAGGAAGGGTCGTAGATATAGAATTTTTTCCTGTTTGTGAGACTCCATCTGTCCAAGGTGTCCTGTACGCGGAGAAACACATAATGATACCCTACATCCAAACCAGACGTACCGATGCTATCAAGTTCAATAACCTGATCTCCGGCAAACTGAAAGTCCACTTCAGTGGCATTTCCGGCACCCGGGTCAGTATCGATATAATACTCTGCAAAGGTGATCACATCCGGCGATCCAACAACATTCGCGACAAATCCATCCGCAATGGTATGACACTGACCATCATCCACCGTGACTGAATAATTTCCTGGCAAAAGTTGAATTGCAGTTTGGTTTGTTTGATTATCCGACCACAGATAACTGTAAGTACCTGTACCTCCTGAAGGAAACACAGTAGCTGAACCTGTTGGATTATTGTCGTTTGCGTGAAAGGTGATAACGAATGCGGAAGGAATAGAATTGACAATGACCTGAACTGAAGGTGAACTTGCTGTCAAGCCAAAAATATTTGTCACGGTTACAGAGTACAACCCACTTGTATGAACGACAATCGACTGTGTCGTTTCACCGGTAGACCACATATTACCGAAGGTATCCGCAGATGTCAGAGTGACTGAATCTCCTTCACATAACTCTATTGGTCCCGCGGGTGAAATTTCAGCAATTGGGAATGAGCCAACGATTACTTTTCTGATTGTGGTCGCCTGACATGTATCCGAGTTGGTCACGGTCAGTTTTACTTCGTGAATTCCAAATACTGAAAACGTATGCGTGGCATCCCGTGTTGTGTATTCAACTGAGCCGTCATTGTCTATATCCCACGCATACATCGTCGCCATGTCCGTTCCTGTAGTCAGGTTTGTGAGTGTCATCAGGCTGTCCGCGGCAACGGTATCTGCCACAAAATCTATAATCGGCATCGTGCAGGTTGATGAAAAAATCTCAAAAGGTTTACGCTGAGCGATACTCCAGTTCCCGTCCATATCCAGAAATCTGACATACACATAATGCGTACCTACAGTTAAACCCGTTAGGGCGAAGTAATCAAGGCGTGTGATTGAATCTGCAGGATCGATGATCACATTTACCGGAGTCGCCAGTCCAGGTCCGGGATCTGTATCAAAGAAATATTCTGCAGCGACGAGATTGACACTGGTGTCGGGAGTTGTCAGGAGTGTATCAATGACATTAAACGAATGTCTCGCAGCAATACTCCAGACGCTGTCTTCTTCCATGACACGTACGTAAAGATGATGCCATCCCGCTTCCAGAGTATCCAGATCAATGTATTCAGTATGTTTAATTTGAGCACCCGAAGATATCTGCAAAGCTATTGCTTGTCCAATACCCGGATCCAGATCAATAAAATATTCGGCAGCAAGAATGTCAGATGGCACTCCGGCATCAGTTACTGTTATCTGATCATCAGCAAAGCAGATACCATCATCTACAGTGACCGAATACAATCCTGCATTCAGATGAACCGCAGTTGGTGTGACCTGGTTGTCTGACCACAGATAAGTGTATACTCCACTCCCATCGGTTGCCTCTACCGTGGCGCTACCGTTATTTGATCCTGTATTGGCCGGAATAGAAGACAGTAATAAAACCGGCGTTTCATTTACTATCACATTTACAGTATCCGAATACAATGTAAATCCATCAGGGTTTGAAATAATGGCGTAATAAAAACCACTTTCCTGCACAGTAATAGACTGCGTAGTTTCCCCGGTTGACCAGATATAAGTATTTCCTGCCTCAGCAGATAGTTGGACATCTCCACCACTGCAAAACACCAGTGGTCCATTGGCAGTGATCGTCCTGTCCGGAACAGGACCGACAAGGACCTGACCAACAAAACTTGCGATACAGGGAGACCCATTGTTTGCTGTCAATTTCACTAAATAAGCTCCCGCACTTGTAAATGTATGTGTGATAGATTCGGACGTATACTCAACAGAACCATCATTCCCGATGTCCCATTCCCAGCTGGTTTCACCATCCACCTGTGTAGATAGGTTTGTAAAAGATGTCACACTTGTGAAGTTCACCGTATCAGAGGAAAAATTGACCTGTGGTACAAGGCAGGACGCTGTGTCGATATAAAAACTTTTTCTTCCGGCAATACTCCAGATTCGTGCACTATCCAGCGCCCTGATATAAAGATAATGCCAGCCAGTGTCCAGGTCGGCAACTTGTATCGATGTGGTCCAGTCAATTGAATCTCCGGGACTAGTATATGGAATTGTTTGTCCATTGCCCGTTCCCGGATCGGTATCAAAGAAATACTCATAGGCTGCGAGCGGCGGGGAAGGTACTGGCTGAGAAGGAGGAGTAGTATCAGAGACATGAAACTGATGGTCATGGGCAAGGCTCCACACACCAAGGCTGTCCCGGGTACGAATAAATAACCAGTGCTGACCGGGTTCGAGCCCGACAGTGCTGATATCTGAAAGATTCGAGATGGTATCTCCATCCACAACGTCTATCGGATTCCCATTTCCGGGACCGGGGTCTTCATCAAAAAAATATTCTGCTGCGACAATGGGGAGAGAAGGCGGAAGTAAAACCGGAGGATTTGGGTCAAAGACATAAAATTTGCTGGCATTGGCAATGGACCAAGTCCCATTCACGTCTTGTACGCGCACAAAAACCCAGTATTCTCCAGGTGTAAGTCCGGTAGTATTGAACATGAAGCTTTGTGAAATAGTATCGTCAGGTGTGAAACTGACTGGTGTTGCATTGCCAATCCCGGGATCTGTCTGAATAAAATACTCTGCATTGACAAGATTCTGGCCTTGAAGCTGGACTCCTGTCGCGAGTATCAACTGGATTAAAATCAGACGGAATATGAATCTCCTGACGGCCATTTTTCAGAATTGTAACAAGTTTAAACTGCTGACCTGCAATTCCCTTCAAAAAGCAGACGAAGCTTGCAGCACAAGTATGATGTTCAATTCTGCTTCCTAGCCGTAAACTGTATTTGAAGCGTTCCGTTAAGAGGCACTGCGCTTGGTGGACCTATCAGAATACTTGTCATTTGCGGAATCCGTGGTGGTGCGGCAACTACAAAAGGAGCTGCACCTCCTGTGATACCAATATCAGTCCCGTCTGTTCCGGCCAGAAGTGCTGGTGATCCTCCCATTAAAGTATAATCATGACTAAAACTGAATGCGGCACCTGTGATGGGATAGTTCACCAACATTGGGTCCGTTGCTATCAGGTTTCCGCTCCCGACGTTGTTCCCGTATGGTATTGTATCGAATGCTGATTGATACGTGATATTATTATCAAATGCACAACCGTTGCAATGTGCACTTGAACCATCACTATCGTTGTTACCAGCATCCTTTCTGAAAAAAATATTGTTCTCGAAGACGGCATTTTTTACTTCGTCCAGAATCGTTCCTGTGCCTGAACCGGTAAGAATATTATTTCGAAATGAAACCAGGCTCAAATTGGTGTAGTTCACAGATGACGAGATGTCACCAACAATCACACCGTTGAAAATATTATTTCGAAATATGTGATTGAAATGCAGGACCCCGGAGTAATTACCAAAACTTATATTGGTGCTGGCACTCGTAAACACACAATTTTGCACAGTTACATTCCTGTAATCTGATACATTGAAAGATTGAAAATAAATAGCAATGCTGACTAGACATCTTTCTATGGTGATATCTTTCATCGTATCAGGATCATTGTTGTTTATATAAACTCTATCCAAATTAAACCCACTGATTTTTGTTCCGCTTGCACTTTGTACCGCATCAAAACGGGCTAAAGTCACATTGGTAAGATATGTGACCTTTGCAAAAGTATTAGCGGGATCGTAACCCGATCCAAAGAGCGTGAGTCTCTTATTAATTGTAACTGAACCATAATTTGTTGGCGATCCGGAGACGAGAATCGTATCTCCCACGCTCGCTGCGTTAATCGCGGCTTGAAGACTGGTGTACTGGCCCGGGCTGTCTACATCATTACTCACTGTAATGATGTCTGCGTAGGACGATGTGTAGACGAAACAAGCTGTGATAAGGAGTAACAGTGTTTTCATAATGACAAATGTTTGTTAGGTTATGTATTCTTCCAAATGACGACGCACATAGCTGATATTTGTTGACCCAAATAACAACTATATAGTTGTAGTCAATTTACGCCCTTCCGTAAAGAAAACCAAGAATAAAATGAACCTATTTGGGGAAACACTCAATGCAATTCACGACTCAGGACTTATGTTGATAGCCTGGCTGTACTGGTCATTGATGTTCTGAAGAACGAGAGATATGAGAATCTAAAACACGAAATAAAAATAGCACCACAATGGATAGTAAAAATCATGGCTAATATGATGGATATCATCATCTGCTTTGATCAAAGACCCTGAATACTGGGGTCTATTGTCATACAGGATGGAACAATTGTCATACAGGATGTAACAAAGGTCATCAATTGATCCTGAGAAGTTGACTTTATCCCCAAATGACCTTACCTTTACCAATCGTGTAATTATAAGACCCAATTATTGGGTCTTAACGATACGTAAAAGGTAATGGCAAACAGCGTGTACATATCAGCGAATCTATCGAGTGAGCAGCTCAGATTCATGAAACTCCTCGATGAACTGGAAGTAGAATATTTTCATTTCGATGAGATTGAAACACAGTTTAACCTGAATTTTGATAATCTCAATGAAGTTTTGGAAAACCTCGTCGATAAAGCACTACTACATCGCATAGAGCGGGGGAAATACAAGCGCGTCAACTTCTCAGATGTCCACGTCATCGGTACTTTCATTGCAAAACAAAGTGCTATTGCTTACTGGTCGGCACTCAACTTACACGGCCTCACAGAGCAATTTCCAAATACCATCTTTGTACAAACGACGCAACGCAAGAAATCCAAGACCATTCAAGGCGTGTATTACAAGTTTGTGACAATTCATCCGCGCAAACACACTGGCATTTGTTACAATGGGTATGGAAATTACCGGTATCCCATTACAGATATCGAGAAAACACTCGTGGATTGCTTTGACCTTCAACGGCATTCAGGTGGGTTTGATGTGCTGATACGTGCGTTTGCAGATGCGAATCTCTCTGCCTCAAAACTCATAGATTACCATACTGCAGTGGATAATGTTGCCGCCATGAAGCGTATGGGGTTTCTGGCTGGTTTTTTTGGTAAAAGTGATTTGGCTTCTTTTACTACCTATGCGAAATCCCGTGTGAATCAAAGATACAGCCTCCTGGATACCGGTGGTCCGGATCAAGGCGAGTTTGTTAAAGAATGGCGTGTTCGGTTGAATGTGTCACGCGATGCATTGTATAATATCGCCAACGAAGTGTATTAAATGATCTTGAAAAGTGAAATTGGACGAAATGCACAGGAATGGAATGTTCCTCCAATGACAGTAGATAAAGACTGGGTTCTCGGACATTTTCTTTGCGCGTTCTTTTTGGAAAGTGACCACCTGCAAACACTGATGTTCAAAGGTGGTACTTGCTTGCGCAAGTGTTACTTTCCTGGTTACAGATTTTCAGAGGACCTGGATTTCACGGCGATTAACCTTGAATACAGGCTCACAAATGCAATGTTGAACTCTATAATTCAAAGAGCAACAGATCACTCTGGCATTCTGTTTCATGCGGAACCCGTTAAAGAAATGATACACAAAGATGCACAGGCTGGAGATCAGGTGAGGATTCGCTTTTGGGGTGCAAATCATCGTAAAGACACTCCTCCACCAGCAGATCCGGGTCGGTGGCATGATTCGATCAAATTGGAGATTACAAATTATGAGCAGGTTGTTTTCGAACCAGTCCATCGCCAGATTTATCACGAATATTCTGATCACCTTCCCAACTCAGACATTCGAGTGCCGTGCTATGATCTACGTGAGGCAATGGCAGAAAAAATCAGGGCGCTCATCCAGCGGTCTTACACAGCGCCTAGGGATTTTTACGACATCTGGATGTTGAAGGATCATTTCAATGATGCTGATTGGATATCGATAAACCAAGCATTTCATCAGAAAATGGATTTCAAAGGGTACACCTATCATGGTGTGGATCAGCTTATTAATGGCACATCGATTGATCATGTCACAAGATCATGGGATCAATCATTGGCACATCAAATTCCATCTGTTAACACTCCAAATTTTAACGTTGTCGTTGAAGCGCTCAGAACATTGCTCACTGAAAATATTACCAGGAACTCATAGCCAAAAACTTCATCAGCAACAGTTCGGAGCATAAAACACTCAAAGGACGGCCAGAAAGCTCATCGGCATAAGTGGCGAGTTGAAATTTCTAGTCGGACTCAAAAGTGACAAGATGTTGAACTAGATTTTCCAATACAAAAAAGAGTTGTGAGAATTAGTCACAACTCCTTTTTATACTTTACAAAGTCGGGATGACAAGATTTGAACTTGCGACCCCACGCCCCCCAGACGTGTACTCTACCGAGCTGAGCTACATCCCGATGATCGTCCTGATGGACGAAAATTCCAAATTCCAAGTACCAAATTCCAAAATCTGGCAAGAGGTATTCTATCTGATTCTCAAAAGTCCCGAACACATAAAGTAATCGGAACTTTGTTTGATCGCCTTCGCCGAGGCTTCTTTGATCTTGATCGCCTTCGCTGATTTATTCTGATCTTGATCGCCTTCGCCGAAGTCTCTCTGATCTTGATCGCCTTCGCCGAGGCTATGGCGATCGCGGTGGGACATACTGGATTCGAACCAGTGACCTCATGCCTGTCAAGCATGCATTCTAAACCAACTGAACTAACGACCCAAAAAACAAAAATAGGAAATTTCGCGAAATCTG
>Ga0164313_10002970_pt1 | contig 15117 bp, 11 predicted proteins | sample GuaBasSedimGuay4_FD_113735 | JGI IMG/M metagenome (GOLD analysis project Ga0164313, IMG submission 113735) | Subseafloor sediment microbial communities from Guaymas Basin, Gulf of California, Mexico - Guay4, Core 4569-4, 0-3 cm | ecosystem: Environmental > Aquatic > Marine > Hydrothermal vents... | reverse complement strand
ATATCCTGCAAGCTTAAGTTATGGCGCTGAAGCAAAGGTGTACTGGCATGTACCGGCCCCAGCCCCATCTGTTCAGGCGCCAGGCCTGCCCAACTCACATCCAGCAAACGACCCAGTACCGGTAATTTGTGTTTCTTAACGGCTCGGTCTGAAGCGAGAATTAACCAGGCAGCACCATCGGTAATTTGCGCGCTATTTCCCGCAGTCACCCGACCATAAGGCCGGTCAAATACCGGCCGAAGTTTAGCCAGCTTATCGATACTGCTATCACGGCGTAGGCCGTTGTCTTCTCCAAAGTAGTGGCCTGATGCATCAAACCCTGTTGTATTAAACAAGGGCACCATCTCATCTGCGAATGCATCCCGGTCAATGGCCGCAGCCAGTCGCTGATGACTCATCACCGCGTATTCGTCCATCTGCCGGCGATCTATCGAAAATCGATCCGCAATGATTTCAGTGGTCTGTCCCATCGACAGGCCCACGGTATGATCGGTTAAACCCCGCAGCAAACCGATCACCGGCACCAGCATCGGGGCCCGTAAGCGGCTCAGCGTTTTTAGTTTTTGCTTAATGCTTCGCGCTTTCATCCAGCGGCCGAGCCAGGCAACCATTTCATCATTGAGCATCACCGGCGCATGGCTCATGGATTCCGCTCCACCCGCGAGCACCAGATCTGCGCGCCCCAGTTGTATATCTTTAGCGGCGCTGTCTATGGCCTGCATGCCAGATGCGCAATTGCGCTGTACGGTATAGGCAGGCACCAGCTTGCCACAGCCCAGGCGTAAGGAAACAACGCGCGCGATATTAACTTCATCCGCAGTCGGCATCACGCAGCCCAGTATTACTTCATCAAAATCATGCGCAGCAATAGGCTGGCGCAGGATTAAAGGGCGTGCCGCTGCGACCGCCAGATCCGATGCCAGAAACGGTCCGGGTCTGTCCCCTGCCTTGAGAAACGGGGTTCGGCTGCCATCGACAATATTTACCGCAGATACCTTAGTCATTTGGATCACCTGTTCGCATTTGTGGTTCAAGTGATGCGAAGGCATCCACCTGAATCACTTCATTTCGAGCCGTTGCTGCGGCCAGCAAGGCCTCCGCTTCCTGAGCTGATATCACTGATCGTTTAATGCTCTTCGCTATCAGTGCCCGCATATCGACCATCGTCATCGCTTTTTCGCCCAGTGCTTTTTTGATTTTTTGCTCTATCGCCTCAGTTTCCAGGGTCAATCTAAGCGCCTTTTCCAGCCGACCCGTTTGCGTGTCATCGCCAACATACACATCAGGGGTGAGCCGTTGTACTGCGTCTCCGCGGCCAAGCAGGAGATCCGCCACGCGATGCTCCAGTTGATCATCCGGCACCCGATAAGGCAGCCCCAGCGGGAAAACAACAATGCGCAGCAAACAGGCCACCCATTGACATGGATAATTGCACAAAACCTCAACCAAGGCGGATTGCGCAGCCTGCTTTGAATGTGCCAACGACCACTCCAGCAAAGGGATATCGGCTTGTGGCTCTCCCTCATCATGAAATCGCTTCAAACTCGCCGAAGCCAGATAGAGCTGGCTTAAGGCATCGCCCAGTCTGGCGGAAATACGCTCTTTGCGTTTCAGTTCGCCGCCTAGCATCGCCAGCGTGATATCGGCTATCAGGGCAAAGCCAGCGGATAAATGACTCAAATGCGCGTAGTCCCGTGAACGGGAACCGAAATCCCGATGACTCAGAAACCCCCGCGTCAAGCCCAGCCAGAAGCTGCGCGCAAAATGACCGAAAAGATTGGAGAGATGCTGCCTGAATACGCGATCAAAGGCCTTTGTATCCCCGACGCGCAAGGCATCCAGCTCCTGCAACAGGGTCGGGTGCGAGCGCATGGCACCCTGCCCGAAGATAATCAATGAGCGAGTGAGGATATTGGCCCCTTCAACGGTGATGGCAATGGGTATGGTCTGGTAGGCGCGCGCGAATAAGTTACGTGGCCCCATACAAATCCCTGAGCCTCCCTGCACATCCATGGCATCATTCAACACCCTGCGCAGGCCCTCGGTCAGATGATATTTCAGGATCGCAGATACCACCGACGGCCTTTCTCCATTATCCAGCGCGGTCACTGTCATCAATCGCGCCGCATCCATCTGGTATGTCCGCCCGCCAATGCTTGCCAGCGCTTCCTCGACCCCTTCAAAGCGTCCGATCGGGGTATTGAACTGGCGGCGAATGCGCGCGTAAGCACCGGTTGCTCGCGAGGCCAGTTGCGCTCCGCCGGCACTCAGTGCCGGCAATGAAATACAACGGCCTGCAGCCAGACTTTCCATCAGCATACGCCAACCCTTGCCTACGTATTCCTGGCCGCCGATCACCCAATCCATCGGAATAAACACATCCTTTCCGTGCGTTGGCCCGTTCATAAATACGGCATTGAGCGGAAAGTGACGCTCGCCAATTTCAACTCCGGGTGTATTGGTGGGAATCAGCGCACAGGTGATGCCAATGTCTTTTTTTTCTCCGATTAGGCCATCCGGATCGCTTAGCTTAAAGGCGATCCCCAGTACGGTTGCCACCGGTGCCAGAGTGATATAGCGCTTGTTCCAGTCAAGGCGTATGCCCAGTTGCTTATTCCCTTCTTTATCCTGCTGCTCACAAACAGTGCCCCTATCCGGGATTGCCGCTGCATCACTACCGGCCTCAGGGCCGGTCAACGCAAAACAGGGGATTTCATCTCCACTAGCGAGGCCCGGTAAATAGCGCTGTTTTTGAGCCTCTGTGCCGTAATGCAACAACAACTCACCTGGGCCCAGCGAGTTGGGCACCATTACCGTCACCGCCGCACTGATTGATCGCGTCGCAATTTTGGCCACCACCGCCGAATGCGCCTGCGCTGAAAAAGCCAGCCCGCCAAATTCCTTCGGTATGATCATACCGAAGAATTTTTCCCGCTTCAGAAAAGCCCAGACTTGTGCCGATAGATCATATCGATGATGGGTGCTGTCCCAATCATCCAGCATCGCACACAAGGATTCCAGCGGACCGTCTATGAAGGCCTGCTCTGCGGCCGATAATCCGGGCTTAGGGAAATTCTTGAGTTTGTTCCAGTCCGGCCGCCCGGAGAACAGGTCACCATCCCACCACACCGTGCCTGCTTCCAGTGCTTCACGTTCAGTTTGTGACATCTCCGGCACCGCCGCAGACATCGCTTTAAACATCGGCCCGCTGATGAATCGCTTACGCAAATCATCTATGACAAATACAAATAACCATGAACCCAGTACAAATAACAGCAATATGACAATGATATGCACGCCATTGAATATGGAAATGATCAGAATAAAGGCCGTCCAGAATAAGGCGGTACGCGCACCGAACTGCCGATAGGCGATCAATCCCAGCCCGCAAATTTCTAATACAAGCAGCAGTGCATTCATGCCCTGGCCTCCATTTTTAAATTGTCATCGCTCACTCTGGTCTCCATATACACCGGATCCATTTCCTGACTGGGTTCTGCGGGTATGGCATCTCCGGCCCAGGGAAGATGGTGGTAGTAACGCTGTTCGTTCTCAGCGATGGAATACTTGGGGAATTTCAACACTGAGAAATAGGGTGAAATATCAAAATCTGATGGCGCAAACAATTTGGCATTGCGTTTAAACAGCCGACTTTCGCCCTGCGTATCTTCAGAAATGATCGGCAACACCGGGAATTTAACCGCCTGAAAGGCATCCGCTATCAGCGTGGTACACACAATTTTGGTTTCAGGCCCGGCGTTGTGCTCAAACAGGCTGGAACGCCAGCTGCGAGGTAATATGCCGTAAGGAAATAAAAAACGCGCCAGATCTGCGAGTTGGCGCACATTGTATTCAGTGCCCAGACGCTTGATTGCGTAGCAGGATACCCGCCCCTGATCCTCAGTGGATAAACCCGTTGGCCGGCATAACCGCAATCGAAAATGCTCATAGTGCGCAATAGCCGTTAATACCGTCCCCCTGCCCAACTCTGCTTCCACCATATAGGTGCTCGCGGGATCCAGCGTTTCAGGTTCAATATCAGAAGGCAGGTACTTTTTAAAATCTGCCAGCTTGCCAATACATAGCGCAGAATGTGTCCAGCGACTAGACGTCACTATCTGGATGATCTGGCTAACCTGAGTTCGACCTTCTACCAGCAACACGTCACCCGGGCGAATATCTGCTTCGAGCCGGGAGAAATCCGTTAATAGTTCGGCTGAATCTTCCCTTTGCTTGAGCAACACGGATATCACGCGGCGTCCGATTGCATTACGCCAACCTTGTAACCACTTTCCTGCTGCTTCCATCATTTCCTGCCGTGCCTCTAAGCTTATTGTTAATGTGTATGACATCAAAACAAGGGGTTTAGTTCAGGTGGGCATTAGGCGACAACGCTTCTTCATCGCCAGGAGTTGCGGAACAATGTTGTGGAATGCTCAGTAAAATATTGAATTCGGTAGCAGCGGCTTTCAGGGGAATACCTGTCCTTTACCACTACATAAGCCTTAAACTCGCCCGTTCCATTTAATAGTCATCGCGATACCATGCTAAACGCCGCCATGCTTGCCGTATTTATTCCCACCTTCTTTTTTGTATCGGCGACACCGGGGATGTGCATGACGCTTTCCATGACACTGGGGATGACGATCGGCCTCAAACGTACGCTGTGGATGATGGCGGGTGAACTGCTCGGGGTCGGGCTGGTGGTGATATTTTCGATGATCGGGGTTGCGACAATATTACTGACCTACCCTTCCTTCTTTACCGCATTCAAGCTCGGCGGAGGCCTGTATCTCGCTTATATCGGCGTACAGATGTGGCGTTCGCGTGGACGTCTGGCACTGCAAGAGCAGGAACAGGCTGAATGCACTAAAAATCATGCGCGAGGGGCGCTGGCTTTGCAGGGTTTTGTGACCGCCATCGCCAACCCCAAGGGCTGGGCCTTTTTCATTGCGCTGCTGCCACCTTTCATTGATCAATCACTGCCCCTGATGCCACAGATGGCAGCACTGATCTGGATCATCCTGTTGATTGAATTCATCTGCCTGGTGCTTTACGCCCTGGGTGGGCAATCGCTCGCGCACCTGCTGAGCAAACGCAGCAATGTGCGCGTTATGAACCGCATCGCCGGTAGCCTGATGATTGGAGTTGGAGTATGGCTGGCGACGGGTTAGAAGTGGCAATTTTGTTACGGTTTCAATTGTAATCTGAATCCCGTCATTGTGAAGAAACGATAGCGACTGCAGCAATCTCTAACCATGGCAGCCAAGCTAAACAGATTGCAGCGAGCTTGGCGAGCTGTCGCCCCTGGCTGCACTCGCAATGACGGAATGATGCATTTGGCTCCTAAACTACATGACTTCAGAGGAAATAACGGTGGCATCACATCCACAAAAACAGCGCGCAGGCTGCAGTCAGGCCGCCCGTCGTCCGGGTAAATATTTTCCAGCGCCTTGGCGTGGACAGAAAGCGGCGGATACTCCGCCCGGCAATGGCCCAGGGGAGAATAGAGAGCAAGCTTAAAACCGGGATAATCAGCATCACCCAGACCATCAGCGCTGGATCCTGCTCCAGCGCAATCAATACCAGACTGACCAGAGCCAGCGTCGCGCTGATTGCTTTTGGATTGGCAAACTGGAACATCAAAGCCGGGAAAAATCGCATCGGCTTTTCTTCGCTCTCGGAATGAATTGCAGATGCATGCGCCATTTTCCAGCCGATCATCACCAGCCAGATACTGCCGACAACCTTGAGCACCAGCATCAATTGCGGCCACTGATCAATCAGCGGTTTAAGCCCCAATATCGCCAGCAAATTGAGAATAAATGTACCTGCAACGATTCCCGCCAGATGCGGTACTGTGGCGCGGATTCCAAAACGTGCACCTGAGTAGGTCAGCATCATATTGTTGGGACCCGGTGTGGCCCACATACTGTACGCGACCATAACGAACGGCATCAGGAGTTCTATACTGTGGCTCATGTCTTACTCAGTGTTTTGGCTTGAATACCGAGTGTAATAAGTGAACCAGAAGCAGTACAGATACAGTTATTTGGTAATGCCTGCAGTACAGTTAAGATACAGCTACCGGCTTTAGCTCTGTTCCAGCAACTTGATCATATTGTGATGATGCGCAATACCGGAAAACTGACATAGCTCCTGTAAGCCCGTCGGGCTGGTGATGTTAATTTCTATCAGTTTGCCGCCGATGACATCGATACCAACAAAAAACACGCCCATTTTAATCAGGCTCGGCTTCAGTGCTGCACAAATGGCCAGATCATCTGCGTCCAGTTCCACCTGAACCGCCTGCCCGCCCATATCGAGGTTATTCAGCTCCTGTCCTTCTGCATGCACGCGAAGGATCGCGCCAATCGGCTCTCCATCGACGACCAGAATACGTTTATCACCCTGCTCAGCAGCAGGCAGATACTCCTGTGCGATTACCCAGTGCTCGCCTTGATGCGTCGCCTTGAGTAGCAGCGATTCATCGTCTTCGCCGTGACGATAAAAAAAGATACCTTTGCCGCCAAAGCCATCTATCGGCTTGAGGGTAATACGATCATGGCGGGCAGCGAACTGCTTGAGCTCCTCGAGCTTATTGGAGACACAGGTTTTGGGTGTTAAATCCGGAAAATGAATCGCAGAGAGCTTTTCATTCCAGTCTCGCACGCCCTGCGGCCGATTCACTACCTTGCAGCCTGGCGGCAGGAAATCGAGCAATAAAGTGGTGTAAAAATAACGCCGGTCGAATGGCGGGTCAGTACGCAACCAGACCACATCAATGCCTGCCATCGAAGTGGTGGTTTCGGCAATCACTTCGAACGGGGTTTCATGATTGGCTTTGACTTCGAGCCATTTCACCTTCGCCATTAACTGGTCGTGATCCAGATACAGATCCTGCTGATCCAGATAGCAAACCTCATGCCCGCGCTCGTAGGCGGCAAGCATGATGTAATAGGAAGTATCCTTCCAGGGCTTAACGCCTTCCAGCGGATTCATGATAAATGCGTGCTTCATATTCGCGCCCCGGTTTTTTGATTCAGTATTATTCGATCTAAGCTGCTTCCCAAATTCAGCTTTAAAAACCCTTCTTATCGACTTTTATCGCCACTTAAAGCCTCGCGCCTGCGGCCTCAACGACGCTTGCCAGTTCCTGCGAAATCTCTTCCACCTGATCGGCCTGTTCGCCTTCTACCATAACCCTGACCAGGGGCTCGGTGCCGGAGGGGCGTAGCACCACCCTTCCAGAACGACCCATTTTTGATTCTGCCTGCGTCATTGCCGCATGTACCTGATCATCGTTGACGATTTTATGACCGCTGCCACGGCTGACTTTCACGTTAATCATGGTTTGAGGGAACAGCTCGAGCGAACTTGTTAATTCGTTCAAGCTCTGCTGCTTTCGTGTCATCACGCGCATCACCTGCAAGGCAGCGACGATGCCGTCACCGGTGGTGTTTTTATCCAGCAAGATAATATGGCCGGAAGTTTCCCCACCCAGCAACCATTTGTATTTATGCATTTTTTCCAGCACGTAGCGATCACCAACCGCCGCGCGCTCAAAAGCGATTCCCGCTTCTTCAAAGGCCAGTTCAAGCGCCAGGTTGGTCATTGAGGTACCGACCACGCCCCCGCCAAGCTCGCCCTTTTCCTGGGAAAACAGGGCCAGTAAATAAAGCGCCTGATCTCCATCGACGGTTTCGCCCTTTTCATCGATGAACAGCACTCTATCTGCGTCACCATCCAGCGCAACACCGATATCCGCCTGATGCTCCAATACCGCTGCACGCAGCCCTTCCAGTGCGGTTGAGCCGCAATCATCGTTAATATTATAGCCATCCGGTGAGACGCCAATGGATATAACTTCAGCACCCAGCTCAGTAAATACCGAGGGGGCGATATTGTATGCCGCACCATTGGCGCAATCGATAACGACCTTCAAGCCTTCAAACGAGATTCGATAAGGCAGGCTATGCTTGCAAAATTCTATATAGCGCCCTTCTGCATCTGGAAAACGGCGCGCTTTACCTATCTTATCGGAGGCCACACAACGCATTGGCTCAGCCATTTTTGCTTCCACCGCAGCGATTAAATCATCGTTGAGTTTATAGCCATCTGAAGAGAAAAATTTAATGCCGTTATCATAGTACGGATTATGCGATGCACTCACCACCACGCCCGCTGCGGCGCGCGCAGTACGCGTCAGATAGGCAATGCCGGGAGTTGGCATCGGGCCAAGCAATGAAACGTTCATGCCCGCAGAAGCGAAGCCTGCTTCCAGTGCTGATTCGAGAATATAGCCGGATATTCGTGTGTCTTTGCCGATCAGCACTTGTGGATTCACACCTTTCTGATACGCGCGCAAAACGCTGCCCACCGCCCAGCCAAGCTTTAATACGTTTTCAGGTGTGATCGGCGCTACGCCAAAGGCACCGCGCACACCATCGGTGCCAAATAAAGTCCCCATATTATGCCGGCCTATACAGTCTGATTAGGATCAGGCAAATCTGTCTCATCAGAATCAGAGGTATCATCCTGGTTTGACGCTGTGGAATCTGCCTCTTTATCTGCCTTTTTACCCGATGTCTTGCCTGACTTTTTATCCGATTGGGATTTCTCATCCGGTGTACGCGGTTTTTTACCGGCCATGATAGCGTCAATCTGATCCGCATCAAGGGTTTCCCACTCGAGCAGCAATTGCGCCATGGTTTCGATTTTGTCGCGTTCATCTTCAATGATTTTACGCGCTCGGGCGTATTCGTCATTGATAATACGCGTCACTTCTGCATCGACCGATTCCTGCACCGCCGGACTAAGGCCTTTATGCGACATCATATCCCGGCCGAGGAAAACCTCACCTTCGGACTCTCCGTACACACGCGGGCCAAGCTTGTCACTCATACCCCACTTTGAAACCATTTTCTGCGCCAGATCCGTCGCCACTTCAAAATCATTTGAAGCGCCCGTGGTCATTTGATCCATAAACACCTCTTCAGCGATTCGCCCGCCCATCAGCACCGCGATACGCGCCAGCAAATAGGTGCGGTTGTGGCTGTAACGATCCTCTTCGGGCAACTGCATGGTCACACCCAGCGCACGACCGCGCGGAATGATGGTCACTTTATGCACCGGATCGGTATTATCCTTCAGCACTTTAGCCACAACGGTATGCCCTGATTCATGATACGCGGTGTTCTTACGCTCTTCTTCAGGCATCACCAGCGAGCGACGTTCAACGCCCATGATGACTTTGTCCTTGGCTTTCTCGAAATGTTTCATTGAAACATGCTTCACGCCTTCTTTGGCCGCAAACAACGCCGCCTCATTGATGAGGTTTGCTAAATCTGCACCGGAAAACCCGGGTGTGCCGCGTGCGATTGTCTTGGTTTCAATATCATCGCCCAACGGGACTTTTCGCATATGTACCTGCAGAATAGCTTCACGGCCGAGTATATCGGGCAGTGGCACCACAACCTGACGGTCAAATCGGCCGGGGCGCAATAACGCCGGATCAAGCACGTCCGGGCGATTGGTGGCCGCGATTACGATCACGCCTTCGCCGCCTTCAAAACCATCCATTTCAACCAGCAGCTGATTTAGTGTCTGCTCGCGTTCATCGTGCCCGCCACCGAGACCGGCACCACGCTGACGACCGACCGCATCAATTTCATCGATAAATATAATGCAGGGCGCATTTTTCTTTGCCTGTGCGAACATATCTCGCACCCTCGACGCACCCACACCCACAAACATCTCAACAAAATCTGAACCGGAGATGGTGTAAAACGGAACTTGTGCTTCGCCGGCAATCGCCTTTGCAAGCAAGGTCTTACCCGTACCCGGACTACCCGTCATCAACACGCCACTCGGCATACGACCGCCCAGCTTATGAAATTTAGCAGGATTTTTGAGGAAATCGACCAGCTCCTGAACCTCTTCCTTGGCTTCGTCGACGCCCGCCACATCATCAAAAGTAACCGTGTTTTTATCTTCGCTCAGTAACTGGGCTTTGCTCTTACCAAAGCTCATCGCGCCGCGACCACCGCCACCCTGCATCTGGCGCATGATATAAATCCACACCCCGATCAACAACAGGAACGGCGCCCAGTTAATCAAAATCTGCATCAGCAGACCCGGGCCTTCTTCCTGCTCGGCTTTGATGCGTACACCATATTTGTATAGCTGGTTGACCAGCTCTGGATCACCCGGCGACATGGTAGTGAACTGACTCCCGTCTTTAGTCGTACCACGTATGTGATTATCCGTAATGACCACGCTATCCACGCTACCGTTACTGACCTCTTCCAGGAATGTGGTGTAATCAACTTCATTGCTTTTACCCCGACCCTGCGGCGAAAAGCTGTTGAATACTGACATCAACACCATCGCGATGACGACCCAAAGAACAATATTTTTCAAAAATGGTGGCAACTGACTACCTCAGATATACATTAATTAATTTATTTAAAACAATACGCTGCGAGTGGTTTCAATATAACACTCGAAATCGTAAACACATTTTATTCACTGGTAAAACAGGCGTGAAACCCGCTTTCATCGCGTATTATAACAATGTGAAGCGATTCATACCTCAGCCTTTAAGCAACAGGCAAATACAACTACTTTCGATTCAAAGCCAACAAATATAGTTCTTTAGAATTACTACGCGAAGCATCCGGCTTAATCGTTTTAAGCTGATTAAACTGTGCTTTCATTTGCGCACGAATTGCCTGGGCACTCTCGCCTTCGAAAAACTTGGTTAACAAATTTCCACCCGGCCGCAGCGAAGACTGGCAAAATTCAAGCACACTATCGAGCAAACGCTCATAGCGCGCCTGATCCTGCAGGGCAATACCTGTAATGTTGGGGGCCATATCCGATAATACAAGATCAAATTGTGCGTCTCCGGACCATGTTTTAATACGATCAAGCGATGCCTGTTCAGTAAAATCACCCTGAAAAAGTTCTGCCCCTTCAATTGGGTCAAATGGCAGCAGATCCAGCATCATCAAACGGCTGCTTTTATCCATTTTTTTAAGCACATACTGGCTCCAGCTTCCCGGCGCCGCGCCCAGATCAATAATGAGTTGTCCAGGCCGAATAAGTCGATATTTCTGGTCGATCTCTTCAAGTTTATAGGCTGCACGCGCACGATAGCCGCTTTTACGGGCTTTTTGCACGTATGGATCTTTATTCTGTCGATCCAGCCAGGCTTTGGATTTGGCGCGGCGGCGCTTACTTGTAGACATGGTATAGTTTGTTGCTGATTCTGCGAGCAAAGGATAAGCGATTTGGCCTGACATTAGCGCCAAAATGGTGAATTAGTTCTATTCTAATCCCCATCACAACGTATATCAATACGCGCCCTTATGTTCGATTTTTCAACATCCCACACATCAATCTCGTAATTTGCCTGCTTATAAGACCCCAGTGTTTGCAGATCCATTTTACCGGATAGCGATGCTTTCATCGCACAGAGTATGGCCTGGTGTGCCACGATGATAATCGGCGCATTAAACTGCTGCATATAAAGCTTCAATGGCGCGGATACACGCACCTGACCTTGCGCCAGGCTTTCTCCGCCCGGGGTGGCATCCACATGATAGCGACTCAACCAATACTCAAACTGTTCGCCATATTCTGCTTTAAGCTCATCAGTGGTTTTGCCTTCGTAATCACCCAGATCCAACTCCCTGAATTCCGGTTCAACCAGCAATTTCAAACCCAGCGCATCGGTAATCGCGCCAGCCGTGGTCATCGCGCGTTTCAATGGTGAGCTGATCACAGCTTTAGCCGGCACCGCCTGCTCAACAAAATAGGCAGCCACTGCGTCAGCTTGCTCAAGCCCGAGTTGATTGAGCGGATTGTCGCTTGCACCCTGCCAGCGAAAAACCTTATTCCAGTCGGTCTGCCCGTGGCGCACGAAATAGAGTGTCTTCACATTTATGTCCTTTTTGTTGTCCTGTAATTATCTGTGTACCCAAATCCCTATATAAAATTGCAAAAATGAGCTTCCGCTCTATCTGTGTTTTCTATATTGGGATTTGGGTTTATATATCAGATAGCAAATTGTGACAATTAATTTACACACCTGATAAAACTTATCGCTAGTATCACCATCAAAGCATCAAAATCAATCACAAAGGAACAATATAGTGTCAAAAAGTAAATTGGGTCTGTTGATCACGCTGGTACTCGCCATTGCAGCCATTATCTGGTGGTTGCCGGAAGACTTCCTGACCCTGGACAACCTCAAAGCGCGTCAATCAGATATAGAGCATTTTCGGCAAAGCAATCCTTTGTTGTCCGTCTTAATATACTGTGGCATTTATATTCTGTTTACAGCACTGTCTATTCCGGGCGCGGCGATTTTGACGCTCGCGGGTGGCGCGATTTTCGGGCTATTTTACGGCACCATCTGGGTATCTATTTCATCAACCATCGGCGCGACCCTGGCTTTTTTATTGTCCCGCTACTTTTTCAAAGATGCGGTAAAGCAAAAGTTTGGTGACAAAATCGCCACAATTGAAGAAAATTTTAAAAAAGATGGTGCTTTTTATCTGTTTTCATTGCGCCTGGTGCCGGTATTTCCATTTTTTGTCATCAATATACTCATGGGAATTACAGCCATTAAGACCGCAGCGTATGCCATGGTCAGCTGGGCAGGCATGTTGCCGGCCACCATTGTGTATGTCAATGCGGGCACACAATTGTCAAAGTTGGACTCGCTGAGCGGGATTCTTTCCCCACCGATCATTTTCTCCTTTGTACTGCTGGCCGCCTTCCCTTTTATCGCACGCAAATTACTGAGCATTCTGCGCAAATGAAATCTTACCCCAAACCCAATTCCTTTGACGCCAATTTAATTGTTATTGGCGGCGGCAGTGCCGGCCTGGTTAGCGCCTATATCGCTGCCGCAGTCCAGGCAAAGGTCATCCTGATTGAAAAGCATAAAATGGGTGGTGATTGTCTGAATACCGGCTGTGTCCCGTCAAAGGCGCTGATTCGCGCGGCCAAATACGTGCACCAGATCAGTCAGGCCGAAAAATATGGCATGAAACAGGCCAGCGTTGAGTTTGATTTCACCGGTATCATGCGCCGCGTTCACGATGTAATTGAAAAAATCGAACCGCATGACTCAGTTGAACGCTACACAGAACTGGGCGTGGAAGTAATTCAGGGCGCGGCCACGCTCACCAGCCCATATAGCGTAGAAGTGAATGGTAAAACCCTCTCCGCCAAAAATATCATTATTGCTGCAGGTGCTCAGCCATTTATCCCCCCGATCAAAGGCATAGACAAGATCACACCGCTGACCTCAGATAACCTCTGGTCTTTGCAGACGCAACCCAGGAAGTTGCTGGTTTTAGGTGGCGGGCCAATCGGCTGTGAGCTGGCACAAAGCTTTGCCCGCCTTGGCAGCGAAGTCACCCAGGTTGAAATGCTGCCACGACTGATGATTCGGGAAGATGAAGAAGTCTCACAATTCGTGCAACGGCGCTTTGAGACAGAAGGGGTTCGCGTGTTATGCGAACATAAAGCAATTGAGTTCAAGACGAAAAATGGAAATAAATCACTAATTTGCGAGCATGCCGGCAACACCGTTGAGCTGGAATTTGATGAGGTGCTGGTCGCCGTGGGGCGTGCTGCGCGTCTGGAAGGTTTCGGCCTTCAGGAGCTGGACGTCCCCATCAGCAAGCGTCGCACCATAGAAGTGAACGAATACATGCAGGCAGGCTACCCTTCCCTGTACGCCTGTGGAGATATTGCCGGACCCTATCAGTTCACCCATACCGCATCGCATCAGGCCTGGTATGCCAGCGTCAATGCATTATTCGGCAAATTCAAGAAATTTAAAGTCGACTATAGCGTGATTCCCTGGGCAACTTTTACCGACCCGGAAGTAGCGCGGGTCGGCATCAATAAACAGGATGCGGCTGAACAAAATATTCAGTATGAAGTGACTCGTTATCCTCTGGACGATCTCGACCGCGCAATTGCTGAAGGCGAAGATCAGGGTTTTATTGAAGTGTTGACCAAACCCGGATCAGATCAAATACTCGGCGCGACCATTGTCGGCAACCAGGCCGGTGAACTGATCGCAGAATTTGTATTTGCGATGCGCCACAAGCTAGGCATGAATAAAATACTATCGACCATTCATATTTATCCGACGCGCATGGAAGCAGTCAAATTTGCCGCTGGAAACTGGAAAAAAGCCAGCACTAAAGCGTGGCAGCTCAAATGGTTGAAACGCTTTCATGGCTGGCAACGGCGTTAAAATTTTCTGCGCCACAATGCCCCCACCTCCGGAACAATGTCACAAAAAGTATTTATAGAGAACACTGCCTTCTTCTGAATTATGCTGTCATTGCGAGGAAGCGGAGCGACCGCGGCAATCCATTGAATTGGTTTAATTTCTTAACGGTAGTAGCCAATCCAGACAGATTGCCCCAACTTGGCGAGGTGTCCGCCCTTGGAACTTGGCGAGGTATCGCCCTTGGAACTTGGCGAGGTATCGCCCTTGGAACTTGGCGAGGTATCGCCCTTGGAACTTGGCGAGGTATCGCCCTTGGCTGCGCTCAGTGACGGTAAGATGATGCGCGCCTTGATACAAGATTAGCTAAGCCTACGAATTGACATTTGATATACTTGCTCGAAATACCATCAAATCCACTGTTTGAAGGATCAAATTTATAGGAGCTGTTTCATGGGTTTTAAACCTCGTATTATGTTCGCACTCGCATCAAGCATTGCCGCCCTGCTATTGAGCACTGCTTCACTTAGCGCCAATGCGGCTGAGTTCCAGTTTGAGCAGGCCTGGTCCCAATTACAGAAAAATAGCGATGCCATTGCGGCCAGTCGTGCCAATTTACAGAAAACAGCTCAACTACAGGAAGCCACCAGGTCCCTATATTTACCGGATGTATCCATTTCTGCGGGCTACTCCCGGCTCGATCAGGCGGTAACACTCTCACCTGCTCAGATAACAGAATCACTGGCTCAACCGGAACTGGCGGGCCAGCTATTCGGCTCTCTGGCTAATTCACTGGGCACCACGCCCGCGCAATTGAATTCAGGCCTCACTAGTGAGATCACCGAGCAGGATGTGGT
>Ga0164313_10002968_pt1 | contig 15122 bp, 16 predicted proteins | sample GuaBasSedimGuay4_FD_113735 | JGI IMG/M metagenome (GOLD analysis project Ga0164313, IMG submission 113735) | Subseafloor sediment microbial communities from Guaymas Basin, Gulf of California, Mexico - Guay4, Core 4569-4, 0-3 cm | ecosystem: Environmental > Aquatic > Marine > Hydrothermal vents... | reverse complement strand
GTCTGCCGGCCTGCCTTCCTGGGATGCGCGTAAGCTGACTTTGTCGAATACTGCGGCAAAACACAAGAGCTCCGGGCTGGCTGCCGTGACAGGGGCCCACTACGAAGGTGGCCACTGGCTGGGTAGTTTCGCGACTTATTTACAAACCGGAAGAGGTTTGCGTAACAAGGCATCTGATTGATTTCGATCAACAGGGCATTGCTGCAGTAGTATTATCATATAGTTGTAGTTGCAGGAGAAAGAAATGGCTAATTATCAGAATATTTTGGTAGCTGTTGATCTGAGCAGTGAATCAGATGTGGTGCTGAACAAGGCACAGCTCATTGCTGGCAGTAATGCTGAGCTTCATCTTGTTTATGTGCAGGAACCGATGGATAACGTGTATGTGGGCATTGTCCCGCAAAGCGCGGCTTTTAGTGGTCTCGGTGATCTTGAAGCTCAACTTGGCGAGGAGCTGAAACAAAAGCTGGTCGCACTGGGTGAGAATTTTTCAGTGCCGTCTGACCACTTGCATATACTGAACGGCTCTCCCGCCCATGAAATCCACCGATTTGCAAAGGACAACGATATCCAGCTGGTCGTCATTGGCACCCATGGACAGAAAGGTCTGCAGTTGTTGCTGGGTTCTACGGCCAATGCCGTGTTGCATGGTGCGGGCTGCGATGTTTTATCCGTCAGGATTGGTGCAGCAAAGTAGGCACATTCAGCCGCTATCGGGCATGATAGCTTTTCAAGCAAGGCAAATGGTTGCCTGAGCGTGGCAAAGGTGCAGTTATGAATGTCAAAGTTGCAGGCTGGCTTCTGATCTTTTTCTCGATATTGATCTGGTCTGCCATCGAGCCTGCAGACCGGTTGACCTGGTGGATGGAAGTGATCCCGGCAATTGCCGGGATCGCAATATTGATTACGACCCGTGAACGCTTCCCGTTAACCAGTTTGTGCTATTTCCTGATCCTGATACATGCAATCATCCTGATGGTGGGTGGTCATTACACCTATGCGGAAGTCCCCATTGGTAACTGGCTGCAGGAAATCACTGGTGGAGATCGTAATAACTATGACAAGCTGGGCCACCTAGCACAGGGATTCATACCGGTCATCATTGCGCGTGAAATCATGATCCGCAACGGGGTTGTGGCGGCACAGGGATGGCTGAGTTTTCTGTTGGTGTGCATTGTGCTTGCCATCAGCGCCTTTTACGAATTGGTTGAATGGTGGGCGGCCTTGCTCAGCGCTGAGGCGGCAGAGTCATTCCTTGGCACACAGGGCTACGTCTGGGACACACAATCGGACATGTTATGGGCACTGTGTGGGGCTGTCCTTTCACTGGTGTTGTTATCGAGACTGCATGACCGCCAGATCGAGGGATTAGCCTGAGAGTTTTAGATTTCCGGTGGTTTTATCATTTGTGGACATGTCCTTGAGCCTGGAATTGACCTGTTCCTGAATGCCATGAGTATCCAGACCTGCATCTGCCAGGCAATCTGCAATTGATCCGTGTTCAATATAGCGATCAGGCAGACCAATATTGAGAATTTGAACAGACTCACCCGCCGCCAGTACCAGTTCATTGACACCGCTTCCAGCACCACCAGCGACAGTGTTGTCTTCCACGGTGACCAGCAGCTTGTGTGAGCGGGCCATTTGCATGATCAGATCAGCGTCCAGGGGCTTTACGAAGCGCATATTGACCAGGGATGCGCCAATACTTGCGGCAACCTCCCGGGCGGGTGTCAGGGTGGAACCGAATGCAAGGATTGCGACAGTATCACCGGTTACTACTATCTCGGCCTTGCCAATGGCTAAAGTGGTCATGTCTGCTTCAACTGGCTTGCCCGGGCCTCTACCACGCGGATAACGCACCGCTGCGGGTCCCTGGTGTTTAAAACCTGTGTAGAGCATCTGCCGGCACTCGTTTTCATCGGACGGTGCCATGATCAGCATATTCGGGATGCAGCGCAGGAAACTCAGATCAAAACTTCCGGCATGTGTGGGGCCGTCGGAACCGACAAGGCCAGCCCGGTCAATCGCAAACAGAACCGGCAAGCCCTGCATTGCAACATCGTGAATGAGTTGGTCGTAGGCACGTTGTAAAAACGTGCTGTAAATAGCGACAACCGGGTGGGCGTTTTCGCATGCCATACCTGCTGCAAGCGTCACTGCGTGTTGTTCAGCGATACTGACATCAAAATAGCGATCGGGGAAACGCTGTTCGAACTCAACCAGGCCGGAGCCCTCTCGCATGGCTGGTGTAATGGCCAGCAGGGAAGTATCCTGCTCCGCCATATCACATATCCACTGGCTGAATACGTCGGTGTAGGTGGGCAGAGGTTTGACTGCAGGAACCGATGGAACAATACCGGTGGCAGGATCAAAAGGCCCGACTGCATGGTACTTGACCGGATTCTCTTCTGCTGGCGCATAACCTTTGCCCTTGGCGGTAATGATGTGCAGAAGATTCGGGCCATCAACCGTTTGTATGGTCCTCAATGTGCGCATCAGCAATGGCAGGTCGTGGCCGTCAATCGGGCCAAGATAGTTGAATCCCAGTTCTTCAAACAAGGTGCTGGGCACAATCATACCTTTGACGTGCTCTTCCCAGCGACTCATGAAACGCCACACCTTTGAGTTCCGGTGCATCATCTGCTTACCGTGCTCACGGATATTGGTCACAGTCGGGCCGATCATCATGCGGGCGAGCATCTTGGTCATCGCACCAACATTGGGTGAGATCGACATCTGGTTTTCATTCAGAACAACCAGCATATTGGGGTGCAGGGAGCCACCGTGGTTCAGGGCTTCAAAAGCCATACCAGCTGTCATCGCACCATCGCCGATAATGGAAACGACCCGGCGGTCGATATTCTGCAGAGCGGATGCCAGGGCCATTCCAAGTCCGGCACTGACGGAAGTAGATGAGTGTCCCACGCCAAAGCTGTCGAATTCGCTTTCGGCTCGTTTTGGGAAGGGTGCCAGCCCACCTGTCTGTTTAATCGTGCCGATGCGGTCGCGTCGCCCAGTCAGTATTTTGTGTGGGTAAGCCTGGTGGCCCACATCCCAGATTAGCCGGTCGTGGGGTGTTTCAAAGCAATAATGCAGAGCGACTGTAAGTTCAACACAACCCAGGCCGGCGCTGAAGTGGCCACCACTCTGAGACACGGCCTCAAGCAGGTATTGCCGCAATTCATCGGCCAGTTGCGGTAGCTGCTCCTCATCCAGCTTGCGCAAATCTGCCGGGATGGAAATTTGATCCAGTAGTGGGTATTTATCAGAGGTCATCATGGCAATGTTTAGCGGTCTCGGTCCACGGCGTAGGCTGCCAGCCATGCCAGGGTATCTGTATTCTCCGGCAAATGAGCCAGTTCCGCCAGTGCCAGGTCACGTAATTCATAGGCCCTTTCGAATGACTTTTCCACACCAATGATGGAAGGAAAGGCCGGTTTTGCGCGTGCGGCATCGGCCTGGCTGGGTTTGCCGGTGGCTTCGCTACTGCCAGTGACATCCAGCAGGTCGTCAAATACCTGGAATGCCAGGCCGGTCAGCTTACCAAAACGGGACAGAGCATCCTGTTGGCTGCTCGTGGTTGGGGCAAGCAAAGCAGGCGCGATTGTGCTGATCTCAATCAGGGCACCGGTTTTGAACGCGTGAATATTCTCCAGTTCAACCTGAGATATCTGTTTGCCGATACTGGCAAGATCCAGCACTTGTCCACCGGCCATGCCACCGGCGCCACAGGCCCGCGCGAGCCCCAGGATGATGGCGATCTGGGCTTTCGGCTGAGTGGATAAGGCAGCATCAGCGGCCAGGATTTCAAATGCCAGCGCCTGTAGAGCATCACCTGCCAGAATCGCGGTGGCTTCGTCAAACCGGCGGTGACAACTGGCCTGTCCACGCCTGAAATCGTCATCGTCCATGGCGGGCAAATCATCATGGATCAGGGAGTAGGCATGGATGAGCTCGATCGCAACGGCAATACCGTCGAGGCTCTTTACATCTAAACCCAGGGCTCTTCCGGATGCATATACAAACAAGGGCCGGATACGCTTGCCGCCGGCGGTGGCGGAATAACGCATCGCCTGGTAAAGGAGTCGTGGTGTTTGCGTCGGCTCCGGCAGAAGCTCGGGAAGAATCATTTCAAACCGTTTTTGCCAACCCTGGATGATGGCGGCGGTATCAGGCATCGGGATTAAATGGGGCGATTGATTCCTCGTCCTCCGGATCCATTAGCTGATCAACGGTCTGCTGGGCATTATCCAGCATGGACTGGCATTGACGGGTTAACTCGATACCGCTTTTAAAGCCGGTCAGGGATTCGTCCAGTGACTGATCGCCTTCCTCGAGGTTTCCTACAAGTTTTTCCAGCTCTGCAAGCGTTGCTTCAAAATCGGGAGTCTGTTCGGTTTTCTTGCTCATAATCTGCATTCTCTATTCAGCCGCGCGACACTAACGCACTGTATCGCCATGGTCAACCGCGCTGTTGTTCAACAATAAATTGTAACAATGAATTCTCCGGTTGCCAGGTCAATTTAATGTCATGTTCGGACATCCACAAGGCAAACTGGTCATCGAAGCACCAGTCACCGATTGCAACCAGCTCATCGTTTTGCAGGCAGAGTGGGATACTGTCTCTTAACCAGCCTGGAATACCCGCTGACTGAAAAAGGTTTTTCAGACGTTTATGATGCCCGCCTTGTTTGATGGAGTTGTCTGAGCAACTTTGCCGGTTGCAAACTTTGAGTTCAGAAGGTGGCCCGTAAACGTTTATGCCTTCCAGCGAGAGTTTGCCGCTGTCGGCGCCCAAATCAACGCTGGTCTGGCTGTCTGGCCAGTCGGTGTCAGGGCAGGGCAAGATAGTATCTTGCTGCAGCCACAACTGATCCTGGTAGAGCCGTAGTGAGCAACCTGCCCACTGGATAATGATTTTATGTCCATCAACGGCTTCAATCACCTGGTCATACAAGCTCTCCAGGCTGCGCACAGGTATGGATGGCAACGCGGACTGCTTCAGCCAGCGCCGGATAGCCAGCTTGAATAAAGCAGGGTCCTCATCCAGTTCTGCAGCGAGTTGCAGGACAAAAGGGTGGCGCAGGTATTGTTCCAGGTATTCATCCGCCAGGCGCTCGAGTAAAGACCGGGCTTCTGCCATCGCATTGCGGGTTAATAGCAGGCGTTGGTTTACACCTTGCCAGCGACCTTCAAGTAAAGGCAGGATCTCGTGGCGTATGAAATTGCGGTCGTGAGTCACCAGTTGGTTGGAAGGGTCTTCGAGCCAGTCAATATCATTTGACTGCAGATAGCTGATGAGTGCGCTGTTTTCGAAATCCAGTAAGGGTCGCAACAATACCCCTGGCTCCATGGGCCGGCTTTGAGGCATGGCAGACAGGCCATCGACGCCACTGCCCCGCATCAGGTTCAGCAACAATGTTTCGGCCTGGTCATCCGCATGATGGGCGGTCAACAGGTAATCGCCCGGTTCGAGCAAAGCGGCCATGGTTTCGTAACGCAAGTGTCGTGCTTCCGCTTCTATGCCATAACCTGCATTTCCTGCGAGTTTGATGCTGCGGCAAATCAGGGTGATTTCGTGCTGCCGGCAAAAGTTCTCACAATGTTCCTGCCACAGATCGGCGTCCGCATGAATGCCATGATTGACATGAACGGCTTTAATCGGGGCGTTGAGTTCACCTTCCAGTTGTTTGAGTGCGTATAACAATGCCGTTGAATCGGCACCACCACTAAAACCAACCAGGTAAGTCTTGGTGTTTGGTTGCGACCCCAGGATATGTAGCAGTCGCTCCGCAGTGAATGGCAGCAAACGGTAGCTCATTTAACGAGTCCGGGTTTAGTCCTTGTATTCGCCGTATGAGAGCAGCCGCTGGTATCTTTCTTCCAGCAAGTCATCCGTGGTCAGCTTATCAAGCTCCTCAAGCTGGGCAGCGATACACTGACCAACCTGTGCGGCGACTTTCTCCGGATCCTTGTGGGCGCCACCGAGTGGTTCCGGGATGACCTCATCAACCAGGCCTAACTGTAATAACCGGTCGGAAGTGATGCCCAAAGCTGTTGCAGCCTCTTCCGCCATTGCCGCATCTTTCCAAAGAATGGAGGCGCAGCCTTCCGGTGAAATAACCGAATAGGTGCTGTACTGCAATATATTCATCCGGTCGCCGACACCAATGGCCAGCGCACCACCGGAACCACCTTCGCCGATAACGGTGCAAACAACGGGTACGGGTAAACGTGACATGTATTTTAGATTGACCGCGATGGCTTCTGACTGGCCACGTTCTTCGGCTCCGACGCCGGGATAGGCACCGGGCGTATCGATAAACGTCAGCAAAGGCAGGCGGAAACGCTCTGCCATTTTCATCAGGCGCAGCGCTTTACGGTAGCCCTCAGGGCGTGGCATCCCAAAATTCCTGAAAATCTTGGCCTTGGTATCCCGCCCTTTTTGCTGGCCGATTACCATGACGGCCCGGCCCTGGAAACGTGCCAGTCCCCCGACGATGGCGTGATCATCAGCAAAGGCACGGTCGCCGTGCAGTTCATGAAATTCATCGAACAGGAAATCAATATAATCCAGCGTATACGGCCTGAGTGGATGGCGGCTGAGCTGTGAAATCTGCCAGGGTGACAGGTCTTTGAAGATGCTGGCCAGTTTCTGGCGCATCTTGGATTGCAGTCGTTGAATTTCTTCTTCCAGATTCAGTGCGTTGTCAGAACCGACGTTACGCAGTTCATCAATTTTGGCCTGCAATTCCGCAATGGGCTGTTCAAAATCCAGGTAGTTCGCGTTCATAGCCGTCCGCATTAGTTGTAGAGCGGGAAGTATAACGGTTGTGGTGAATTTAGGTTAGGGGTCTGTCGAATCTGCAACGGTATAGATGGCTTTCTGTCGCGGTACAAGTGCGCTGTTCCAGTGCCCTAGTGCCCAGTCCCATAACGGGCTCAGAGCTAATCCTGCTGGTGGTTGCTGACCGAGGAAAACCAACGCAGCCGCAACCGCGAATGCGGGGTCCTGGTGTTTGACCGGATCTGCCTGTACCCGTTTACTCAGTTTCCTGCCATCGGCGGATAGCGCCAGCGGTAAGTGCATATAACCGGGAGGTTTAAGCCCCAGCGCTTCCTGCAGGCAGAGTTGCCGGCAGGTGGAATCAAGCAGATCGGCACCGCGTACCACCTGTGTAATGCCCTGGAAATCATCATCAACCACAACGGCCAGTTGGTAGGCATACAGGCCATCGGCACGGTGGATAATAAAGTCGCCTATGCTGCGCGCGGGTGATTCAGTTATTCGCCCTTGTACTTTATCGGTGAACTCACAGATTTTATCGGTGACCCGGAAACGAGTTGCGCGAGGTTCTTTTCCGCCACTGATGCCGTCCCTGCAGGTGCCCGGATAGATACCCGATGGTGGTAAATCTTTACGTGTGCAGGCGCACGGGTATGCCAGTCCTGCCTCCAGCAGCCGGTTTACATGAACTTGATAGGCATCGAACCTGCTGCTTTGATAGAGAATATCCCCATCAGGCTGCATACCCAGGTTTTGCAGATCGCTGATAATCCGGCTGGCGCTGCCGGCAACCTCCCTTGGCGGGTCAAGGTCCTCAATGCGAAGTAACCAATCGCCACCGGCCGTTTTGGCTTCCAGGTAGCTGCCCACGGCAGAAATTAAAGAACCAAAATGAAGGTCGCCGGTGGGCGAGGGTGCAAACCGGCCAATCACAGGAACAGCAGCAGGACTCAAGCTGGAAGAGATCTTTACTGTCCGACGACTTGAGGGGCCTCGTTGAGGAAATCTCCAGTCACAAGTTTGACGCCACACTGCCAAAGTATTGCCAGGTCGGAGGCATCCTGCACTTCATCTGCAATGATAATAATGTCATGTGCCTCGATGCCCTTAACCACTGCCCGGATAATATCCTGGTTGGCCTTGTTGGCGGATAAACCCTGGGCCAGGCCCGGGCGAAGCTTGATCATGTTGATAGGCAAATATTCGAGTAATTGTAAAGTGCGGCGATCGTTATCAAACTCTGAAAGCACCACACCACAACCCATACTGCGCAATTCTTCAATAAGACGTTGAGTCGGCTTGAGATTGGACTCTGCTGTGATGGCAGATATTTGCATGATCAGTTGGGAGCCGACAACTTCGGTTTCCTCCAGTTGGCGCTTAAACCAGTTAGGGAAACTGAAGTCCAGCACCGAGTTACTGCTCAGGGTGATGATGTGCTTGTCACCGGTTCCGGCGATCGCGGTCATTAGCTGAGGAATAACGTGACGATCTATGACCATGCCGAGATCGTGGCGGTCTGCAGCCAGCACAAACTCGCTGGCGGGTGTGTCGCCTTCTTCTTCGCGCATGAAGGTACTGTTTTCAAATAGCCCTTCATTTTCACCTTCGAGATCAACAATTGACTGCTGCACGGTATAGAAATCGTGGTTGTTCAATGCATGGCGAATCCGCTCAACCCAGTCACGCTCGGACTCACCGGAACTAACTGTGGTCAGGGCTGGTTTGTAGGTGGCCAGCTTATTGCCTTCTTTCGATGCTTCTTTAAAGGCTTTCCTGGCTTGGGCGATGATTTCCTCAGCGTCTTTTGTCAATGCCCCCATGGTTGCCATACCGATGCTACAGGCAGCAGACATGGTCTGGTCACCCAGGTCAATGATGTGGTTTGCGTAGCTCTCGAGGATACAGTTAGCAGCTTCGAGCATACCTGACTTGTCGTCACGCGTGACCAATGCAACAAAACCGTAATCGCTGAACCGGGCAGTTAGGTCACCGTCATCCATGCAACCACGGATAAAGTTTGCCAGGTCCAGGATGTAGGCATCGATGCCTTCTATGCCCAGTTCCTGTTGCAGTTCAAATATGCCATCCGGTTCAATGTAAAAAACTGCACTTCTACTGTCAGCATTGTGCTCTTCACTGATAAATGTCGATAGTTTTTCGGTAAACGTATGACGGTTGTTCATTTGCGTCAGCTGATCAGTTCTGCGCATGCGATCCAGTTCGTCCTGGAGAACCAGGTTGGCATCCTGTTCACGCACCATCATCTGGATACACTGTTCACCATTGAACCTGGCAGGTGAGAATGTCAATTCTGCTTTGAGTTTCTTACCTGCAGGTGAATTAATGGTGACAGCCAACTTATCTTCCGGGAAAATATCCTGGTTCATGTCACGCAGGAGCTTTTTCAGGTCGTTTCCTTCGCCGGCTGCCATCAATTCTAATAATGACAGGCCTTCGACTTCATCCATGGCCTTCACCTGTAATAACTCCAGGTACGCACGGTTGGCATAAATGTGAAAGCCTTCGTGGATATAGGCAATGGAGTCCCTGGCACTTTCCAGTAACAGGTCATATCGATGTTGCAATTCATCCAGCTTTTGCCGCAAATTATCATGTGTGCGAACAGATTTTCCACCGGATATATGCTGTTGCACAACGTTCATTAACTGGTCATTTTCTTCGCCGTTAACGAGCTGAACAGAATGAGTGGTCAGGGCCGCTTCAATGAGTTCATTGTTTTCGGTGGTGGCTTGCAGGGCGATCGGGGTTGAATGTTTTTCGGCTATTTGTAAAACCTGGCCAATTTTTAGTGACTCAGGCAACCGGGTGCCCACCAGGATCAGAAAGGGAGAATGTTCTGTTAAAACCTGTTCGAATTCGCTCAAATTTGACGCATTCGCGACCCGCACAGCCATACCTGCGTTACGCAGAAAACTGTTTATGACCTGAGCGTGGTCAGGAGAGTTGTCAATGACCAACAAGTAGGAGCTATCCATAGCGCTGGTCCCCCCATCCCCGGTCCTTAGGGATTCTTAATGTCATAAGTCGCCTTAATTTAATGAAAAACATTCTACCCGGATTTACGTTTTGGTAGAAATCCCACCTAAATCCGAGACCCGTACTGCGACCCCTTTCGTGCTTATTTGATGCATATTATGACTCATATTTTACTTTTTTTGTAGAAATTGTCATCAGCTTACGAAAATTAACGCGATTATCTTACCTGTTTACAGCGTAGATTCGTTGCTCAAATGGCTGCAAATTCTGTCGTATTACCCTTGTTCGCGTTATCATTACACATAAGTTTTATCCTTTGAATCTGTTCAGACTGGATCTGCAGCGACCTTTAAGAAATGCCCGGAGACAATATGGCGACTTACAGCACCAATGAATTTAAAAGTGGTTTGAAAATAATGCTCAACGGGGACCCGCACAATATTGTTGAGAATGAATTTGTAAAGCCCGGCAAAGGCCAGGCATTCAGCCGGGTAAGAGTTCGTAACCTGAAAACCGGACGGGTGGTGGAGAGAACATTCAAATCCGGCGAGTCGGTTGAAGTGGCTGATGTGTTCGAGACTAATGTGCAATACCTTTATAACGATGGTGAGTTCTGGCACTTCATGCACCCTGAATCCTACGAGCAATATTCTATCGGCAAAGATGCGATGGATGATGCCGTGTACTGGATGCAGGAGGAGGGCATTTGTAGCATGACGCTGTTCAATGGTGAGCCTTTAAGTGTTTTACCACCAAATTTTGTTGAAATGCAGATTATTGAAACCGATCCGGGCCTGAAGGGTGATACCTCAGGGGGCGGTGGCAAACCGGCCAAACTTGAATCCGGAGCGACCGTGCGTGTACCTTTGTTTGTGCAGAATGAAGAGGTGATCAAAATAGACACGCGTACCGGTGAATATGTGTCGCGTGTAAAGGGCTAGGGACAGGAACATAAGTCTTATGACCGAAATTAATGCAAATATTGATCCGGCGGAACAGCAAAAATTCGATAGCATCGCTGCGTCCTGGTGGGATCCTGATGGTGAGTCGCGGCCATTGCATGACTTGAATCCTGCACGCCTGGCGTACATTGCAGAACGGGTGCGGTTGAAAGATGCCAATATCATTGATGTTGGTTGTGGTGGGGGGATTTTGTCTGAGTCCATGGCCGCTTTAGGCGCAAACGTTACCGGGCTTGATGTTGCAACCAAGGCCTTGTCTGTCGCCAGGTTGCATTTACATGAATCCGGTTTAGAGGTTGATTACCAGCAGTCCACTGCAGAATCATGGGCAGAGAAAAATCCTGGTCGCGCTCAGGTCGTTACCTGTATGGAAATGCTGGAGCATGTGCCGGATCCTGCATCGGTTGTAACATCCTGTGCCGCTATGCTGGAAGTTGGCGGACATTTGTTTATGAGCACGCTGAACAGGAATCCGGCATCGTTTGCGATTGCCATACTTGGTGGCGAACACATTGCAAGGGTTGTGCCAAAAGGCACGCATCAATATGACCGGTTTATCAAGCCTTCAGAATTGTGTCAGTGGCTAAGGGCAAGTGGGATGAAAACAGCCGAAATTACCGGGATTCACTACAACCCGCTTGAACGCACCGCCCGTACCGGTGGTCATGTCCATGTAAATTACATCGTACACGCAATCAAATCCGTTTAATGACGACATAATGCCCGACGTTTCCCCGCTTGAACTGGAGCATTGCAAGGAGCTTGCGATGTTACCGGGCAGCCTTTTTGAATTCACCAGCCGTTATGTACCTGCTGACCGCCAGCAACAATTGGTGGCGCTCTATGCATTGACGCTGTCCATCGGTTCGATTCCAAACGCGCCGACAGATGACTCGGTTAAATGGGCCAAGCTTAAGTGGTGGAGTGAAGAACTGGTTGCTGAACCGGATTCGCCCTCCCGGCATCCGGTTTTGCGCGCATTGTGGCAATCGGGGGCGAGACAACAGCTGGATGATGGCCTGTTGCTTCGCTTGGTCAGTGATGCCGTATTGCAGATTGATGCGGTACCGGATGCACATGAGAAGGCCATGTTTGAGCGGTTGGCGGCAAAGGGTGAAACAGGAGTTTTGCTTGAGCTTTCGCTTAATCAAGCCGAAATTGAAACACAGGAGCTGAAAAGCCTGGCTGCCGCGAGTGGCTTGTTTGCCATGGTTTCCGGGTTTTCTGCCAGTCGACAATTTAATGAGCTGCAGCTGCCGCTGGATTTGTTAGCCAGGCTCCAGTTGACGGCGACTCAAATTGAAAAGAACCCACCAGGGGTCGAGTTAGCAGGTGTTGTTTCGCACCTGGCAAATAGCGGTGTTGAGTGGTTTTCACAGGGCTTGTCGGGTCTGAATGCGTCGCCTGGCATGCATTTGCAATTACGCTGGGTGATGGAAGCACGTTTATTGGCCAGGATTAGCAAGAGTGCGGGCACAAACCTTCACAAGGGGCACCGGTTCGGGCCGTCTGATGCCTGGTTTGCCTGGCGATATTGCCGAAAACTGGGGCGCTCGTGAAGAGCATATCTGATAGTAAAGAGAGCAGGGTAAATGCAAACGTGTAAAGGAAGCTGCCATTGTGGGCAGGTAAAGTTTGAAGTCGAAGTACCGGATACTGTCAACGTAAGCCGGTGCAATTGTTCTATTTGCAAAAAATCAGGCTTCCTGCACTTGATCGTGCCTGCTGACCGGTTTCATTTGCTGTGTGGTGAAAATAGTCTCACTGATTACCGTTTTCATACCGGCGTTGCGCGTCACCTGTTCTGTAAGAATTGTGGAATCAAGTCATTCTATGTCCCGCGCTCGCATCCTGAAGGTTTCAGCGTGAACCTGAACTGCCTGGATTTACCTGATGGGATTGATGTTTCGGTAAATGAGTTTGATGGTCAAAACTGGCTTAAAAATCGAGCCAGCCTTCCCTGACAAGGTAGCGGTCTAAAGTCCTATTCTTTGTCGGTAATAAAGTCCGGCCCTTTACCCGCTGTTTTTTCATATACACCTTTCTCAACTTTCCTGAACTGGGTGAAACCATGTTTTGCAAGGTTATCCTCCTTTAACGAGGGCGACTGGCTGGCAAGGTTGGGCCGTGAGATCTTTCTTTGCACCGGATTATGACATTGCGGACAAAATTTTAGCGGCTTGTCAGAGATCTTTTGCATAACCTCAAATGCGGTCGCGCAGTGATCACAACTGTTCTGGCTGGCTGAGTGGTATTCATAGATTGGCATAGTATTGAATTATGTAGTGAGTTAACCAACATGGCAACAAGGTGACGGCTGCGGGTATCACTTGGCGGTACAAATCGTTAGAATCGCCGCATGAATCTTAAAGGCAAAACAATACTGATAACCGGTGCTGCTGGCGGCCTGGGCGGGGCGCTTGCTATGCAATGTGCCCGTGAAGGCGCGGAGCTGATCTTGCTTGATAAGAATCGCCGTGCTTTGAGCGGGCTTAGCGACAGGATGACAGAAGAGGGCCTGCCGGAGCCTGGTCTTTATCCATTGGACCTGGCTGCTGCAGGAATTGAAGAGTTCGACGGCCTGGTTGATGTCATACAGTCTGAGTTTGGTGGCCTGTACGCATTGATTCATTGCGCACTCGATTTTGATGGTCTGCAACCCCTCGATCAGATTGAGCCTCAAAAGTGGCTGCAATCAATTCAAGTCAACCTGAATGCTCCCTGGTTGCTGAGCTGCGCCTGTTTACCAATGCTCAAACAGGCAGCGGCTAGTCGTTTGTTTTTTCTCGTCGATAATCCCGAAAGAGTGGCGGATGCGTATTGGGGGGCTTATGGAGTAGCCAAGGTTGCGCTTACAGGACTGGTAAAGCAGTTTGATGCTACTCTAAGTAACACTTCCGTTTTGGTGAGAGGCATTGATCCAGGCGCGATGCGCACGGCGTTCAGAGCCAAGGTTTACCATGCGGAGAATCCGATGGAGCAACCGGATCCTGCTATCGCAGCAGGTAAAATTGTAGAGATGTTATCGGAAGACCATTCTGTTTCTGATCTGATCACCCGTTTAAGCTAGTTTATCTGCGGCCTGATTTCGCAGCTTCGTATCCGATCATGGCCTGCTTGGTGTTAACTCCCCAGCGATATCCGCCGAGCGTGCCAAGGCTATTAATAACGCGATGGCAGGGGATCAGCCACGATACCGGGTTTCGTCCTATGGCTGTACCGGTTGCGCGACTGGCGCCCGCGTTGCCCGTTAGAGTCGCTAACTGACCATAAGTACAATGCACACCTGTCGGCAGACTGAGAAGTGCTTCCCATATACGAAGCTGGAAAGGGCTGCCTCTTAACCAGATTCTGAGTTCTTTCCGCTCTGACCCTGTAAAGATTTCCGTCAACTTGAATTCTGCCTGTGAAGTTTCCTCAGAGAGGATGGCATCAGGCAATTGCTGTCTGAAATGCGACCACAGGCGATCTCTTCCTTCGTCATGAGCAAAGCCCAGAAAGCAGATCCCCTTGTCGGTCCATCCTAATAGCGCCTCGCCAAAAGGTGTTTTGCCATAGCCAAAGCTCACCTTAAGGCCAAGCCCTCTATTTTTCGCTTCACCCGGTGTCATTGCTTCAGTCGTTACGATCAGGTCATGCAGTCGTCCGGGACCGGAAAGCCCGCTTGATACTGCAGCATCAAGAACCGTTTGGCCTTGTCTCAGGCGTTCCATTGCCTGGGTTTTAGTCAGGTATTTCAGGAATTGCTTCGGAGAAACACCTGCCCACTCCTGGAAAAGTCGTTGCATATAATGCGGGCTCAATCCAACATGTTCAGCAAGCTCTTCCAGGCTGGGCTGGTTCTGCTGATTCTGGCAAAGCCAGTGAATCGAATCTGCGATCAGTTGAAAATGGTGCTGAGAGTTCATATGGCTATTGTAGAAGTTTCAGCCTGCATGACCACCCGATTCTTGCTATGTTTGTATCATCAAATTCAGCTTTATTTTGTTCAATATATATACAAGGTGATAAAGAAATGTCAGAAGACCTGTTCCTCAAAATCATTTCACGGGAAATTCCCGCCGATATCGTTTATGAAAACGATGATGTTTTAGCCTTCAGAGATGTTAATCCACAGGCGCCGTTGCACGTTCTCATTATCCCCAAATCCCGTATTCGGACTATTAATGATATGCAACCGAAAGACTCGGAGCTTTTTGGAAAACTGTTTCTTGCCGCGCAGAAAATTGCGGCGGACGAGGGAGTAGCTGAAGACGGTTATAGGGTCGTCATGAATTGCAATGCGGGTGCGGGCCAGACAGTATTTCATGTTCACTTACATTTGCTGGGAGGAAGACAGTTTGGTTGGCCGCCTGGTTGATTGTGGTTTC
>Ga0164313_10002967_pt1 | contig 15123 bp, 15 predicted proteins | sample GuaBasSedimGuay4_FD_113735 | JGI IMG/M metagenome (GOLD analysis project Ga0164313, IMG submission 113735) | Subseafloor sediment microbial communities from Guaymas Basin, Gulf of California, Mexico - Guay4, Core 4569-4, 0-3 cm | ecosystem: Environmental > Aquatic > Marine > Hydrothermal vents... | reverse complement strand
TACGTGCTTGGCATCTCGACCGGCAACGGCCTCAATAACCCCGAGTTCACCGACTTCGCGATGGTGTATCTAGCGCGTGTCGAGTACCTCCCGATGGGCATCTTCCGCGACTACAGTGAGGTGGACTTCGCTCGGACCAAACCACGGCTCGCCATAGGTGCGACGTACTCCTTCTTCGACAACGCGAACCGCGACCGCGGAATGATCGGCGCCCCCTTTGCCGATGGCGGTACGGCTGACTATCACTTCGTGTACGTGGACGCGATATTCAAGGCACGCGGCTTCTCGGCGATCACGGAGCTCGCCTTCCGAACGGGTACACGCAAGATCGGTGACATCACGATGGACCCCGACGGCAACCCCGTCGTCCCGACCGACCCGCGCAATGGCCTTGGTTGGATGCTGCAAGCAGGTTACCTCGTGCCCAACACCGGGTTCGAGTTCGCTGCTCGCGGAGCGCTCATCCAAGCCAACTCGAAGAGGTCGGCTACGAGCCTGGAGGACAGCTACGCGACGACCTTCTCACTGAGCTACTACTTTGCGCGGCACCCTTTCAAGATTCAGGCGGATGTATCCCAGATCTGGGAAGACCGGTTCGACGACGGCGCGACGACCTTCCGCCTGCAGCTTCAGGCCTCGCTCTAACGTGCTCCGTCTAGCCGCCGTTCTCTTCTGTGGTGTCGCTGCGGCGTGTAAGCCGGCTACCCCTACGGAATCGGCTCGCGATATCGTGGTGGTCAACGCTGAGCCGCGCTGCAAGAAGCTCGGCGTCGTTGAGGGTGTTGGCGGCAATGCGGACAGCGCCAGGGTGGACGCGCTCGAACGAGCAGCGGAACGAGGCGCGACGCATGCCCGCTTGGAGCCTGCGCACCCCGATCTCGAGGATGGGATGACCATCGTGGTCACCGGCACCGTATTCGCGTGCCCGTCTTCGGACGAAGCATTCCCGCCGGACGGGTACCGGTAGCCCGCTAGCTACAGGTTGCCGTGACGGACGTCGCGGCCTTCGACCATGAAGATCACCATCTCGGCAATGTTGGTCGCGTGGTCCGCGATGCGCTCGATGTACTTCGCGCAGTTGCAAATCCGCATGCCGTCGGCAATGCGTGAAGGGTCCTTCATGTCGTCGAGGCACAGCCCCATGACCTCGCCGTAGAGGTCATCGACCGCGTCGTCCTGCTCGAAAACATCGCGCGCCTTATTTGCATCTTCCTCGACGAACGCGTTCAGCGCATCCCGCAGCATTGCCCCGGCGCGTTGTGCCATTTCCGGGAGCTTGGACCCGGGCCGGCTGAGGCGACCGGCGGGCTCCATCTCGATCGCTCGCTCCGCGATATTCACTGCCTCGTCCCCGATCCGCTCGAGGTCGGTCGAGGCCTTCACCGCCGCCACTGCGAAGCGAAGATCGCGGCCAACCGGCTGACGGAGTGCCAGGATCCGCACCGCCAACTCATCGATGGCGACCTCGTCTTCATCCATGCCGTGGTCGGCTTCCATGACCTCCTGGGCCAGGGCTTCGTCGCGATCCTCGAACGCGCGAACCGCCATCGCGATCATCTGCTCGCATCGGCCGCCCATCGCCAGAAGCCGGTCCTTCAGGTTGCGCAACTCCGCTTCGAATTCCTGATGGGTATGGGTCCGCATCGGTCGGCTCGAGCGCGCCATCAACCAAACCTACCGGAAATGTACTCTTCAGTACGTTTTTTCGCTGGGCGCGTGAACATCATGTCGGTCTTCCCGTGCTCGATGAGCTCTCCCATGTAGAAAAACGCTGTGGAATCGCTGACTCTCGCGGCCTGCTGCATCGAGTGGGTGACGATCACGATGGTGTATTGCTCCCGCAGCTCGCGGATCAGCTCTTCGATCTTGGCGGTCGCGATGGGGTCTAGCGCCGATGCGGGCTCGTCCATCAAGATCACCTCGGGCCACACCGCGAGGCATCGCGCGATGCATAGGCGCTGCTGCTGCCCGCCCGAGAGCCCGAGCGCCGAGGTCTGAAGGCGGTCCTTCACCTCGTCCCAAAGCGCCGCCCCCTTGAGAGATTCTTCGACCCGCTCCGCGATGACGTCTTTGTCCTTTTCGCCCCCGATTCGAAGCCCAAAGGCCACGTTGTCGAAGATCGACTTCGGGAACGGGTTCGACTTCTGGAAGACCATGCCGACTCTACGACGGACCTCCACAGGGTCGACGCCGCGGCCATAGATGTCCTCCCCGTCCAGGAGAATGTGCCCCTCGAAGCGGCAGCTGTCGATTGTGTCATTCATTCGGTTGAGGGCGCGCAAATAGGTGCTCTTGCCGCAGCCCGATGGGCCGATGAGCGCCGTCACGCTGCGATCGGCGATGTCGAGGTCGACGTCCCGAATGGCTTGGTTGCTGCCGTAGGAGATGTTGACGTTTCGCGTCTCCATCTTCACGTCGTTGGGAGCCTGGGCAACCGATGGTTCAGATTTGCTCATGGTCGAAGTGCCGCGCGGGAACGTGCGCGAATGATCACCGCCAGCAGGTTGAGCGAGAACGTGAGCACGAGCAAGACGAGCACGGTGCCAAAGAGCGTTGGCTGTGCGGCGTCCACGTTCGGCGACTGCGTCGCCAACGCGTAGACGTGATAGCCGAGGTGCATGAACATGTCGCGCAGATCGGTCGGCAGGTACGGGAGGAAGTTCGCCGCACCACAGAAGATGATCGGAGCGACCTCGCCTGCGCCACGGCTGACAGCCAGGATCACGCCCGTCAGGATTCCGCCCTTCGCGTTGGGGAGGACGATCTTGTAGACGGTCTGGAAGCGCGTTGCCCCGAGGGCCAGTGAGGCGTCGCGAAGCTCGCGAGGGACGGTGCGCAGAGCCTCCTCGGTGGTGACGATCACCACGGGTAGGGTCAGCACGGCAAGGGTCAATGATGCCCAGAGGATCGAGGGTTTGCCCCAAACCGGGGTCGGGTCGTCGTAGAGGAGCGAGTCGATACTTCCACCAACGAAAATAATGAAAAAACCCAGTCCAAACAGCCCGAACACGATCGAAGGAACGCCGGCCAGGTTGTTCACGGCAAGACGAACCACCTTGGCGATCCGCGAACGCGGAGATGCGTACTCGTTCAAGAAGATCGCGGTCGCAATGCCCACCGGGACGCCGGCGAGGGTCATCAGGAGCGTCATGAAGACGGTGCCGTAGATCGCCGGCCAAATCCCGCCGCTGATCATGTCGGCACCGGGCTTCTCGGTGAGGAACTCCGCAGAGATGACGGGAGCGCCATGCCAGATGATCTGTCCGAGCAGCACTGCGAGGAGCAACAGGATCACCGCAAGCGAGAGTCCGGTTAGGCCAGCGAGCAGCCAGTCTTTCTTGGTGTGTCTCACGACTCCGCCGTCAGTTTCTTCTGGAGCCGCCGGATGGCCAGGTCGCCGACGATGTTGAGGACGAATGTCACTCCGAAAAGCATCACACCGAGCAAGAAGAGCACGCGCCAGTGCGGGTCGCCTTGTGCAACCTCTCCGAGCTCGGCGGCGATGGTCGCGGTCACGGTTCGCACGCTGGTGGTGAAGTCGAACACCTCCATGATGGCGGCGTTCCCCGACGCCATCAGCACGATCATCGTCTCACCGATTGCGCGGCCAAAGCCCAAGACGACCCCGGCCGCAATTCCCGGCAACGCGGCGGGCAGGACGACTCGCAGGGCAACCTGATATTTCCGCGCACCGAGTGCCAAAGCGGCCTCCGTCAGGGTTTGCGGGACACTTTGAATGGCGTCCTCGGCAATGGTGAAGATCACCGGAACGATTGTGAGGGCCAAGCCGATCGCGGCCACCACTGCGTTCAATCTGAAGTGAAAGCCAAAAGCCGCCTGGGCCCACGACGCCAGCACCATCAGTGCAAAGAAGCCAAGCACGACGGATGGGATACCGGCCAAGAGCTCGATCGCGGGCTTCACAATCTCGCGGACCGCTCTGGGCGCATACAGCGCGATGAACATGGCGCAGCCGATTCCAAGTGGGACACTCATCAACATCGCGAGAAACGTCACCTTGAGCGACCCCACGAAGAGCGGAACGACGTTGAACTTGGCAGGCTCGCCGACTGGCTGCCAAATGAAGACCGGCTCGTCGTAACCTTTCCACTCCTTCGCGAGGAAGAGGTCCCTAAGCTCGACCTCCTCAGCGAACTCCACCTCCCAGAACATCGGCACGGCCTCGCGAGCGATAAAGACGAAGATGAGCGCGATCGCCGCGATTGCTGCAAGCGCGAGCACCGCGATGGTCCGCTCCGCGACGCGGTGCCAAAGCGGCGTCTGAAACGAGCTCGCCAGCTTCGACTTGGGACGACGTGGACGGAGCGTGGTCCGCCGCCGGCTGTTCACGGCGGGGGCGTGGCCGTCACCTGCGTCGAGCACCTGTTCGGTCACTCGGTGGCCGCGGTGGCTTCCTTGGGAAGCGGGTAGTAGCCAACTCCCTCGACGACATCCTGGCCCTTGGGCGAGAGTACGAAGTCCAAGTATTCCTTTGCGATTCCCGAGGGTTCGCCGACGCTGTAGATGTTGAGAAAGCGCGACAGCGGGTACTTGCCGCTGGTGGCGTTTTCCATGGTTGGCTCGATGGGATCACCGTCCGCCGGCGCTACCTTGACCGTGCGGACGCCCTGGGAATACGCGATTCCGCCGTACCCGATTCCGCCTGCGTCCTTGCTCACGGCGTTGATGACGGCTGCTGTACCCGGCAGGGTTTGCGCGGTCGCAGCGAAGTCTTCATTGTCGAGCACGTGCTCCTTGAAGTAGGTGTACGTGCCCGAGTTGTTTTCCCGGCTGTAGAGGATGATGGGCCGGTCTTCGCCACCGACATCTTTCCAGTTTGTGGTTTGGCCCCGGAAGATCTTCTTGAGCTGCGGAATCGTGAGCGCTTCGATCTTGTTTGCGGCCGGGACATAGACAGCTAGGGAGTCCAACGCGACACGGAACGCATGCGCCTCGGCGCCACGGCGTTTCATGAGTTGCTTCCGTTCTTTGTCCTTGATGGGGCGGCTCGCGTTCGCGAGGTCGGCCGTGCCATTGATCAAAGCAGCAAGTCCCGTCCCCGAACCGCCTCCGGAGACCTGGAGCACCTTGCCGGGGTTGGCGTCCATGAAGGCCTGCGCCCAGTTCTGGGCAAGAATCACCATTGTGTCGGAGCCCTTGATGGTCAGAGTCGAGCTGACGCGCGTCTTTGGCGCGGCCTCCGAGCCCTCACCGCGCTCTGGGCTCTTGCCCGAGGTGCACGAGGACGCGGCAAGCGCTGCCGCAAGAATCAGAAAAAACCGTTGATTTCCTAGTACTTTCATCGATGTAATCGCTCCGATCGTCCCGACTCTGAGACCCCTATGTGACAGCCGTGTGACAGACCGGCGACGACCCCGCGTCACCTCTAGTTAGATCTGCGGCCCGCACGTCGACACACGACTGCCACCGACGAGCCCGGACTGCCCGGCGTTCCTTTGGTGTACTATCGCGCCATGCAGGGCTACCCGCATTTCCACAAGAACCGGACGAACCTGTTGCTTCACATCGTGATGGTGCCGCTGTTTGTCGTGGGTGTCGTTTATTCGCTGTCGTCGGCAATGCAGGGTCGCTGGCTTGCGGCATCGCTTGCCCTTTCCTTGCCGCTCGTTTCCATCGCGATCCAAGGTGCGGGTCACAAGCAAGAACCCAATCCGCCCCTGCCATTCGATGGCCCCGGCGATTTTGTGAAACGGATCTTCTCCGAACAGTTCTACAAGTTCCCCAAGTTCGTGCTCAGCGGAGAGTGGCTTCGAGCGGTTCGGTCCTCGCGCTGAGTTGCCCCCGGTCTACGAGCGCGGCCGGTCCGTTTGTGTGACCCGGACCCCCTTCGTATGCTGAGACCGTGCTTCGCTTGGTTGGCGTGTTTCTGGTCGTGAGCATCCTCGCGAGCGCGGCCCACGCGCAGCGCATGGTTCAAGTCGCGCCCGAGACGGAACACAAGCTGCTGGTCACGCCACCGAAGCTCATCCGCTTCGTCGAGGCTGCCTATCCTGGGACCGAGGGCGAGGAGCCCATCGAGGCTGTCGTCGAGCTCGACATCGTCGTCGGTAAAGATGGCCTGGTCACCGAGGCAAGTGTCGCCCGATCTGCCGGAGAGGGGTTCGATGCAGCCGCGCTCGCGGCCGCACGCCAGTTCGTCTTCGAGCCCGCGCGCAAAGACTGGGAGCCTATCGCCTCCCGAATTCGCTACCGGTACGTTTTCGAGCTTCAGGAACCGCCCGAGGAGATGACGACCGGGTGGCTTTCCGGTGCGGTGCTTCTCGCCGAGGACGACAGTCCCGCCGGCATGGTGACGATCGAGATCCTCAACGAGCGGAACGAGCTCATCAGAGAGATCGTCTCGGGGCCGGCTGGAACCTTCGTCGCGACCGACCTCGAGCCCGGGAAGTACGAGGTCAACATCTTGGGCGGCGAGTACGGCAATCTGGAGGTCGAGGAGGAGATCGTCGCGGGGCAGGTCACGCAGGTCATCTACCGCCTTGGCGCAAAGAAGAAGTCCGCATACCGAGGGTTCGGCGAGACGGCCGTCATCGAAGCGCCGCCGCGCGAGGTCGTGAAGCGCACGATCGACAAGGAAGAGCTCACCCGCATTCCGGGGACGCGGGGTGACGCGCTACGGGCTGTGGAGCTCCTCCCCGGCGTCGCGAGACCGCCTTTCGGCATCGGTCTGCTCATCGTGCGCGGCTCCGCGCCTCAAGACAGCGAGTCGTTCATCGACGGCGTTCCCGTGCCGTTGATCTACCACTTCGGCGGGCTCACCAGCATCTACAACTCGTACATGCTCGAGAAGATCGACTTCTATCCGGGCAACTTCTCGGTTCGCTACGGCCGGCGGACCGGCGGCATCTTGGAGGTGACGACCCGGGATCCGGCTCGCGATCGCATCCATGGCGTGGCCGAGATCTCGATCATCGATACATTCGTGACCCTCGAAGGCCCCATCACCGACAAGATCAGCATCTCCGGCGGTCTTCGGCGAAGCCTCCTCGATCTCGTCTTTCCGGCGGTCGCACCCGATGATATCGGCGTACGCCAGGCGCCCGTCTACCTCGACTATCAGTTCAAGTTGAACTTCTGGCCGACCAAGCGGGACCGCGTTCGCATCTCGGCGTATGGGTCCAACGATCGTCTCGACCTGATCTTGGAAGAAGCGGCGGGCGACGACCCTGCAATTCGTGGCAACACACAGCTCGCCACGAGCTTCTACAACAACCAGATCGACTGGACACGCCGGGTCGGTGAGAAGGTCGAACAGGAGCTCGCGTTTAATGTCGGTCCCAACAAGATCAAGTTCGCGTTGGGCAATGAGTTCCGCCTCGAGGGCACCTTCATCCAAACGTACGGGCGAGGCGAGTGGCGATATCAAATCACGGACCGAGTGCGACTCATTGCCGGTTTGGACGTGTACACAGCTCCCGTCGATTTGACGTACGTCGGGCCGCAGCCTCAGGCCCAGGAGGGTGCGGGCAGTCAGCAGGGGTCACTAGCGGGTCAAGAGCAGGTCTTCGCCGACGTAGACACCACGCTCTTCCGTCCAGGCGTCTATCTCGAGTCGGACATGCAGTTGGGGAAGGTCACGCGACTCATCCTCGGCCTCCGCGTCGACCATTTCAGCGAGATCAACGCGACTTCCGTCGACCCTCGATTGACCACGATCTTCACTGTGGCTGAGGACATGCGGGTCAAGCTCGGCGTCGGCATCTTCAGCCAGCCTCCCGAGCTCCAGGAGTCCGACCCGGGCATTGGCAACCCCGGGCTCGATCCGATCAAGGCGGTTCACCTAGGCGCCGGCTGGGAGTACGACGCCCTGCCAGGCGCGCGGTTCGGGATCGAAGGCTTTTACAAGTACCTCTGGGACCGAGCGATATCGACCCCCAATGGCGAAGAGCCCTTCTATGTGACAGGCGGCATCGGGCGTATCTACGGCGCCGAGTTCAGCATCCACATCCGTCCCGCCACCGGGCGGCAGTACTTTGGCTACCTGTCGTACACGCTTTCGCGGAGCGAGCGCAAAGACGGTCCGCTCGAGCCGTGGCGCCTGTTCGACTTCGATCAGACGCACATCCTTACCGCTGCGTTCGTCTACAACTTCCCGCGCAACTGGGAGATCGGCGGAACCTTCCGCGTCGTCAGCGGCAACCCATCCACCCCCGTCATCGGATCGATTTACGATGCGCTCAACGACGTCTACATCCCGATCGACGGCCGCGTGAACACTCTACGGAATCCGTTGTTCCATCAGCTCAACGTGCGCGTCCAGAAGAAGTGGATCTTCGACGGCTGGAAGCTGGCGGTGTTCCTCGATATCCAGAATGCCTACAATCAGCAGAACCAAGAGGGCATCATCTACAACTACGACTTCAGTCAGCAGACCCCGCTCCTCGGGCTGCCGATCATTCCCTCGCTCGGAATCAGGGGGGAGCTATGATCGGCGATAGCGTGGGGGCGCTGGGGTGGGACAAACTCAAGGGCCGCAGGCCCGGCCTGGGTTTGATTGCGCTGTGCCTGGTGGTTGCCTGCAGCGAGAGCTTCCTTCCCGCGTGGGCGGTGATCGACCTTCGGGCCGTTGCCGCGTTGGTCGAAGTGGAGGGCAAGCCTGGGCGCGCTAGACCCGATCCCGGCGACGACGTTCAAGTCTCGATTCTCGTGGTCGACCAGGGCGCGCCGGCTTCAGATGAGCAAGGGGTGCCGGCATTGACGCCGGACCTGCTGCAATGGGCGTTCGCGGCCTGTGTTCCTCTGCCAACTCTGATCGGACCCCCGATCTGCGGGGACGTCATTCAACCCTGTGACGGCTGCACGGGGACACCCCCCGATGACCGCCTCGCGTTTCCCGTCGTGCGCTTCCAGGTGCCGTCGGCCGCGGAGTTGCAGGCCGCTGGTGCGGATCGTGTCCTCGTGCAAGGCGTGATTTGCGCGGATGGGCCGCCCGCGGCTGACGCGATCATTCAGTTCATCCTCGGAGAGACCGACGATCTGAACCCCTGCGAAGATCCGAATGACGAAGGGCGCTTCGTGTCGGTGACCATTCCGATCGAGCCAACTCCGGATGACCCGAATCTGCATCCGGAGATTTCGAACCTTTTCCTCGACGGTAGGTCTTGGCCCCCGCCGTACGATCAAAGCGTGCCGCGGACCGCCCCGCGAGAGGGTTGCAAGGCAGATCTCGATGGGCTTTCCGATGCCGAGCGAGAGAAGCACCCCAGTGCTGGGAGCGAGGCTTCGTCGATCGAGCTGTCGGTGACCGAGGACAGCCTCCAGGCCTACATTGTCGACGAGATGACCCGCACCGAGGAGATGCAGGTCAGTTGGCTCACCGACGGCGGAGAGTTCGAACGCACCTTCTCGTTCATCACTGACCTCCCCGCGACGGTCTTGACCTTTTGGAGACCGCTTGTGGACGTGCCCGAGGACGGCTTGCTGGTCCGTTTCAACTTCGTGATTCGCGACGGCCGCGGAGGCACCGATTGGGTCGAGCGGGGCCTTTGCGTACTTCCGGCTCCCGCAGACGAATCTCCGCCCTAAGTGTCGGTTTTCTCCAAACTTTTGGCGATCGTTGACACTCGCCGACCCCCCACCTAGTGTGATGGATCGCGATGGTTGAGCGAATCGGAACGTGCCGCGTTCTCGGTGAAATTGGCAGCGGGGGCATGGCTGTCGTCTATGAAGCGATCCAGGAACCGCTCAATCGGCGGGTCGCCATCAAAGCGCTCAAACCCTCGATTGCCATCGACAGCCAGTTCGCCGAGCGGTTCGAACGTGAGGCGCACTTCATGGCGTCGCTGCAGCATGAGAACATTTTGCACGTCATCGACTTCGTCAAAGACGGCCGATCGATGTTCATCATCATGGAGTACGTCGACGGGATTGATCTCTACGATCTGCTCGAACGCTCGCCCCGATTGCCGGCGGACATCGCCGCCATCATCACGCTGCAGCTGGCGCGCGGTCTAGACTACGCGCACTTCCGCGGGATCATTCACCGCGACATCAAGCCCGCGAACATCATGGTATCGATGCAGGGCGACGTGAAGCTGATGGACTTCGGCATCGCGCGCCACGAACGCTTCGGAGACCTGACGGAAACCGGCACCGGCCTCGGGACGCCGAGCTACATGAGCCCCGAGCAGATTCTCGGCGACAAGCTCGACTTTCGTAGCGACATCTTTTCCGTGGGCATCGTTCTCTATCAACTGCTCACCGGGCGTAAGCCATTCGTCGAAGATGAAGCCCGCACCGTCATGCAAAAGATCCGACTCGATCGGTACGAGTCGCCCAAGAAGCTCGGCGTCGAGACGCCGCGCAAGTTGGAACGCATCATGGCGCGCTGCTTGCAGAAAATGCCTGCGAATCGCTACCCGACAACGCAAGCGCTCATCGACGATCTCACCGAATTTCTCGCGCCGCGCGTGCCGATGAGCCACAACGCCCGCCTTGTCATGTTCCTGAACGAGATCGGTGTCATGACCCGTGACCAGACCGATGAGGTGCTCTCGGCGGTTGCCCCGCGTGTGCTTCGGAGCGGCCGCCGTGACGCCGGGTTCCTGCGGAGCATGGCCAAGTGGCAAACTGCCGCTCTCGTCGCGCTCCTCCTTTCGGGGTTCAGCGTGCAAGCCGCGAGCGGACGGTGGTCCGGACCGTCTGCTGGCGAAGCTCCGGCCGTGCTCAATCCTGCAGAGGCTGGCTATCTCACCGTCAGCGCGGACCCGTGGGCGCACGTTTATGTCGACGGACAGCATGTTCTGACGACGCCCGCAGCGGGCGCGATTCCCCTTCAACCGGGCCGCCACTACGTGAAGTACACCAACCCATACTTTGCACCCGTCGAGCACGAAGTGGTGGTCGAGGCCGGCGACACCGTGCACGACCGCGCGACACTCTCCGAGCCGATCGCCGTCAACGGTGACTCCGAGGCTGCGCCGTGAAGCAAGCCCTCATCTCCCTCCTGTTGGGCATGGCGCTCGTCGTGCTCTCGTCCGGCGCCAAAGCGCAGGCGGTGTACACGCATGCGGTCCAGGAGGGAGATACGCTCGCATCGATCGCCCAGCGCTACTATGGGGACCCCACGCGTGAGGCGGTTCTGCGCGAGGCGAATCGCATGAAGGGGCCTGGGGTGAACGGCCTGGTGCCTGGAAGCTGGATTTTCGTTCCAATGGTGACCTTTTACCGGGTGGGCAAGGATGAGACGTGGAAGTCGTTGGCGACCCGCTTCTTTGGGCGAGAAGCGCGCGCGGCGACCTTGATCGAGGCCAACAAGGGCAACCGGCGGGTCCAGCCCGACGAGGGTGCCGAGCTGTTGGTGCCCTACCCGCTGCGGCACGTGGTCGGCCCCGGAGAAACCCTCGCCAAGATCGCGAAGATGTACATGCCGGCCAGCCCGCTATCGCTGAAGCGAATTCGTAGGTTCAACGCAGGCGCCCGGATCGAACGTGGGCAGGTGGTGTTGGTCCCGTTGTTTGATCTCAGACTCGCCGGAGAGGGTCGCGCCGAGGCGTCCGAGGCGTTCGCGCGCGCGTCCGGGGGCGGGGCTGCCAAGGCGGCACAAGACGAAGTCGAGAGTTCATTGCCTGAGCTGATCGAGCAGGTGGCGAAGGCAGCGTTCGCCGAAGCGGTGTCGCTCGGGAATCGACTCCTCGGCGCACAGAGTCTCACTTCGACGCAGGTGGTGACGATTCACAAAGAGCTTGCCGTGGCATATGTCGCGCTAGAACGAACCGACCTCGCCGAAGCGTCTTTTCGAGCGGCTCTCGCGTTGCAGCCGAACCTCGAGCTCGACACCGTCCGCACGTCGCCTCGTGTCCTCGAAGCGTTCACTCGGGCCAAGCAACCCGACGAGCCGTAGCCGCGGCTACTTCTTCTTTTTGATTTTCTTGGGCCTGTACTTCGCCGGGCGATCGTCCTTGGGCGCCGGTGCGCTCACTGCTTCGGCGGCCCCTTCGAGAGCCCACGGGGGCAACTCGATATCGCCGTTCTCTTCCGCCTGTTTCCTGAGGTGGATGTACGCGATGATGCACACCGGAATGATCGCCAGCGAAATCAGCTGTGAGGTTGAAAACCCAAAGGCAAAGCCGCGTTCGGGGTCGTCGCGGAGGTACTCGATGAGGAACCGCCACAAGCCGTAGAGCCCCGCAACCGTGACCAACACCTGACCCCGAAACTTGCGATGGGTGAGCAACCATACGGCGAATATGAATAGCACCAGCCCGAATGCCGACTCGTAGATCTGCGTTGGATGCACAGCCAGCGAGCTCACGCGGTCGACCATGAGGTCAGGGTATTCCTGGAGGTGGTGCTGGTACGCAGGGGCGCCATTGATCGTTTGGTCGCAAGCAAACGTGGGAAACGCCTCGGCATCCCATTTCGGAAACGTGCCAGCGGAGCTCAGCCAGGCCGGCGCGGCGTCCCCGAGCGGTCGTCCGTAGTCGCATCCGTAGAGGTAGCACCCGACGCGCGTGAACATCAGACCGGAAGCGAGCGTGGGTACGGCGACGTCCGCAAAGGGAAGCAACGGGATCTTCTTGATTCGCCAGAAGGTCAATGCCGAGACGAAGCCACCGAGGAATCCGCCGTACGCCACCAAGCCCCCGGAGCGGAGATCGAACCACGAGCCCACACTGTCGTACGAGTCGAGGTTGGTGAAGATGTAGAGCAAGCGGGCGCCGACGATCGCGCCGACGGCGGTCCAGGTGAAGCAGCTTGCCATGAGCTCCCGGTTGTAGCCCTCCATCTTCTTGCCCATGTACATGATGAAGTACCAGGCAAAGAGCAGGCTGCTTCCCAACATCACGCCGTAGGAGTAGATGGGAATCGCGCCCCAGGGAGTCGGGATGTTGACGAGGACCGGGTGCATTGGGCCGAAATCTCGCCGGGTTCGCCTCTGGGGTCAAGTGGGTTTGGTGATGCGATGAGCGAGCTGCACATTCGAGAGCAAGATGGGGCGATCACGTTCGAGGTCCGCGTCGCACCGCGAGCGAGTCGCAATCGTGTCGTTGGCGTTCAAGATGGCGCCCTCAAAGTCGCGCTCACGGCGCCGCCGGTCGACGGTGCGGCCAACGAAGCGCTCAGAAAGCTCCTCGCGAAAGCGCTCGGCGTCGCCAAATCCGACATCGAGATCATTCGTGGCGACCGGGCGCGCATCAAGGTGCTGCGGGTCCACGGCGTAAGCGCTGGCAACGTACGATTCGGCGAAAGCTAGTTGACGATCACGCGGCGCAAGAACCAGACGTCGTTCTCGCGGCGGAGGTCGAACACCGTATTGGCGAGGCCCGCGTCGGTGCGGAGCCGCAGCGCGATTCGCGCGCGTTCGCCCTTGAGCGAGATGCTTTCCTGAATCAAGTGCAGCTTCGAGCCCTCGAGCGAGGCTAGAGCTTTGCGTGCGTCCGCCTTGAGCGCGGATGCGTTGCGGTCGTTGTAGCGGCGCCTCCGCCCGTCGTGCACAAGCTCCATCGTGACCTTCGATGGGTCGGCGTAGCTGAGGGCGTTGTCGATTCGTGACTCGGAAACACGGCCAGTGACCGATTCGATGAACTCATCCATTCGCTCGCGGTCGGTGACCACGACGGCGTCTGTGACCACCGCGGCCCCGACCACGATCGATAGGATGACAAGGAGATAGATACCCGTTCGGCCCATGATGTCCCAAGCCAATGCACGGGCCGTGCCATGCCGGGAGCGGTCGGTTTCCGCAGTAATTTCAGGAGAAACGTCGCTGAGGTCAATGCGGTCAGCTGTCATTGTGGCAACCCCTGGGCAACTCCGCGGGACACTTTGGCACCCCTGGCCCGTTGCTCTAGCCATGCGGTGAGACCGACCAGCGCAAAGCCGAAGCCTGCAAGCGCAAGCCAGCCACTCGGATGGAAAACCTCAATCGCGTGCACGACCTCGATGATGAAGCCAAAGGCTGCCAACGCGATGCCCCCATAGAGAACGGGTCGGCGATTGGTCACCAAGCCGTAGCTCAATAGGCCAAGGCCCACGGCGATCGCCTGCAGCGCGGCCCAAGGCCGTGGGTCCATGAGTAACGTCGTCGTTGCTGTGATTGCATTCAGGATCACCGCAGTTCGAATGAAGAAGGCCTTGGCCGCAGTGCTGCGCCACGCGAAAGCGAGGAGCATGACCGCCGACACCAACCCGTACAGCAGCCAGCAGCTGGAGAGAGAGAGGTGCGCCCAGTCGCCCACCGGCTCTATGAAAGCGCCGACAGCAAGTAGCAAGGGTACGACAGAGCCTTGCTCGATCGTCGCATCCTTGCGTTGTCTGCCGAGGGTGAAGAGAGCAAACGCTCCTGCAGCGAGGATGGTGCCCCAAAATACCAGCGAAACATCGTAGAAGAACACTTGGCGCGCAATGAGGACGATCGCTGGGGCCGCAAGCGAGGTCACAGCGAGCCGTTCCTCGAGCGTTTGCGGCTTCACGCGTGCCGCCAGCCAGGTTGCCACGCCCAGGATCGGGACCACGACGAGCGTTGCCGCCAAAGAACTGCGATCGGGGATCAGCAGCAGTCCGTGGGCCGCCACGCTTGCGACTGTCAGGGCATTCGCATGAGGGCGTGCGAGGACCCGGAACGCCGCCCACATCAAAGGCACTAGAAGCGTTCCCGCGCCTCCGACGAGCAACAACGCAGCCAACGGAGTTGGTGCGATCCATTGCGCCACCGGCGCGACGGTCCCGCTCATGCTGCCGAATTGCGAAAGCACGAAACCGCCGAGCACGCCGGCATGGATCGGTACCAACGCAAGCAGAGTGAACATGAGCACGCGGGCGCTCCGTCCTTCTTGCCATCGGATGCCGCAGACGTAGGCAAGGGCCGGCAGGAGGACGGTCGTTCCCAGCAAGCCGAGGTAACGCGTCACGTCCGCCACTTGATCCCAGCTTTGCACCAGGAACGTTCCGGCGGCGGCGATGATCATCGTCGCACCGCACCAGCGCAGAACCTGAAAGAGTTGTTGCAGTCGCGTCTCCATTCGTTCCTCCTAGCGTCTTTCCGCGCGGAGCTCTTGGAGCTCGGCGCGAAGCTTCGCGGTGTCTTCGACCGCCTCGAGCTCCGCTTCGAAGAGGTCGATCGGTTCCGCGCAATCCGATGCGATCTCGATTTCGCCGACG
>Ga0164313_10002966_pt1 | contig 15124 bp, 9 predicted proteins | sample GuaBasSedimGuay4_FD_113735 | JGI IMG/M metagenome (GOLD analysis project Ga0164313, IMG submission 113735) | Subseafloor sediment microbial communities from Guaymas Basin, Gulf of California, Mexico - Guay4, Core 4569-4, 0-3 cm | ecosystem: Environmental > Aquatic > Marine > Hydrothermal vents >... | reverse complement strand
TTGATGCGTCAGGCACGGTGATGATCGATCCGAACCGGTGGCAGCCACTCCAGATCGAGGAGATGATCTCCCAGAACGGGATCGCGGTCGAGAACGGCACCCAGGAGTTCATTGGGCCCTTCTGGGGCTTTGTCGAGGGTTTCGCCCTCCCCGAGGCTCCGCCGTCTGGTGTCCCGCTCGACCCGGGACCCCCACCGTATCTCGGTACCGAAACTGATCAGGAATTCAAAGACGCATCGGTCGTGGTGATCGGCTACAGCAGCATTCTCGATCCGAGGGATGCCGAGATGATCGACATCTCTCCTCGGACGATCGGTGCGAATCCTCTCGGAACACATGACGGCACCGGGTACACCCTCAACCCGGTGACCGGGGAACCGTACGAGGCTGTCATCGTCAACGAGGGTGACTTCGGACGCTCGATCGCGGAGTTCTGGGCCGATGGGCCAGACTCAGAAACTCCCCCAGGCCACTGGAACACGCTTGCGAACGAGATCGGTGACTCTCTTGGGGACGATCTCATGATCGCAGGCGTGGGCGAATCTGTGTCTCGGCTGGAGTGGGATGTGAAGACGTATCTCGCGCTCAACGGCGCCAACCACGATGCAGCGATCGCTGCGTGGGGAACCAAGGGGTACTACGACTATGTGCGTCCGATCTCGATGATCCGTTGGATGGGTGGTTTGGGTCAGTCGAGCGATCCCGATGGAGACGCCTATCACCGTGATGGTCTTCCCCTTGTTGCGGGCCTGGTCGAAGTTGTCAGCGCCAATACGACCGAGTCAGGTGGGAAGCATGTGGCGCTCGCCGGCCACGAGGGTGAGATCGCGGTGCTCTCGTACGCTGGGAATCCTGACGATCCTGAAACCGAGATCGGTGGCGTTGATTGGATCCTCGCCGTTGACTGGATCCCGTATCAGGCACCAACGTTCGTGACCCCGGCCTTTGCGGGGTACGTGTCGGGGCACAGTGCTTTCTCGAGAGCGTCGGCTGAGGTGCTCACGGCCATGACGGGGAGCGAGTTCTTCCCTGGAGGGCTTGGGGAATGGACGATCGCACCGGATTCCCTTGAATTCGAAGCCGGGACCGACAATGGAATCAGGTTGCAGTGGGCGACGTATCGTGATGCCGCTGACCAGGCAGGGATATCCCGCCTGTACGGCGGAATCCACGTCCCTGCTGACGATTTCGCCGGACGCATCATGGGTGCAGAGATAGGCATCGCGGCTTGGGAGAAGGCTATCGAGTACTTCGGAGCGACCGATGACGAGGGGTAGGTGGATCGCTGTCGGCGCCGCTGGCGTGGTTGTCGTCGGGTTCATTGCTGGGGCGGTCTATGCCATGGGTCAGCGATCGATCACGCCTACCGAGGCCATGGCGTCTCCACAGTTCGTCGAGGTGACCAACGATGCTGGCATCAACCACTCGTACGACGGCAACTGGCGATACTTCGTTGGGGGAGGTGTTGCGGCGTTCGACTGTGACGGCGATGCCATCCCGGACCTGTACTTCGCTGGCGGTGAGGAGCCCGCAGCTCTGTATCGCAACATGAGCACCGTTGCAGGGCCCCTGGCGTTGAGCGCAGTACCGAGTCCCGTCACAGATCTCACCGGTGTCACCGGTGCCTACCCCCTCGATATCGACTCGGATGCCGTCACCGATCTTGTCATCCTGCGCCTTGGTGAGAACGTTCTTCTTCGCGGGTTGGGAGACTGTGCGTTTGAGCGGGCGAATGAGGACTGGAACTTCGATGGCGGAGATGCCTGGACCACGGCCATGAGTGCAACTTGGGAGGGGAACAACACGTTCCCGACGCTGGCCTTCGGAAACTACGTTGCGCTTGACGACAAGGGGAATCAAACGACAGAGTGCTCGAACAACGTGCTCGTTCGCCCACAGGATGACGGATACACGGATGTCACTCCTCTCGACCCCAGTTGGTGCACACTCTCCGTGCTCTTCACGGACTGGGACCGCTCAGGTGGCCAGGATCTGCGTGTCGCCAACGATCGGCACTATTACCGCAACGGCGAAGAGCAACTCTGGAACATCGTCGATGGAGAACAACCAAGCCTGTACACGCGCGACCAGGGGTGGAAGAAACTGCAGATCTGGGGCATGGGTATCGCGAGCAACGACGTCACAGGAGATGGGTATCCCGAGGTGTACCTGACGAGCCAGGGTGACAACAAACTTCAGTCCCTCACTGATGGCTCTGACGAACCGCTCTACGGCGATATAGCTATCCGCCGCGGTGTGCTCGCCCACAGGCCGTACACAGGAGGTGATGTGATGCCTTCAACGGCATGGCATCCCGAGTTCCAGGATGTCAACAGCGACAGTTTCATGGATCTGTACGTTTCGAAGGGCAACGTTGATGCCATGCCGGAGTTCGCGGCCAAGGATCCGAACAACCTGTTCCTCGGCCAGCCGGATGGGACCTTTGTCGAAGCGGCGGATTCCGCAGGTACCGTCCACTTCGCCCGCACCCGTGGTGCGGCCCTTGTCGACCTGAACCTCGACGGCATGCTCGATCTCGTGGAGGTAAACCGCGTCGAGAACGTCAAGACATGGAGGAACCTTGGATGGGGAACGGCTGACGATCCGCAGCAGATGGGCAATTGGATCGCCGTGGAACTCTCCCAGCCATCGACGAATCGTGATGCCGTTGGCTCTTGGATCGAGGTCAGCATCGGGGATCGTACGATCATACGCGAGGTGATGGTCGGCGGTGGACACGCGAGCGGTCAACTTGGTTGGAGCCATTTCGGTCTCGGCCCTGCTTCCCGAGCGGAGATCCGGGTCATCTGGCCAGACGGCGAAGAAGGACCCTGGATGCCCGTCGATGCGAACCAATTCATCACGATCACAAGAGGCGACGACCGCCCTTCTTCCGTCCTCCCTTCAGGGGGGACAAGCTAGTGGGAACGCTCCGCGTTCCTTGCGAGCGAGGGGGTGCGCCTTTTCTTGCATCCCCCTTTCAAGGGGGATAAGCGACGAGCCCTGCGAGAAGCTAGGGGGATCCGCTCTGTGGCACTAGGTCTGTTGGCTTCGCGCTATCCCGCTACATCGTCGTTAGAGATCTTCTGTTGTCCCTCACGCAAGTGGGACGGTCTACGATCCCCAAATCGTGTTGTTGATAAGGTTCTCGAGTTCTTCCTGACGTCCTGACACCGGTGTTGGGTTGAGTTCGCCTGACACCACACGTTCTTCGAGTCCTGCGAGACTGACACTCCCGTCCATGATGTCGGTGCCGAGGCCTGAGGACCATCCTGCGTATCGTGCATTGCGGGCGTCTTCGAGAGCTCCGTCCTCGACCAGTTTGGCAGCGCTGAGCAGCCCCCTCGCAAGTGTGTCCATGCCTCCGATATGACCGTGGAAGAGGTCGAGGCGATCCATTGACTGGCGGCGCAGCTTCGTATCGAAGTTGAATCCGCCCTTTCCAAGGCCGCCGTTGCGGAGAATCTCGTAGATGACGGGTGTCAATTCTTCGACCGAGTTCGGGAACTGATCGGTGTCCCAACCGTTCTGGGGGTCTCCGCGGTTGGCGTCGATGCTGCCGAAGATGCCGTTATCGATGGCATACGCAACCTCATGATGGAAGCTGTGGCCAGCAAGTGTGGCGTGGTTCGCCTCGATGTTGACGAAGTACTCTCCGAGGAGATCGTATCGCTCGAGGAATCCGTGCACCGTTGCTGAGTCGTAGTCGTACTGGTGTTTCGTGGGCTCTTGAGGTTTCGGTTCGATCATCAGCGTTCCCTCGAATCCGATCGACTTCTTGTAGTCCGCGACCAGATGCAAGAAGCGCGCGAACTGATCGGCCTCCTGTGCCATTCTCGTGTTGAGCAGGGTCTCATACCCCTCTCTGCCTCCCCACAGGACATAGTTGACACCGCCGAGTCTTTGCGTTGCGTCCATAGCGTTCTTCACCTTCGCTGCCGCGTAGGCGAACACCTCAGGATCGGGATTGGTAGAGGCGCCTGCAGCGAATCGCGGGTGGCTGAACACGTTCGACGTGCCCCACAGGAGTTGGAGTCCTGACTCTTGCATCTTTGTCTCGGCGTAGGCAACCATCGTGTCGAGGTTGTCGCGGCTCTCCGAAAAGGTGGTGCCCTCAGGGGCGATATCGGCGTCGTGGAAGGTCCAGAAGGGAACGCCGAGCTTTGTGAAGAACTCGAACGCTGCATCCATCTTGAGTTTTGCCGCAGCCAGTGGCTCCATCGAGGGGTCGAGCCATGGACGATCGAACGTCCCTGCACCGAACACATCGCTGCCAGGCCAGGTGAACGAGTGCCAGTAGCACACGGCTATCCGAAGCTGGTCCTCCATGCGTTTGCCGAGCACGATCTTGTCAGCGTCATAGAAGTGGAATGCGAGGGGATTATCCGAGTCCGGGCCCTCGTATTGGACCTTCTCTATACCGTTGAAGAACTCTGTCATGTGGTCATCCTCCGACTCGAAAGCTTGTGTAACGTACAGTATGCCCCGTTCAGGGTTGAACGCGATTCTGGGCGCAACAGTCGGGATCATGTGACAACGAACCAGCAATCGATGAGTGTTGACGCTCAAGTATTCGATCTCGGCCCTGTGGAGATAACGGTGGCTACTCAGGCCGGGCCGAGGATCTTGGGATACTCGCGTAAGCATGGCGCGCAATTGTTCGCTTCACTGCCAGACACCGTGATCCGGCATGCCGATGCGGGCGTATTCAGGTTCCTTGGAGGGCACAGGCTGTGGCGATCCCCTGAGGTGCCTGCATCGACGTACCAACCCGACGACACACCCGTACTCATCACCGAGGATCAGTCAGGGTTCACCGTGGAAGGCAAAGCCGACCCCGACGGGGTCACAAAGTCGCTTTCGGTGTCCCAACGAGGTCCGTTCACAATTGTCGGCCATACGCTCGAGAACCGGGGCATGAGCGATGCCCTTGTCGCTCCATGGGCCATCACCCAACTCGTGCCAGGCGGTACAGCGGTGTTGCCAGAGCAACTTGAACCAGCCGATGTCGATGGTGTTCTGCCCAACAGACGTCTCGTGGTCTGGCCGTACACGGACCTGTCATCTGCGGAGATCGAGTTCGCCGCCGACCGTGTGGTTCTTCATGCGACCGACAGCGAGACGAAGACCAAGATCGGGCTTCCGAACCGTCGGGGATGGCTTGCATACTCGCTCGGTGCCGAACTGTTCATCAAGTGGTCGCCGTTGCACGACGATGATGTTCGTTATCCCGACTTTGGGGCATCTGTGCAGTGCTACCGCGATGAGCGCTTCATCGAACTCGAGACCCTCGGGCCGCTCGTCGTGCTTGACCCTGGATCGAGCGTCGTCCATCGCGAGGTGTGGCAACTCCTGCATCTCGGCGATCGTCCCCTCAACGATGTCCTTGCATCGTTGCCGAACACACCGGAAGGGATCGACTTGTGAGCTACTTCCTCGGGATCGACTCATCTACGACGGCTACGAAAGCGCTCCTGATCGATGGTGACGGTCATGTGGTGTCGATCGGTCGATCCGAATACGGATTCGACACTCCGAGACCGCTGTGGGCTGAGCAGTCTCCCGAATCTTGGTGGCTTGCGACCGTTGATGCGATCAGGCAGGCACTGGTTCTCGCCGGGGTGGAAGGAGCGCAAGTCCAGGCAGTCGGCATGACCGGTCAGATGCACGGTCTTGTCCTCCTCGACGACGCCGGGGAGGTGCTGCGTCCTGCGATCTTGTGGAACGACCAGAGAACCCAGGTTGAGTGTGACGAGATCAGGGAACTCGTTGGTCGTGAACGTCTCATCTCGGTAACGGGCAACGATGCCCTCACCGGATTCACGGCGCCAAAGGCCCTCTGGGTCGCGAAACACGAACCCGACATCTACGAGAACGTCGCCCACCTGCTTCTCCCCAAGGACTACGTCCGGTATCGGCTCACAGGCGAGTACGCACTGGACAAGGCTGGCGCGTCCGGCACGATCCTCTTCGACCTTGCCGCACGTGACTGGTCATCTGAGATCGTGCGAGACCTGGGAATCGATGCATCGTGGTTGCCTCCAACGTTCGAGGGCCCGGCCGTGACCGGTGGGCTCACGGCTGAAGCTGCCGTAGCAACGGGGCTTTCCCCGGGGACCCCTGTTGTCGCCGGCGGGGGAGACCAGGCTGCCAACGCCGTTGGTGTTGGCGCAGTGTCACCTGGCGTTATTGCGATGAGTCTCGGCACGAGCGGTGTTGTGTTCGCTTCGACAGACCGCCCGGCGATCGAACCTGAGGGGCGTCTCCATGCGTTCTGCCATGCCGTTCCCGACATGTGGCACCTCATGGGTGTGATGCTGTCTGCTGCGGGGAGCCTTCGTTGGTTCAGGGACACGATCTCCCCTGCTACGAGCTACCAGTCACTCGACGATGCGGCAGCTTCCGTGCGGGCGGGCGCCAATGGCCTGCTGTTCGCACCGTATCTATCTGGCGAGCGCACCCCGTATCCGGACCCGCTCGCACGGGGTGCCTTCGTCGGACTCACCCTCCGCCACGACGTCGCGCACATGGCGCGATCCGTTATGGAAGGTGTCGCCTTCGGATTGAAGGATTCCGTTGAACTTATCGCAACGATGACGTCACTCGGCGAGGTGCGGATCTCAGGTGGCGGGGCCCAGAGCAGCGTCTGGCTTCAGATCATCGCGGATGTGACGGGACTGCCCGTCCGAGTGGTTGGGACATCAGAGGGTGCTGCCCATGGTGCCGCATTACTCGCCGCGACAGGAGTGGGGGTGTTCACCTCGGTCGGTGAGGCCTGCACGACAGCTGTGGAGGTCGGTCCGCCGGTCAACCCCGGTGAGGACGTCGACATCTATGCCGACGTGTACGGCATCTATCGTGATCTCTACCCATCACTGCGTGCCTCGTTCCACGATCTGGCCAGGTTCGATACCTAGGTCAGAAGTCGACCCACTCCGTGATCCTACGGTGCGTATCGCCCAGTGTGTCATCGATGACGAACGTTCGAGTCTCGAGGCTGATACGTGCCTCGATCGATGCCGATTCTGAGGTCCAACCAAGATGGAGTTCGCGGTCGGTGCCAGCGCCCAGGTGGAATTCGCCACCGAACGCCGGATGGGTGTTGCGAAATCGTGCCATGTTCATGAGATGGCGAACCACCGGTCTGTGCATGTCGGCTGCGATCTGGTTCTCCGTGAAATACGGCCGGTTGATGTCCCTGCCGACACCGGTCTCTTCGAGCAGGGCCACATCGTTACGAGAGGCGAGCATGCCTGCGTAGTACACCTGGGGAATGCCGGGCACGAGGAACTGGATCAGGCGGGCAATGAGATACTGGTCGTCGTCACATCCAAGAGCCGAGAAGTAGGTGGAATTCACCTGATACAGATCGAGATTGGATGCGGCCGCTCCCGTGGCAAGACGGCTTTCTCCGTTCGTGGCCCTGTGCATCCCTTCAACGAGTTGATCTACCTCGTCGTCCGAGAGGAGTCCAGCCAGATCTCCATCTGGGCCGACGTCGATGATCCCGATCCCATCATGGGTGTCGAGCACGGTGATGACATTGCGCGGACTCACCTCTAGCCAACGTCGGAGATGGGTGGTGGACCCGGTGTACAAGGCGTGGAGAACGAGCGGTGGCAGAGCAAAGTCGTAGACCCTGTCTGTTCGTGTCGCCATGTCGATCTGGTCTGTGTAGTGGGCGTGGATCTCGAGCAGCGACTCCATCGAACGAGAGGCCACCTGTATCCCGACCTCGTCGATGAACCGGTAGGTTTCGGGGGTCATGAAACAGGAGGTTCCAGGCGTCTTGACCGCATAGCCGACAGCGTCGAGGCGAACCTGGCACACGCCTGCGTCCGCGAGATTGTCGAGCACGTCTGTGAGATAGGCCCACGCCAGGGGGTCGGCGACGTTGAGATCGATCTGGTCCTGTGTGAATGTGGTCCACATGGATCGTGTCTCTCCGTTGGCCATGGTGACGTTGGTGAACGGTTCACCAGGCCTCGGGCGGTAGATGGCTGAGAGTTGATCCGGGGTTGCACCGTCGGGGAACACTGTGTCTCGTTCGAGGAACATGCCTGCGTACTGCGATGCATCTCCGTGCTTGGTGAAGTCGATGAACTCGGGGGAGTTTCGTGACACGTGGTTCACGATTAGGTCTGCGGTGACGTCGTGTGTTCGAGCGAGTTCGGCAACATCGCTCCAATCGCCGAGCCGCGGATCGACGCAACGATGATCGATCGGATCGAACCCTGCATCCGCGCCGTCGAAGGGTGTGTAGAACGGGAGGAGGTGCACACCCGTGAATACCCCGATAAATGGCCCCGTCAAGAGACGCTGGACCCCTCGTATGCCTCCCCGCCCGAGACGGTCGGCATAGGTGATGAGCTGTACCCCATTTCGCATGCCCCGAATCTAGGGCTTTGGCGTCATTCAGGCGCGTATACGCGCCTGAATGACGCCAAAGCCCTAGAAGATCACGGATGAGGGGTCGACTTCGGGGCGGGTGACGAGTTGGGGGATGTCGTGGCCTTCGACGGAAGCGAGGTCGATCTCGTTGCATCCGAGGTCGAAGGCGGTGGCCACGCTCTTCCCGTACCCGAGTGCCCTGTAGAAGCCGGCAGCGAACCGGACCGCTGCCTCGTCCTCGATGGCTCGCGAGGTGCCGACGACACAGTCCACATGCTGAGCGACAGCCTCGGCCTGGGCCTGTGAATAGCAGGCGTTGAACACCACGCAACGAACGCTGTCGCCCGCAATGGCGAAGAGATCCGCCAGCGCTGTGATCGAGACCGGCTGAGAGGCCCCATCGTCCGCTCGCATGACGAGATCGCCCGACGCGTTCCCGTGGCCCGAGAAGTGCACGATCTGGGGCGCATACCTCAGTAGTCCTTCCGCAAGGTCTCCCGGGCGGACAGCCCATTGCTGTTCGACAACGAATCTGTCCCGTAGGTCGCTGCCACGCAGACGCTCCTCGATCGTGCGAATCTCGTTGCCGAGTTGCAGTGGTTCGGTATCGACGGGGTTCGCTGCCCAAAAGAGGATCGTCGCAGCGTCCGGCGTATCCGTCAGGTCCGGCGCGGACTGGGACTGCGTCACGGATGACCCCATTGCGACCTGGCCTGAGACATCGCCACCGATGGATATCCCGGATTGGTTTGCGTCCGTCATCCGATCTCCACCAACAGCGTGATCGGGAAAGGTTCCGACAGGTTGTCCTCCTCGTTCGACTCCACGATACGACAAGGTGGGATGACTGGCGAACCTTCTGCGAGACATGAGTCCACCTCGGCACGAAGCAGTTCGACGGATCCCAGCGTGCTCAAGCCGATCTCGGTTTCGACCGTCACCGTTTCTCCCGGTGAGATCGAGCCATCGAACTCGATCTCGCCCGTGTGAGTCCCGGGAGCCAGTACCGGCTCCCAGAGTATGACATCGTCACCGGTGCGACGTTCGAATCGGAATGTGAATCGATCCGTGACCGTCGTCTGGCCCAGGTTCGTGATCTTCACCGTGACAGGTACCCTCCGGAAGGTTCTGGTACCAGATGGAGTGTCGACGTCGAATGTGTCGTCAACTATCACCTCAGCCACCTCAGCGGCATCGGGGTCGGCATCGGGGTCTACGATCTCGATCACCAGGTTCGCTGGCCCACGGACGATTCCCGAGAGTCGAACCTCAGACGGTGAATTCTCACCAGTGTGGTCGACGAAAAGGACTCCGCTGAAGTCACCGGGCCCTGCTGCTACGAACCGGACATCGATGGAGCATGAATCTCCCGGATCGAGGTCAGCGCATCGCCCATCTTCCTCCCTGGCATCGTCGCGCACGAAAACGTCGGAGACGATCTCTATGCCGTGGATGTGGACATCAAGGTCGCCTGCGTTCATGATCTCGATCGACCCTGTGTCATCCTCACCCAGCGCTATGACCCCAAACTCAAGGTTGATGGGGTCGACGACGAGGAAGGCCTCGGGTGGTTCTATTGCAATGCCGATGACGGGGATTCCCAGGTCGCCGTTGAGGCCAGTGTGCTCGACGATGATGAGAGCATCGGCCTCACCGGGTTCTTGGGGGCTGAACGTGACAGTGACAAGACATGAATCGCCGGGTTCAAGAGAGCCACAGCCGCTTTCGGCAGTGATCGATCCGTGCCCATCGACCGACACCCCCTTGATGTCCACCGGGCCCTCCCCGGTGTTGAACAACTCCACCCCACTTGTGACAGATGCTCCGACGGGAACATCGAAGATCTCGATCACATCCGTTGTCGGTACGAGTTCGCCGTTGATTGCTGCGACAGTTGTCACGACGGTAACTTCGGGCTCCTGATTTGCCACCACAAAAGCAACGATGCCAGCAACGGCGAGCAGTCCGACCACGATCATCGTCCATGCCCACCATGGGATCCCGCTGCTCGATGGAGGCGGGACGGGAGGTGGGGAGTCGGGAGGTACCACCGCAGGGGGAGGAGTCAGGAGTGAGAGGTTGTGTTCGGTGACCTCGAGGCCTGCATGGTCCCCGATTCGCCTGCGGATATCAGCTGCCCTTCCCAGCATGTCGAGAGCGTCGGCGTTGCGCGCTTCCGCCAATGCTCGTGTTCCGAGTTGATGGAGAGACCAGGCCTCCACGAACGGGTCGTTGGCGGCAGTCGCAGCCTCCCCGGTGGCCTCGAGCACCTGACCCCAGACACCCCATCGGCCCGATAGCGATAGTGCAGCATCCGCCGAACGGCCGAGTGTCATCGCCGCGTCGTAGTCATGAACCCCCGCGGCCGACCGGATACCAGAAACGATCGCAGGCCCTGCGCTGGCGATCAGGCTGGGATCGACTTCGGTGTCGCACCAGGACGTGAGGCCTTTTGCAGTCGAGGCGCCATCGACTGCAAGATCGAGGAGGGCCGATGATGAGCGAGGGAGGCGATACCGCGGTGACGCTGCCTCGATGATGCCATCGCTCCTGAGCCCCTCAAGGATCGTGACTGCGTCGTCAACACCTGCCGCGTGCCCGACGGCCTGGGGTGGCAGCGGATCGCCCTGGACCGCTGCGAGGACCGAGAGAAGCCGAGTCTCCGCGAGCGTGAATGTGGCTGCGATCTCTTCGTGCACAGTTGCAATGGGGTCGGGGGCGCTCACGATTCGAGGCAGTATCTCGATTAATGCGCCGCCGCGGCGAGCGGCAGATGCGGCTGCCACAATCGCCATCGGGTACCCACGGATGTGTGTGATGAATGTTGTGACAGTTCCGAGCTCGGCGCTGTCGATTGCTCTACCGAGCCGCTGCTGGAATAACGAGAGAGCGTCGGTGTCGTTCATGCGATCGAGGTCGATCACCGTTCCTTCCGACCACATGGTTTGTGCTGATGCGGTTGAAACGAACCCGGAGCCAACGCAGGCGTCGATGACCCTATCGACATGCTGACGTGGGAGGTCGAGGTCATCGACGATGATGGCCGCCTCCACGTTCCCGAGCGATGTCCTGAGCTGACCAGGAGTGATCTTGTGTACCGTGTCGGGCAATGTCGATTCGTAGAACGCATCGAAAATCGCCTGTTCCACGTCTTCGACAGGGAGACCCCATCCAGAGATGACCGCGATCCCGTCGCGGTACTGCTCGATACCGCGGTGGTGTGCGAGTTGGGCGACGACCGACGTCTTTCCCCAACCGTCCCGCGCGATGATCTGTACTGGTTCGTGGACCACAGCATCTGTGACCTCGGAAAGGACCCCTGATCGTTCTATCTGGTGATCACGCACGCGTGGGCGCACATCGACAGGTCGCGCACGCAGCCGTATCGGTTCCGAGACGATGATCTGGTTGATCACGCCGCCAGGAGCCTGGGCCTGGTACACGAAGTCACCGATCGCTACCTGTCCTGTGACGTCTCCGCCGATATGGATCTGGCGTCCCTGATCCGTGATGCGGCCTCCCCGCTCGTCTCCTTCAACGATACCTCACGCCTCCCTGGCGTGAGTGGGAATCTCGCAGCCCGACCGCGTCCAGTCGCCGAGGCCATGTATCGTGTGGCTTCACCCGATGTCGACGGGTGTGGGAGACAACAGTGCCTGACACTTCGGGAATCTGGGAAACCATCAAGCGGGGTCTTGGTGGTGGAACCAAGCAGCAGAAGCTTGGCGCGTTTCTTGGTGTGTTTACACCGTCGATTCTCACGATCCTTGGTGTGATCCTGTACCTGAGGACGGGGTGGGTTGTGGGAAGCGTCGGCCTCCTCCAGGCCCTCCTGATCGTGGTCATAGCGAATACCGTGACGCTCGTTTCAGCGTTGTCGATCTCGGCGATCGCATCGAACATGAAGGTCGGAGCGGGTGGAGGGTATTACATCATCTCTCGCAGTCTCGGGATCGAAGTTGGTGCGGCGATCGGGATCCCGTTGTACCTCGCAATGACGCTGTCGGTGACGCTGTATGCGTTCGGCCTCGCCGAGAGCATGGGTGTGGTGTGGGACGACGTGCCTCAACGGCCGGTCGCTGCGTTGACCGTCCTTGCCGTTGCACTGCTCGCAGCCAAAGGTGCCGGGGTTGCGCTCAGGCTTCAGCTTCCGATCATGGCAGGGATAGTGCTGTCACTTGTGGCGCTCTTCGCCGGCGCATTCGGATCGTCAACGGACACCGTCTCGTTGATGGGAGCCGCAGAAGGGGGAGCCAGCTTCTGGGAGGTGTTCGCGGTCTTCTTTCCAGCGGTCACGGGGATCATGGCTGGTGTCAGCCTTTCGGGAGATCTGAAGCGTCCGAGCCGGGCCATATCGAGGGGAACGATCGCGGCGGTTCTGACAGGGTTCGTTGTGTACATGATCGTTCCCATCGTACTTGCTGCATCTGCCACGCCTGAGGAACTGGTCTCCAACAATCTGATCTGGTTCGACATTGCGGGTTCATGGTCGTTCCTCGTTCTGTGGGGGCTGTGGGGCGCGATCTTCGCCTCGGCAGTGGGGAGCATCCTGGCCGCACCTCGAACGCTCGAGGCGATGGTCGATGACCGTGTGCTCCCGTCGCCACTTGGCGTGAGGCTGGGACGCATCGATGGGCCGGGTGTGCCTCTCCTCGTGAGCACCGCTCTGGCACTCGTTGCCGTTGCCCTTGGAGATCTTGACGCCATAGCGCCTCTGCTCACGATGTTCTTTCTCACGACGTACGGGACGGTCAACCTGGTGGCGGGCGTCGAGCAGCTCAGCGGTGATCCGTCCTACCGCCCGACATTCAGGATTCCATGGTGGATCTCGCTCGCCGCGGCCCTTGCCTGTTTCTATGTGATGTACCTCATCAACCCGATCGCTCTGGTGGTGGCACTCGTCTTCGAGTTCGGTGTGTACGTGTTCATGCGCAGGCGCGCCATGACCGCTCCGTGGGGTGACCTGCGACGCGGGGCCCTGATGTCCCTCGTACGTTCCACGGTTATCCGGCTGGCGAAGATGCCTGCCGATCCGAGGAACTGGAGACCCAACATCCTTCTGTTCGCAGGTGACCTCGATCGCAACCCCGACCTTGCGCGGTTCGCTGGCTGGTTGGTCCAGGACCGAGGGATCCTCACCGTGGCCAAGCTGGTGCGCGGTCCCATCCGTGAACTGAGCTCCGAGCGTGCCGACCAGGTGGCTGCACTTGCGAAGCAGCTTGAGGACCTGAGCGTGATCGGATTCGCCGAAGTGGACATCGTTGACGACTTCGTGAACGGTGCGGTTTCGATCGCTCAGTCCAACGGGATCGCAGGTATCGACTCGAATACCGTGATGTTCGGTTGGGCCGATGGCGAGGAACGCCAGGCAGAGATTCTGAGGATCGTCGAGCGGCTCTCCTACCTTGGCAAGTCCGCCGTGATCTGTCGTCCCGTTCCGCGTGGGTGGAACGACGGGCCGCGTCAGATTCATGTGTGGTGGGGAGGCCTCAAACAGAATGGCGACATGCTTGTGCTGTTCGCCCACCTGCTTTCGCTCAACCCGACGTGGAGAAACGCGCACATCGTGATCAACTCCATCGCAACAAGCGAGATGACCTACGAGGTCAACAAAGAGCTTCTCGCTCAACTGACATCGGCAGCGCGTATCGACGCGACGATCAATGTGATCCTCAAGCCTGACGACGCTTCCGTTGCAGATGTCATCTTCGAGGGTTCGCGCAACGCCGACGTCGTACTACTTGGCCTGCGTGGAACTGAACCAGGAGAAGAGGTTGCGTATACACGCAGGATGGCATCACTCGTTGAAGGCCTGCCCACAACCCTGTTCGTCCGTAACGCAGGCGAGTTCCAGGGGCAGTTGCTCGGGGCAACGATGGAGGGCCGTGGCGCCCACGATTCCTAACCCTGTTGCGGCCGGCGTGCAACGAACCGAGCATCGTGATGCCCGTCCTCCCACGATTCGTCGTACTCCGTGAGGTCGAGACCGTCGATGAGTACCGGGAGCTCTCCTTCATCAAGGAGATAGGGGAGTGGTGGCCGTTCGTTACGTTCCCGGTTTCTGATCGTGGCGAGAGATCCGATGACGAGTCCCCCTGGCCGTAGAAGACGGGCGAACACGGAGAACAGCGCTCTGTCGAGGTAGTGAAACAGCATGATCACATCCCACGGCCCACCAGGGAGATCGTTCGCTGCCAGGTCGATCTCGAGCGTTGTCAGGGTGACATCGCACGACGTGGCACGCCCCGCTGCGAGCTCAATGGCGATGTCCGACACATCCGTGATCGTCACATCCCACCCTCTCGATGCCAGCCAGATGGCGTTACGTCCCGTTCCCCCTGCGATATCGAGTGCTCTGCCCGGAGTTGTGAAGAGTTCGGCGTTGTTCACCAGCCACGCAGAAGGATCGATCGGCCACGGCCGCTCCGTGTAGCGCTGGTTCCAATGGTCTCTGTCTGATACGTTCATGGAGGAGAGTTAACAGTTCACAGTTGACAGTTCACAGTCCGAAGTCTGGTGTTTGGTATCTGGTATCTGTGTTCTGGATTCTGGAATCTCGAACTGCTAGATTCGTTCCGATGAACATGGAGAGCCAAAGCCAGCGCGGACTCGATGATGTCATAGCGGATCTCGATACGATCATCGATCGTGCGATAGAGGATCGAAGCGAACTCGGCATATTCCCAGCGATGTACAGGGTCGTAACAGTCGGAGTGCGCGATGCAGTCCGTGT
>Ga0164313_10002965_pt1 | contig 15125 bp, 13 predicted proteins | sample GuaBasSedimGuay4_FD_113735 | JGI IMG/M metagenome (GOLD analysis project Ga0164313, IMG submission 113735) | Subseafloor sediment microbial communities from Guaymas Basin, Gulf of California, Mexico - Guay4, Core 4569-4, 0-3 cm | ecosystem: Environmental > Aquatic > Marine > Hydrothermal vents... | reverse complement strand
TGGCAAAGTAGAAGCAGGAATTCCTGAAGATGATCCTCGTAACCCGGCCACTATTGCCGATAATGTAGGTGATAATGTAGGCGACGTTGCCGGTATGGGAGCCGACCTTTTTGGCTCTTATGTAGCAACTATTTTGGCCACCATGGTACTCGGACAAGAAATAAATTCAGCTGACAATTTTGGCGGCATGGCACCAATGCTCCTGCCAATGCTGATTGCCGGTATTGGTATCATCGCTTCGATTGCGGGGACAATGCTGGTTAAAATATCAAGTGAGGATGGCAATGTTCAAAGAGCCTTAAACTTAGGCAACTGGACTTCCATTGTTTTAGTGGTTATTGCTTCTTATCCTTTAGTTATGTGGCTGTTACCGGAAACATTATCAATTAGAGGATATGCATTCACCAACCTGGATGTCTTTTGGGCCATAGTAGTAGGTTCTATTGTTGGTGCATTGATGAGCTTGATAACAGAGTATTATACTGCCATTGGCAGAAAGCCTGTAAACTCAATTGTTAACCAGTCTTCTACCGGCCATGCAACAAACATTATTGGCGGCTTGGCAGTAGGTATGGAATCAACGGTATTTCCTATTCTGGTACTTGCCTCAGGTATTGTATTCTCTTATTCTTTTGCCGGGCTATACGGTGTAGCTATTGCTGCTGCCGGCATGATGGCTACCACAGCCATGCAGCTGGCTATTGATGCCTTTGGCCCAATAGCTGATAATGCTGGTGGAATAGCTGAGATGAGTGAATTACCTGAAGAAGTAAGAGGCAGAACAGACGTTTTAGATGCCGTGGGCAATACAACTGCTGCCACTGGTAAAGGGTTTGCTATTGCATCAGCCGCGTTAACAGCATTAGCACTATTTGCTGCCTTTGTTGGTATAGCAGGCATTGATTCAATTAATATTTATAAAGCTCCGGTACTTGCTGGCTTATTCGTTGGCGCCATGATTCCATATATTTTCTCGTCACTGGCAATTGCTGCTGTGGGTAGAGCTGCTATGGCCATGGTAATGGAAGTACGTCGACAGTTTAAAGAAATTCCGGGAATATTGGAAGGTACTGCAGAGCCTGAATACGAAAAATGTGTAGATATATCTACCGCCGCATCAATTAAGGAAATGATCTTACCTGGGGCAATTGCTCTACTGGTACCAATTGTTGTTGGCTTTGGCTTACTGGATGTCTTCCCTGAATCCTCATCTGCTGAAATACTTGGTGGTGTACTTGCCGGCATAACCGTTTCAGGGGTGCTTATGGGACTCTTCCAGAATAACGCCGGCGGCGCCTGGGATAACGCTAAGAAATCATTTGAAAAAGGTGTTGAGATTGATGGTAAAATGGAATACAAAGGCTCAGATGCACATAAAGCATCGATAACAGGTGATACTGTTGGTGATCCTTTTAAAGACACGTCCGGCCCGTCAATGAATATTCTAATCAAGCTTACATCAATTGTAGCCTTGGTTATAGCCCCTTATATTTCTGTGAAAGACCATAATCCTCAAGCTAGTCTTGAGAAAGCTCCTGTTGAGATTGTTGTTGATCAGGATCTAAATGAGGTTACCGAAAACAACTAATTGAAATAATTTACTTTATTTTGACCCTGAAGATTTATTCTTCAGGGTTTTTTTATGTTTAGAAATTTAAATCAAATCATGAAACTTGTACTTTTAGTTATCCTATCAGTTATATCTGTTTCACTCCAGGCCCAGGACATTTTTGGCAAATGGAAAACCATTGATGACAATACCGGCAAGCCAAGATCTATTGTGGAAATAACCAAAAAGAATGGTAAAGCCTATGGTAAGATTCTGAAATTATTTAGAGAGCCTGGAGAAGAGCTGGATCCGATCTGCGATGAGTGTACCGACTCAAGAAAAGACCAGAAGGTTATCGGCATGACAATTATCACCGAAATGGAATTGGATGATGATGAATGGGATGAGGGAGAAATTCTGGATCCTGAAAATGGCAAAATTTATAACTGCAAACTTTGGTTGGAAGATGGAAAACTAAAGGTACGTGGTTACGTGGCATTCTTCTACCGCACCCAAACCTGGTATCCTGCCAACAACTAATCTATTGCTGGAGGGATAGGTAAAACGCCTATTCTGCAATTTAAGCTTATTGCCTAAAAACAAAAGCATTGGTCCAGTTACCTTTGAATCAGTAAAAGTTATTCATGTTGATTTTTGGTTTATTGGTTTAGATGCTCAGGGCTCCCGCTTTGAGCATCTTTTTTTACTTCTTTTAAATAATTGTAATTTTTTGCTAATTTATATTATTAATTTACATATTTGACCTACAGTAAAAATTGGCATTTTGGCTATTTTAATGTAATATTTGTCAGGATGCCTCTGAACAAGAAAAAAATTGCACAATTAGGGGTTACCACTAGTTAGCCACTCGTATATAACAATGAATTATCTATGACCGAGCAAGAATTATTTGCAAGGATATGTCAGGGAGATGAACAAGCCTTGGAGGTTATTTACCGTAAGTACTATCGAATGATGGTGCGGTTGGTTACTTCCAATAATGGAACTGAAAATGAGGCGAAAGATGTTTATCAAGAGGCACTAGTAGTTTTTTGGCAAAAGGCCAATAGCGGAAACCTAGTTCTGACGTCAAAGATGAGCACCTATATTTATAGTATCTGTTTAAACCTTTGGAGAAAGGAACTCGATAGAAAAAAGAGATTCTCTAATGAAGAAAAGGACGCTATACAATATCAGGAGCAGGAGAAGGAGGAAAAAGTAAAGATAATTCACGAATGTATTGATAGACTTGATGACACCTGTAAAAAGGTATTATCCTATTATTATTTCGATGGTATGTCGATGAAAGAGATAGCAGAGAAAATAGGATTTGCAAATACAGATACAGCAAAGACAAAAAAATACAAGTGTAAAAAGAAACTGGATGAGCTAATTAAAAGACTTTATTCAGAACATGATTTTCTAGATTGATATGACTAATAACGAACGCATAGAGGCTTATTTTAATAACGAACTCACTGGGTCTGAAGGACAGCAGTTGATGCAGGATATTAATTCCGATGCATCGCTAAAGTCAGAATATCAGTTTCAGCAAGGCGTCATCGATGGCATCAAAGACTATCGCAAAAAAGAGCTTATTGCCAGACTAGATAATATTCAAATCGCATCTACCGGCCAGTCAGTACTATTAAAAACCATTGGTGTTGTAGGTATAGCTACCGTTGTTACTGTGGGTAGCTACCTCTGGGTTAACAGAGCTGACGATCAACCAATAAATCCTGCAGAAGTAATAAAGACTGAGGAGGTTGTTACCCAATCTGAAGAGCCTCAGCAGATAGCAACTGCAACTGAGGAAGCTGAGAAAGAAAGTATTGTGGAGGAAGAAAAGCCCGCAACTAAAATAGTTGCTGATAAAGTTGATACAACTCCTGTAGCCTCAACTCCTAAGGAAGAGAGCCCAACGGTTATCCCTGATGTTGTAATCCCTGAAGTAGACGAGCCTGAAACAGGCACTTCAACCGATGTGGATGAAGATCTGTCAGCGCCGGAAGCAATGGCAGCATCTTCGATAAGATTACGTAGCAGTACTGATGTTGAAGTAAAGCTTAACAAAAAGTATGATTTTCATTACCAGGTTAAAGATGGTGGATTGATACTATACGGAAACTTTAATAATTCTCCTTTCGAAGTAATTGAACTGAAAACGAATCAAGGTATTAATTCATATTTATACTTTGAAGATCACTTCTATTCTCTTACCAACGATTCAGAAGATATCAAGCCTCTTATGGTAATAGATAATAAAGAGCTGATTAAAGAATTAGAAAAAAGAAGATAAGAATTATTTTTCGAGCTAATCCGACTGGTTGAGTAATGTATTTAGTTGCTCAACCAGTTTTTTTATATCTTCACGAGTGTTAAACATATGTGTAGAAAATCTTAAGGCATTATACTTAGGCAATACCTTAATTACAATATTGTTTTCTCGCATGGCATAAAAAACGTCTCGGTTCTTCGCCTCAAGTAAACGAACACTCACCATAGCAGATCGTAAGCTATCATCTTCCGGGCTAATAATCTCTACTCCCTCTACCTCTTGTAGTAATTCCCTACAGTAGGCTGATAACTCAAGCACCCTGGCTTCAATTTTATTACTGTTGATAACTTCATGCCACGAGATTGTCTCTCCCAAACCAATAAAATTGGCCACATTACGGGTACCTGAGGAGGCCGAATACGCTGCATAGCCGCTAGCCAGAAAAACAGGTTTAATTCTATCCTGAACATCCTTCTTTATATACAAAATGCCTGTTTCCTTGGGGCCCAATAACCACTTATGACCACTGGTAGCATAAATATCGGCGCCAAGCTTCTTAACATCAATAGCCAGCATACCGGGAGCCTGAGCTCCATCTACAATAAACAATATACCCTTCTCCCGAGTGATTTTTGCAATTTCTTCAAGAGGCATGCGCATACCGGTAATCGTGCTAACATGACTTAGCAATAACACCTTTGTCTTTGAGCTTATATTCTGCTTAATCAGATCAACAATCTGCTCTTTTGATTTAGCAGGTAAGGGCATTTCTATTTCATTGATGACAGCCCCGTTCTTTTCTGCCATATAGTCTATACCTACTTCAGCTCCACCATGTTCATTCGTTGTGGTTAATATCTCGTCGCCCTCATCTAACTTCAAAGTAGAGCCTACTAAGCTTAAGCCCTCGGTAGTGTTTCGGGTAAGTATAATTTCATCCAGATCAGCATTAAAAAATCTAGCAGCTTTTTCTCTTACAGCCTCCATCTCCTTACCTAGTGGCCCCCAGTTTTCGGTTACCGGATTCCGTTCCAACTGATGCATAGCTTCAGTTATTCTATCAACAACCATTCTTGGCGCCGGACCAAGGCTACCGGTATTCATGTAAACAATACTCTTATCCAGAAGAAGTTGCTTACGCACCAAAGCAAATATTTCGTCATCAGCTTTACCGGCAAATAAGTTACCGAAACTATTAGCAGATACTGTCTCCGCCAGGGCCGGAAAACTCATCAATCCTAAAAACCCTGCTGCAGACTTCTTTAAAAATGACCTTCGCTCACTGGTTAACTTTTTTGTGCTTTTCATAATTGTTGATAAAAAATATTCTTAAAGTTAAGGCAATAGAGGTTAATTAATTATTCAGTTAGGTTATCTATTATGTATGTGGTAAGTTAGAAAATCAATAACCTCCTTACCAATAATGAAAGCTAAGCCTCTATTTTTACTAGCAATATTTGTTCTAGCGAGCTTAAGTACCTGTATCAATAATCCTGCTACCACAAGTAAAGAAGCTCCTAAACCAAACATAGTTTATATACTGGCAGATGACCTTGGCTACGGAGAAATTGGCGCTTATGGTCAGGAAGTAATAGAGACACCTAATATAGATCGCCTGGCAAGTGAAGGCATGCGATTTTCTCAGCATTATGCCGGTGCGCCTGTTTGTGCACCATCACGTTGTGTGTTGCTCACAGGTAAACATACCGGCCACGCATATATTCGTGGTAATGACGAGATGACCGAGCGCGGAGATGTCTGGGATTTTGCCGCCGCATCCAACGACCCTAATTTAGAAGGACAACGACCAATTCCTGCCGGCACCATCACTATTGGCTCGGTTTTACAAACAGCAGGCTATAAAACTGCCTGCATTGGTAAATGGGGACTTGGAGCTCCGCTAACAGAAGGAGCGCCCAACAAACAAGGCTTCGACTTTTTCTTTGGTTATAACTGCCAGCGCCAGGCGCATACTTATAATCCTCTACACCTCTGGAAAAATGACCAGAAAGTTGCTCTTAATAATCAGTTAGTTGCACCAAGAACAAAGCTGGATTCTCTTGCCGATCCCAATGACCCACAGAGCTACAAAAAATTCGCGCAACCTGATTATGCTACAGTGCCAATGGAAGCCGAAGCCCTAAGCTTTATAGAGAGAAACCAGGATACCCCCTTTTTCTTACTTTACGCAAGCCCACAACCTCATGTACCTCTGCAAGCGCCTGAGAAGTGGGTGAAATACTATCAGGATAAACTAGGAGAAGAAGAGCCATATTTAGGCGACAAAGGCTATTTCCCTAACCGCACTCCCAATGCCACCTATGCGGCTATGATTTCTCATCTCGATGAGCAAGTAGGTGCCATTATCAAGAAATTGGAAGAACTAGGCCTTTATGAAAACACACTTATTGTTTTCTCGAGCGATAACGGTCCTACTTATGCCGGTGGCGTGGACCCTCTATACTTTGCCAGTGCCAAACCATTTAAAGGTGAGTATGGTTGGGGCAAGGGTTTTGTAAATGAAGGTGGCATCAGGGTGCCGATGATTGCCAGCTGGCCGGGAAAAATTGAGGCTAATTCTACTTCAGACCTGATATCTTCTTTTTACGATATTCTTCCCACATTTAGTGAGATCTCGGGTAGCACTATACCCGGTAATATAGATGGCATAAGCATGCTCCCTACCCTACTGAACAATGAGGGCCAGGAGAAACATGAATTCCTCTTTTGGGATTACCCTGAGTATGGCGGTCAGCAGGCAGTGCGTATGGACCAATGGAAGGGTATTAGAAAGAATATTAAGAAGGGCAATTTAGAGATAGAACTATATGACCTGTCTGTAGACTTACAGGAATTGAATAATATTGCTGAAGATCACCCTGATATTGTAAAGCAGATTGCCGAGATTATGACCAATGAACATACGACGCCGGAAGTAAAAACTTTTAATATGACCGCATTAGGGGATAAATAGCTAGGCTACAAGTGATTTAAGATGCTGTTTCGGGGTAATGCCGTACTTCTTTTTGTAGGCGGCAATGAAGTGGCTCGGGTTTGAATACCCTACCTGTACGGCAACTTCCTTGATACGTGAGTTATCTACAGTTAACAGCTTTCTGGCATATTCCATTCGATAATCTGAGAGATAGCCATAAACAGTATTACTAAACACAGATTTAAAGCCAACCTTTAATTTAAACTCATTGGTGCCAACCAGCTTGGCAAGCGTTTTTAATGATGGCGGGTCAATCATTTCGGCAATGATAATATCACGGGCCTCATTTATTTTCTTTAGCTCAAGGGCATCCATTACAAACGGACAATGCTCTTCTGCTTCTTTCGCCGAGTTAGGAGTATCCATGTATAGAGAAAGAAACTCCATCACCTTACCTTGTTGAAAGATCTTTCTTACATTAGGCCTGTTTATTCCATTAAAAAACTGATGCGCTATTACAGATACTGATGGGGTTGATTTTTTCTCTATAAAAAACCTCTTCATTTTATAGCTCTCCATAAATTCTTTCGTAGCCTCAGCATCTCTGCCAAAAGAGCTGCCAAAGATGCCGTGCAGTTCCTTCATGCTAATAACTATAGAAAAAACTTTTGAGTTTGCAGCTAAACTAAGCTCTACTGTTGTATCAGTATATGGATTACTGAACATGAAAAAGTTGGTGTTATTCAGTATTACCAACTCATCACTTGCCAGAGATGATAGCTTAATCTCCCCTGTGAGACTAAATATGAAATGAATTAAGCTTTTATTGTGATTAAACTTTATGAATTTAGCTTCCGCATCATTATTCTGGTACTGATAGGCTCCCAATTCATCAGAAAGCACAGAGGTTTCAAGATTTTCTTCTTGTAATTCACTCTTTAATAGTTCTAATCTCTCTGCAATCATGATGTTTAATCATTAAACAACAAAAATAAGGTTTTTTGTCAATTTGTCAACACAAAAACACCTTTTGAAAAGTTAGCAATTGTACCGCTAGCGATAGTTTTTATACGCTGTTGGTCATATAAGGTTGTAACGCCAATCTACTTTTGTAATTATTAATGCACATACATGAGAATAGTAACCCTGACATTATTAATCTTATTTAGCCATTCGTTATTTGCCCAACAACAAATTTTGGTGGTTGATAATGACACTAATCAGCCTGTGCCGGGCGTATACATTGAATTACTTGATGCCCAAAAGCAGAGAGTAGATGCCCAGATTACCGACATTGATGGTAAAGCTCTGTTTAATTTAGTTGGTAATTTTACATTTATTGCCAGCCATGTAAGCTATACTACACAGAGTGGTATTTTATCTTCGGCTTCTTACAAAATCAAGCTTGTACCAAGTACAACTACCTTAAATGATATTGTTATTACCGGCCAGTATCATCCACAGTCTGCCGAAAACTCAGTTTACAGCGTCCGGGCCATCGACAACGAAACTATCCAGAATCAAGGAGCGATAAAACTAAGCGATGTACTATCCAAAGAACTAAACATCCGCCTTATGCCGGATATGGCTACCGGTGAGACCGGCATCTCCATCCAGGGAATGAAAGGTTCGAACGTAAAGATATTAGTGGATGGCATTCCTTTGGTTGGCAGGAACGGCAATGGCAGTGGTGCAGACATAAGCCAGATAAACTTGAATACCATTGAGCGGGTTGAAATTGTTGAGGGCCCGATGGCTGTTAACTATGGTGCCAATGCTTTGGGTGGTGTTATCAATCTGATTACCAAATCTAATAGTGAAGAAAAATTTCAGCTTGGTGCAAGTGTCCAGGCCGAGACTGTTGATGACAAAATTGGCAGCAGTGATGGTAAGTATACAGCTAATATCAATGGTAACTATTGGCTCAATGATAGGCTGAGTATCGGCTCAAACTTAGGTGTTACCAGATTTAATGGCTACCAGGGAGATGAAACGGGCCGGGAGATGCAGTGGAACCCAAAAACTCAGTATCTAGGTGATATAAGGTTAGGCTATAGGACTAAAACCCTCAATATCTATTACAAATTCGATTACTTATATGAAGACATCTATGATGCAGGCAGCGTAGCTACCGGGCAAACAGTTGCCTTTGATGAGAAATTTATAACCAACAGATTTATACACCAAATTCAAGCTAATGGTGCTCTTTATGATGGCAATCGGTATTCGCTGATGTTTTCATATTCAGATAATAATCGCAACAAAAACAGATTTATTAAAGACCTGGTTACAGGCGAAAAAACAGATGTAGTTAGCGCTGGCGCCCAGGACACCACACAATACCAGGCATTTGTTACGCGCGGTACTTATAGCGCCGTAGAACTATCTACGTGGGTTGACTTTGAAGTTGGTTATGATATAAATCTCGAAGCTACAAGTGGCGGGCGACTCGTGGATGAAAGCCAGGCAATCCAGGATTATGCACTTTATTCATCGGCAGAGTTTAAATTGTATAACAAGCTTAAAATAAGGCCCGGCGTTCGTTTCTCCTATAATTCAAAGTTCGACTCCCCTATTGTTCCTTCGATCAATGTTAAATACTCACCTTCCGGCAAGATAGATCTGCGTGCCGCCTATGGTCGTGGTTACCGAGCTCCGGGCTTACGTGAGTTGTACATGGAATTTATTGATGCAACGCATCGCGTCTATGGCAATGACCAACTTGTACCTGAGACCTCTCACCATATTGATGGCGCCCTTGTATATAAAACTCATAAACAATCAGTAACGCTTAACTCCGAGATCTCAGCATTTTATAATGACATTACCAATCTCATCGATTTTGCATACTCGGAAACAGATGCCGGTTACGCCAAGTACACAAATATTGGTGAATTTAAATCTGTAGGATTCAATATTAAAGAGCGTCTGGTCTGGAACAACCTTGAAGGCGGCATAGGCTTTGGATATGTAGGGCGTTATGATAATCCGGCTGCTGAGGATATTCCACAGAACTATCTCTTCTCACCAGAAGTAAGCATTAATGCTACTTACCGGGAGCCAAAATCAAAAATCTCCTTTAGTGCTTTTTATAAATATACAGGAGAAACAAGCAGGTATACCTTCAGTACTGATGTTGATGGTAATAGCACTTATAATCTCGGCACTATTGAAGGCTATCAGCTACTCGACATTACGGCAACAAGAATGTTAGGCAAAATGCTCCGCCTCACTTTAGGTGGTAAAAATTTACTTGACGTAAGAAATGTAAATAATTCAACACAAACTTCCGGTGGCGTTCATTCCGGTGCAGGAACTACTCCTATAGGTTATGGGCGCTCCTTTTTTATAAAAATCGATTTTAATCTTATTAGACAATAAAAATTAACAGAAAAATGAAAAATTTTATTAAATCAATTGTAATTCTAGTATTCTTAGGCATAGTCGCTTGTGAACCTAATGATACCGTAGCACCAATTCCGCCTTCTGACGGTGACCTGATCGAGCCTAATGTAGGTGGCCCTGACCAGCCTAATCAGGTGTTTATTGACTTGAGTACAGCAACAACCACTGAGGTAGTAAAGACAAGCTGGGATTTGGCTTTTTCTACAGGCGCTGAATTTAGAGTAGCCTTAAACTACGCCTCTTTTATGTCTGCCCGTCCTACTGACAATAATGACCTGGCCATGATAAGCAGTAACCTGGTAACAGAAGAGTATAAAGCTGAAATGTATACAGGCCCGGATTGTATTGTTAGTTGGGTTGATGATCCTAGTGGTGATCTTAGCAAAACGGCTATAGACGCAGTATCAGCATCTGACGCTGAGAATTTAGTCTTCGTTTTATATCGTGGATATTACAAGAGTGGCGACCAATCTATTGACCGAGGGTTTAAGAAAATCAAAATAACTCTCGAAGGACAAAATTATGTTATCACTTATGGAGATATAGATGACACCAGTTTTAAGACTCAAACCATAACTAAAGACGCTAATTATAACTTCATATTCTTTAGCTTCGATAACGGCATTGTTAGTGTTGAGCCAGAGAAATCTAAGTGGGATATAGCTATGACAACAGCAACACTACATACGGCTGCTGACAATGGACTGATGGTTCCCTATAATTTCCCGGATATCTCTATTACAAATCAAGCAAATATGAAAATAGCTGCTGTTGAGACAGGCACTGATATCAGTTATGAAAATTTCACTTTAGTTGATGCAAATGGTCTACAACTGCAACAAAACAGGTTGGGCATTGGTAGTAGCTGGAGAGCTTTTGATTTTGCCAGTTTTATGTATAATGTAAAGGATAATATCTTTTATGTGATTGAAGATGCTGATGGCAACCTCTATAAGCTAGCATTTACAAGAATGTTATGTCTTGAAGTAGCTTGTGCCGGCGACAGAGGCTACCCTGAGTTCACTTATGAACTTTTAAAATAGTTAACTTGTTATAAAGATGTTGGTTAGGTTAATCCTCCCTGGGAAAGAGCAATTTTTCCTGGGGATTTTTTATTTTAAACAATTCCTTCTTTAGATAATCACTATCTTTGCGTCTTAAATTTACACAGATGGAAAAGCAGATAGTAACCACCAATAGATCCCTCACAGACGAGACCGAAAAACTTCTAAACGCCCAAATTGGACTTGAAGGATTATCATCATCTTATTACCTGGCCATGGCTTCATGGTGCGACAAATCCGGATATGCTACTTCTGCAGAATTCCTGTATCGCCATACTGAAGAAGAAAGGCAGCACATGCTTAAACTATTCCATTATGTAAACGATGCCGGTGGCCATTCTATACACCCTGACATTACTGATGTAAAGTATGATTATAAAAGCCTTAGAGAGGTTTTCGAAAGCATACTGCAACACGAAATTGAAGTAACAAAAGCGATTAACAACATCGTTGATCACTGTTTTCAAATTAAAGACTTTACCACTTTTCACTTCTTGCAGTGGTTCGTAACTGAGCAGCGTGAGGAAGAAACACTAGCCCGAAGAGCAGTAGAGTTATTCGATATTATTGGTGAAGATGGCGTTGGTCTATGGACCATCGATAATGAGATAGGAAAGCTCGAAAGTTTCGTGGCTGCTCCTAATGCTCCGGCTTAGTCTTTATTTAATAACCTCCTAAGATAGCCTGCAACACCTGGGTGCTTTCGAGGAAGAAATAGATAAAGAATATTACCAATCCCGTCGCTAGTTTAATATTTATCCATAATAGGCCAGTCGTTATTTGCGTAGACTTACCTGATTTAGTGCGCATAAATAACCTTGTTGCCAGCACTATTGATGGTAATATGGCTAATGTAATATAGGCTGCGTATTGCCAGGTATAGGTTGTAGTCAGAAATATTGCAAAAGCCAGCCACATGAAGCCAAGTAGCCCTATGATTATCTTGAGGGGCTTTAATTCTATGTCTACTGTGTGAAGAAGGTAATATTCTCGAAGTTTTGCTATATATAAACTGCTAAAAACAATCAAAGCACTTAAAGAAGAGAATAATACAATATGAATTCTCAGAAGATTATTAAAACCATACTGATTAAGACCAAGATAAACTGTTGAAAACAATAATATCCCGATTAGTAAAATACCAATAGTCCACTTAATTCCTACAAACCCTCCCCTGTCTTGTTTCGAAGCTATAAGAACCATAATGAAATACAGTATTTGTGCTATGTTGAACTGCCAGCTTATTTGCCAGCCCAGATAGATCGTGATCACAAACAATAGCAGTGCTAAAAAATCAATGAAAGAATACTTAGTGCCTGCCGATACTGATGTTCTTTTGTCAATATTAGCTGCTGTATAATTAGCAGCCGGTATCAATAAGATAAAGACAGATAATAATACTACGCCAATACGATCACCACTTATATTCGGTGAAATGGCCAGGGCGAAGAAATATACCGGCAACATGTAAAAACTAATATTGAACTTAAACGCTCGCATCTCTCATTTCTGCTTGTTCGAAGTATATAAAAATACGAAATAGACTATTGTTAACACTCACATTCTTTACAGCTAAGAATTCAATAGTAGAACTATCTATTTTAGGGCCTCTTCATTAAGAATAGTAATTAACCAAATATCAGGCCCTAGGTAGAAAATTTCAAAATATATTTCAAAATAATTGTATGGCTAAAAACATTCTCTATATTTGCATACTAAATATAGTATATATCTAGTATGAGTTACTCTTTATCATTCACAAAGTCAATATTAGTAGTCATTTTTATTTCTGATAAGATTAGACAAAATCAATTTGAATTTTTATCTACTGCCGATATTTCAAAATATTTAAGCATTCCCAAACCAACTCTGGTAAAAATATTACAAAATTTAAATAGCGCTAACATAATTGAAACCAAAGAAGGAAAACAGGGTGGTATTCGCTTAATGAAAGATCCATCTAAAATTACTGTCCTCGAGATTTTAGAAGCAATGGAAAAAGGGAAACCTTTATTTCAGACCTCATTTAACATCTTAGCGGAAGGAAAAAGACCAAATAATGCCCAAAAATCAATTAAAAACATTTTGACCGATGCTGAAGATAAATTAAAAAATGAATTGTCGAAAAAGACTATCGGCGAAATATTGGTTGAAATGAGCAATTAATTTTTTTGACTAAACTATATATACGATATATAATGTAAATCCTAAATATGAAATTTTCAAAATTCTTCACCCATTTACAAGAAGCCCCCTGGTATCGCTCTTTCCTAAATCCTGTAATTAATGAAATAGAAAGCAATACTAATCTTTTAGACATAGGAACAGGGTCCGGAAAAATGTTAGAAATACTATCTACAGAAAAAACAGTGAGCTGTGTTGGTACTGATACCAGTACCGATATGCTAAAAGAAGCGAAAGGAAAACTAAAAAATACTGATACTAAATTACATTTAATAGTGCCCGGGGAAGCATTGCCTTTTGAGCAAAATAGTTTCGACTATGTAACTATTTGCAGTGTGCTATTTCATCTAAATAAAGAAGATATAGATAACATTCTCAAAGATTCTCTGAAATTATTGAAAGATAGTGGCAAGATAATTATCCTCACACCTACAGGAAAAGGGGATATTTTGAAATTAACCAAGCACTATTTTTCACTTAAAAACAGCAGCGTATACATATGGTATCACGCTACAAAACGGAGGGCCAGCCTATGGACAAATGAGAATTATCTAGCTGAGTACACCTCAAAGAATGATTTGAACTATAAAAGAGAAATAGTAATGAATGGTTTTGCTCAACTTGAAATAATGAAACAAAAAATTAAACAATTTTAATATAATCAATAATATAAATTAAAAACTATGTATGTAATAACAGGCGCTACCGGAAACACCGGCAAAATAATTGCTTCAACGCTATTGGAAGCAGGAAAACAAGTAAGAATTATAGGCAGAGATGCTGAAAAAGCTAAAGAACTAACCGATAAAGGAGCAAAATTGTTTCTAGGAAGTACCGATGATATCGAATTGCTAAAAAAAGCATTCGATGGAGCAACTGCGGTTTACGCTCTGCTGCCAATGAATATGGCGGCAGAAGATTATACGGCCTTTCAAATGCAGCATGCTAATGCAATTGCAGAAGCTATGGAAGCTTGCAAAGTGAAATACGTTGTTTCACTGAGTAGCCAGGGAGCTCATTTAGAGAGTGATTCAGGGATAATATTGGGACTGCATAAAATGGAACAACTATTCAATAATGTTGAAGGGTTAAGTACACTTAATTTAAGACCATGTTATTTTATGGAAAACACTTTAGGAATGGTTGGGATGATAAAGGAGTCGGGTATAATGGGCTCGCCAGTAAAAGGGGATTTATCTGTGCCTATGATCGCTACAAAAGACATTGCCAATTATGCTGCCAAAAGATTGTTGGCTTTAGACTTTGAAGGCAATAATCATCAGGACTTATTAGGTGCAAGAAATGTAACATATCAGGAAGTCACCAAAGTTTATGGGGCAGCTATTGGTAAACCAGACTTGAATTACGTTGAATTTCCGTATGCTGATTTTAAAGGAGCGTTCATGGGTATGGGAGCTTCAGAAAGTGTGGCGGATAAAATGAATGAGTTTCTCGTAAGAGTCAACGCCGGTGAGGTATTTATTGCGGAAAGAGATGAGGCAAATACTACACCTACGACGATCGAAGAATTTTCTCATACGTTTAGCTATGTTTATAATATGTAATTGCATTATGAAAATACCTGTAGAAAATCCGAGCTTTTTCAAAGATTTAGCGTTAGGACAAAATCCGGAATTTCTTTACATCGGATGCTCAGATAGTAGAGTAACTGCAGAAGAAATAATCGGAGCAAAACCTGGAGAAGTATTC
>Ga0164313_10002964_pt1 | contig 15126 bp, 14 predicted proteins | sample GuaBasSedimGuay4_FD_113735 | JGI IMG/M metagenome (GOLD analysis project Ga0164313, IMG submission 113735) | Subseafloor sediment microbial communities from Guaymas Basin, Gulf of California, Mexico - Guay4, Core 4569-4, 0-3 cm | ecosystem: Environmental > Aquatic > Marine > Hydrothermal vents... | reverse complement strand
CCTACTACACGGTTGACCGTATCAAAGAGACCTGGAAATATGCCGAAAATGCCGGGATAAATACAATGATTCCAAACAACGAAACCCCTCATATACTCCAGGATGTACGGGAATATATTAATGGAGGGGGTTCACTTCAATGGATAGCACAGGTCAACAAAAAAGAAAAATCTGATATGGCCAATGCCGTTTCTGAAGCTGTAAATGCAGATTTTGTACGAAAAACACTTGGTCTTAATTATTAATCAGGTTTCCATGAATTACTGAAGTTTCACAAAGAAGAAAATGTTCTAAAATGGAATTGTTATTTAGTTGATAATCAATTGTTTAACTTTATTAATTGGTTCTACTCGGAATATTGTGGCAACATACTGATTTAATCCATTCAGTAGAAAGGAAAAAGCAGACAGCAAAAACCTCAAAAAATAACTGTCATTCCGAACCTGCCTCAAGGTCAATGTCAAAAGCGTTTCAGGCAGGATTCGGAATCTCCTCAAGAAAGGTGTCATTCCGAGCCTGACTCGGAATCTTAACATTTTTAGATCTGGTTATTTTAGATCCCGAATCGGGATGACTCCAGGGGGGATGAGATCCTGATCTTATGCGTCATTTTTACAGCATCAAATGATTGGTCTTTCTTCTTAGTTTTCATAATGCAATAAATCTTTAGGACTTCGTAGGTTTTTACTAAACCAGTTGTGGCGCATTTTTTCTTATTTTCAATAGAAAGCCAAAGGCTATATTAATTCGACGTTCTGATTTAATAATTCTACATTGAAATGAATTTTAGCATTTAAAGCTCTAAAAACTTTTAATATTGTATCAAATCTTGCATCAGTTAAACTATTTTCAATTTTAGAAATTTGAGCTTTTTTCACTCCAACTAGTTTCCCTAATTGTTCTTGTGTCAATTTTCTCTCTTTTCTTGCCTTTTTTATAGTTTCTCCTATGATATCAAGACGTAATTCATTTTCAAATTCATCTCTTTTTTGAGTTCCTGTTTTTCCAATGTGCTTATCAATTAGTGTATCTAAACTTGTAGTTTTCATTTTTTTAAGTCGTTAAAATATTGTTTTCTTAAATTTTCTGCTTTTCCAATTTCCTTTTTTGGTGTTTTTTGAGTTTTCTTTTCAATTCCGTGAGTTGAAATCACAAGTGTTTCTGTTTTGTCTGTTTTGTTCCAAAACGCAAATAATCGGTATTGGGTTCGTCTGTATAAAGTTTTGAATTCCCATATTTCATTGGTCAATTTTTTAAATAACGTATTATCATTCTTGATTTGAGATTTTTTTAGATTATAGTAATTCTTTTATCGTGATTTTTCGTTCAAGTTATTCAAAAACTCTACTGCTTCATCTAAAAATTCTATTCTATAATTTGGATTCATTTATTCGTTTCTCTTTATAAAAATACAAATAGTTTCTTAATTAGGAAACAAATTTTATGTCAAATTTAATTCTTCTCAGAGGAAAGGTGTCATTCCAATTCCAATTTTCAATTGGCTAACTAATAGAGAATGACGTAAGGTGCTCCATTTGCATTTTGCCGGGATAAAGGAGCAAAGCTCCGTGAGGTAAGAGCACAGGGTGCAACGAAGTGAAACCCTGTGACAAGTGCCGATTGAGAAAAGGCGACAGGTAATGAACAATACATTTCGGACTTTCAGCCCTCATATTTATCAAACCATTAAACACAGGATTTCGCGTTGCTTCATCCTGTGCTTTTACCTGTAATCCCTTCAGGATTATTGGAGATGGACTTGCAACAAAAAAGTGTTCAAAAAGATAGGTCATCAGACTACCAATTTTTGGGGCAACAATAATTTTTCAAATTCAGCTTGGGGTATGTTTACTATTCACAGTTTTTTATAAGCAAGAAAATACAATTTTCTAAAGAAGGTGTCAAGTGATGATATACTTATTGATCGAACGGTAGGATTATTGGCTTGAAGTGTCGTTTTTAAATAACCAACGGTAAAATAACTCACACATCCCCGGCCCTGTTGGTTTATGGAAAGCGAAGACGATCGACAAAACTCAATGGCCCGGAAGAGAGGTAAAACATCCGGAATAGTGCCGGGGTCTCCTCAAGTTTAGATAACTCTAAAAAGGAAGTGTCATTCCGAACCTGCCTATCTGAACGGCTGAAGGGTAGATATATAGGATTTTTACTTGTAGGTTGATTAAAACTAAACAGGCTGGACTCGGAATCTTATCAATATTCGTCTGACTCATCAATTCCAGATCTGTTGATTTTGAGATCCTGAATCCTGCGCCAACGCACACGGCCTATACCAGGACAGTTTCAGGATGACCCTCTTTTTTGAGCCGTCAGCTTTTTCCCTCAACAGTTGCCTGTGGAAAAACCACCATGTATTTATTCCACCTAAACCTTCAAAAGCGATAAAACAAACAATAAAATTCATCCTATTAAATAATATTCCCACAATATTCCGAGTAGAACTAGAATAATTTGACAAATAGCTTAGTGTCAATATTTTACGACTTTCAATTTTATTATAGTTTCATGGTTTTGATTATTGATTTTTGTTTCATTGGATATTATTTGTTATTTGAGTTTTTATATTTGTTATTTTAACTCAAAGTGAGTTGGAAGAACTGGATAAGTTAACAAAATAATAGTAGAGAAGGCCGTTTTAAAGAAGCTTGCCATAAGGCTGTTGTTATGAAAAAATTGAATAATAAGACTGCAATTATCACCGGGAGTACCAGTGGTATTGGCGAGGGTATAGCAAAACGATTTGCTAAAGAAGGTGCAAACATTATCATAAGTGGCAGAAATCAGGAAGCAGGTGAGCGGGTTTGCCGTGAGATACTGGCGGAGGGAAATGGTTCTTGCTATTTTGTGCAGGGAGATATTACTGATTTCGACACCAACCAGCTGCTTGTTTCAACGGCCCTGGAGCAGTTTGGCAGCCTGGATATCATTGTTCCCAGTGCAGGTGAACTCGGGATTGGCGCTGCAGCTGATATCACAAAAGAGACCTGGGACCTGACTATTGCCACCAACCTGAGTGCAGTTTTCTATTTATGCAATCTTTCCCTCCCTCACATGCGCGAGCAGGGTTCCGGTACGATTATAGTCATCAGCTCTATCGCCGCCTATAAATTTTTCCCCAACCACCCCGCATACTGTGCTTCCAAGGCCGGAGTTAATGCTTTCGTTCGGCAGTTGGCTCTGGACTATGGCCCACAGGTTCGCGCCAATCTCATTTGCCCCGGCCAGGTGGACACTCCCCTTTTACATAACTCCGTCAAAGCCTTTGACAATCCCGAAGAGATAATACAGCAAACTGCGGATAGGTTGCCTATGAAGCGGATAGGTTTGCCTGATGATATCGCCGGAGCGGCTCTTTTTATCGCCTCTGACGAGGCTGCATGGATTACCGGGAGTTCCTTTGTTGTGGATGGCGGGTCGCTGTTATTGTGAGGAAGTTTTTTTATGACAAAAAATAAGAGTAAAAAATGAGTCAAGATGTGAATAAACCTGTTTACAAGGAATTGGCAAGTCAGTATGACGAGGAAGTTAAAGCGTATGACAGCCATGTGCATGATGTGATCTTTGGAATGAGTTTTGAGTTTGTCAGGGCAGATGAAAAATTGCTTGATATCGGTGTTGGGACTGGCTTGGCTTCAATACAATTTGCTAAAGTTGGGTTGAAGGTTTTTGGGCTGGATTCTTCAAAAGAAATGATGGCTGTTTGCCTGTCAAAATCATTCACGGAAGAGTTGAAAAAGTGTGATATAACCCGGGAGCCAATTCCATATAAAGATAGTTATTTTGACCATATCGTTTGCTGTGGGGTTTTGCATTTTATACGTGATTTGAATGACGTGTTTTCTGAAGTTAAAAGGGTGATAAAAAAGGGAGGAATATTTGCCTTCACAATTGCAACTCAGGAGACAGCTGTCCGTTGTATTGAAGAACCTACTGCATGGGGAATATCAATATTCAAGCACTCACCTCAGTATGTTATGGAGCTGCTGGAAGCAAACGGTATGGAGTTGTTGAAAGAGCAGAGATTATTGATGAAGGGCGCGGATAAGCTAAGTTATGATATGTTATTTTCAGTTTTGATTTGCAAATGCCGGAATTGATACACCTATGATAAAAATGAATAAAATAATATTTTGAACCAAATGTCAGGAGAGACGCGATTAATCGCGTCTCTAATTCGCAATATTTTACATTGATTTTATTTATTTTTATGAATTATTCAGGCTAATATACCGTTATAAACTATATATATTATTACCAGCTTTTTTCTTTCCCTTTATTACAACGAAACTTCCTTTACCATACCCTTTTGCAGGTTTTTCAACAGTTTTGATATTCTCATTTATCAATGTTTGAAAAATTTCAGTTACAAAAAATCCACCAATTTCTATTAGTTCACTAATCTCTTTTACAGAGAAGAATTTGGCATATTTGTAAAACTTACTTTCATTCTTATTCTTTTCAAGAATTTGTCCTAATGAGCTATCCTTGTCAATAATTCCAATGATAATTTCTCCATCATTCTTTAATATTCTATGAGTTTCTTTAATCGCTTTTGCTGGATTGTCGACAAAGCAAATTGATGTAATAAATAAAGCAAAATCAAAACTGTTGTTGTCATAAGGCAAGTTTTCAGCAATGCCTTTTTCAACTATAATATTTCTTTGTTTTGCAAATTCCAACATTTTTTCAGAAGGATCAATGCCAAATTTAATATTTAGCTTTTCAGCAAATAAACCACTTCCAATTCCAATTTCAATTCCCTTTTCATTATTCGGAATTATTTGTTTTATAGCAAGTAACTCTGATTGAAATATTAATTCATTTTCTTTGAACCAATTTTCGTATTCGTCTGTATATATGTTAAAAGGATTTCGTTTCATATTTAGAATGTCAATACTTTATCACATTCAACAGTCCGTTGAGCAAACTCTTTCATATTACTCAATTTTACACCTATAATAAACTCTAATTTGTCAATTCCATGAGCTTCTGAACAACCTCCACAACTTTTTACTTCACCACGCGCTACAAAGAACCGAAGCCCTACTTCGCATCATTGTAACTTAATTGTTGTGTGCTGCCATTTTTATTATCTCTATATTTTCTTTGCAATATAAAATCCATAACTATAATAGTCTTTATACTTTTTGTATTTTCTAATTTCTTCCTTTTCTAAATTAACCATATTTCTCGCCATTTCAGAATTATTATGCTTTTTATGGAAAGCAGAAAATCGTTTTTCAATCGGTTTGTAATAGTTATCTATCCAACTGGTTTGTGACAAAATAAAATGTCCAACTGGCGAGTATCCATTTTCTTCTAATATTCTAATTTTGTTCGATACTGTATCAATTTCAGGGTATTCCTTATTCCAATATTCTTCAATTTCTTTTGGTCGTGAATTCGTTGTCCAGGTAATTTCACTAACTGCTAAATATCCGCCAGTTTTTAAATATTTTTTCCATTCGTGAACACCTCTTTTAAAACCAATAATATAGATAGCACCTTCAGACCAAATTATATCAAACTCTTCATTTGCAAAAGGCAGTTGTTCCATTGATTTTTTAAGTGTTGTTATTTTATCTTTTAATCCCAGTTCTTTCGCTTTACTATTCAATTTCCTCAAAAATTCAGGAAATAAATCAACTGCGGTTATTTGTCCTTCTATATTCTGAGCAAGCGTGATTGTTTGACATCCTGAACCACAACCAATATCAGCTATTTTTAAATCATCTCCTTTTGATATTTTGATTAATTCTAATGCCTTTATTGTTTCCTTTGAGCTTCCCGGTCCTTGTCTTTCAGCATCTTTATGAAAGTCTATTAATAATTCTAACTCTGTCATATTGTTACGTATTTATTGGTTATACATAGCGGTTTGGCTAAACTGCGTTTTAATGCCGTTTAGGTATTATTGCGCGTTTGTCATTCTTATTATTTGAGTATTATACAGTAACAACCACATTCCCTTTTTTGTGCCCTTTGTCAACATACCTATGAGCCTCTACTATTTGCTCCATAGGGTAGCGTTTGTCTATTACAGATCTTAGCTTTCCTGCCTCGCAGAGCTCTTTGAGAAAGATCAGGTCTTCAACCTTTAACTTAAAGTTGCTTGACAAAGCTAGAACGTTAAGATAGATTCCTGACTTCGTCAGAGATTTTTTACGTTTTGAAGATACAATCTTGCCTACTGCATCAAAAATAATATCATAAACATCATTGCTTTGGGTGAAATCTTCTTGTGTATAATCAATAAGCTTATCGGCTCCCAGAGATTTTACCATTTCCAAATTTGAAGTACTGCATACCCCTGTAACTTCTGCCCCAAAGTGCCTGGCAAGCTGTATTGCAAAAGTACCGACACTACCAGAAGCTCCGTAGATTAACACCTTTTGACCCTTCTGAATATTTGCTTTTCTAAGATTAAGCAAGGCGGTTAATCCCCCATTAGAAATCGGAGCGGCTTCCTCGTAGGTCATATTGGTTGGTTTTATTGCCAGAATCCCATCTTCAGGCATACACCGATACTGAGCATAGGCACCAAATTCAAATTCTGTGGATGCAAAAACGGGATCACCTTTCTTAAACAGTTTAACATCCTTGCCTGCTGCTTCAATTTCTCCGGCCAGCTCCATTCCAAGTATTTTTTTTCTTGGCCCCCTGAAACCCATCATTATTCGCATTATAGGCTTGAAAAAGAAATCTCTGACGGATCCTAAACCAGGCTCTAAGCGCCGAACCTTAGTATCCCCTATGTGTACTGTTGTAGCAAGTACTTTTATCAGTACTTCATTATCTTTTGGCAAAGGTTTTTCCACTTCTTTAAACTGAAGAACCTCCGGTGGCCCATATTTGGTGCAAACAACGACTTTCATTTTTTATATTTTTAAAATATTCTATTCACAGGTTAGCCACTGGCATTATGTTGAACTCAACCTCCAGCAGCTAAAGAGCATTAACTACCGTAGATTAAGCTCATAATCAAATAATATTTATTATGACCAAGATACATAATAATTACAGCTGGGTAAACAACCTGAATGGAGAAAAATCAAATACCTAAAAGGATAAGCCCTAAAAAAATCATTTAATCCCCATAGTATTCTTAGCACAATTAGCCAGCTCCGCTACCGGAGGTAAGAGTCCAACACTCGGTACAATGAGCCGAAGTCCTGCTTCGCATCATTGTAGTTTAATTGTTAGCAACTGCTATTTTAGTCCGATGATATAATTTTCATACCCACTTTTATCCAAAACTTCTTGAACATTCATTTCATAGATGTCTTTCCAAGAATTTTCACCGTTTAAATTCACATAACTCTCAATAATTCTGAAACCTAACCAATAATTCAAGGTTTTCGGAGCGTTAGGAAATAATTTATGCTTGTCATTTCTCATTAGCGGATTATCTCCACTTTCATCTTCAAAAAATGGACTAAGTTTATTAAATATTTCCTTTTCGTTTTTTAAGTACCAATTCCAATCATTTTCTGTCATATTCTCTACTGCCTCGTATTTTGAAATTTCCTTGCTGAAAAATATCCAAGTAAAATAACAAGCAAAACCTTCGTCTATTGTTTGTCGAAGTGCCGTGTTTTTATCAGGGTCATTTTCTCGTAATGGCTCGTAGGCAAGATGATTTAATTCGTGTGGAAATCCTTTTTCAATAGTATATTCAATTTCTTGTTCTTTATAATTTAATTCTATACAGAATTGGTCATTGTCACAACCTCCAAAAAAAATTCCAGTTATTGGTGTAAACAAGATACTTATTGTTGATTTTACTTCGTATGGAACTAATTCATTAAATCGATTGAGGTTATTTTGAATGGTCGAATCCAAATTTATTTTTAATAGTTCTTTCGCTCTCTCATTAAAGAAGATCTTGTTTTCGGGGTATAATGTTTTGTTCCAACTAATCATTCCTTTTTCAGTGTTGAATTTTGGAGCATTTTCTTCACCGAAAATCATTCCGTAACAGTTGTCCCATAATTTTTTATGAGGTTTATATACTTTTTCGATAATCATTATACTGTCAAAGTCAGTTTTTTGGTGTGCCAAAATTTGACTTTTGAAAAGGTTTTTTATTACAATCTCTCCAACTTTTATACTATCAGAAACGTTTTCAAGTTTTTCTATAAAAGTCAAATTTGCGATAACATTCTTCTGTACTTCTTTTCCATTTTGTTTACAAAACAAAAACATAAAAAGAAATCCAAATATTATTATGTGCAGGATTTTTCTCATAGTTGTGTCTAACGGTTTGAATAAACTTCGTTTTAATGGGGGTTTTTGTTGTTACCCACTTTTTTATAATTCTTTTTTAACAATATAATCATACAATAATGACCAGTACGTATAATTTCCAACGCCACCTTTCATAATTCCCCAATTCACTAATGTTGGAACACTGTATTTATGAGCAACTACAATATTAAGTTTCGGAATTACAGTTATAAATTGTCCCCCCCAACCACTTGCTGAATAAGCTCCTTCAAAATCGGGATGTTGCTTAAAGTTATCAATTAACCACCACATATAACCATAAGAAAATTGAAAAGGACTTGATTCATTTAGTCCATATCGTTTATTAACGATTTCAGTAGGTGTTACAGTAGTGGTAATCTTTTTGATCCAGTTCTTAGAGACAATTTGCTTTCCATTCCATTCTCCTTCATTGAGCATTAGTTGTCCGATTTTTGCCATATCTCTGGTTGAAATATAGATATGATAAACTGGGTATCTTGATTTACTTTTTTTATGTTTTTTCTTTTGGTTTTTTATGTTCCAATCTTGAAATACAAGAGGTATGGCAAGTTGTTCTTCTATTTCTTGATAAACACTATTTCCCGACTTCTTCTCTAAAATGTAACCAGCAACATTAAAATCCCAATTATTGTAAACAAAATATTCTCCAGGTTTTACAGAGCCTCTTTCTAAGATGTTATTTTTGTCATATCCGCCATTTACTGGTTCATAAAACACACCTGAACGAGAGGTGATGATGTTATCAATTGTTGCTGTTTTTTCTATATCTAATAGTCCTTTATCCTCATCTATTCCTATGTCTTCAATTGTTTGATTTAAGTCAATTGTACCATTTTCAACATACTTGCCATAGAGAATACTTACAACACTTTTTCGACAAGAAGCAATATAACTTACTTCTTTGATGTCTCCATATTCATAAAGGATTTTGCCATCTTTCAAAATCAACATTCCAGTGGTTTCAATATCATTTATTAAATAACTGGTTAAAGAATCTAATCTTTCTTCCTTAAATCCTGTACCTTCCAATGTCAAATGTTTTTCAAAAGGTACTCCCTCAAATTGAGGTTTGTGTGTTACGCAACCAACAAATAATATTACACTACTAATTGCAAAAAGTATTATTCTCATAAAAGGATATCTATAAATTTCAATTGTCAAAGTTTTGTCAATATTGTGGGTAACAATATACTGTTGTATAAAATGTTTTCACAATATAACCAAGGGAAAAAGAAAAGGAAATTCAGGAGCAAGTAACGAGGGGTTAATTAGAATATTTTATACGACGAGTTGAATGATGCCGGAGCTATTGGCATTCTTTTATTCAGTATTTGGGTTAGGGTGAAGATTTTCGGTTTGATATTGTTGACATGTCTTCTATTACCATTCATTTTATTGATCAAATGTAAATTTTAACTGTGGCGAGGATATGCAACAGAAAGCTGGAAATGAATTCTTCAGCCGTTATTTCCATTAACTTATTTCCAATATTTTCCTGTAATCCTTCCATCGGAAAGTCACCATGCCCTTTACAAGATTCTCGATTCTGCTTACAATTCTTGGATTTGGATTTGTGCCTACCTATGTGAAAGGTGAAAAAGGTAAATATAAATTGGTAGTGTCAGAAAAGAGTTGGGAAAAGCTAAAGAAAAGCTCAACTACATCCCTGACCTATGTCCATACTGTAAGAAAGAAAGCCTGGTGATCATATAAGTGATTGATCCGGAAAAAGGACTACCAATCTATAAATTTGCCAATGATTGATAATATATATTTCTCCTTTTTTAAATTGCATCCAATGGTGTACTAGAATTATATTGCCCATGGATTGTACAACCAGGAATTTTCATTTAGACTGATGAGCATTATTCTACCAATACAAGTGCGAAAACTCTGCAAAACACTAAAAAACAGCATCGGGTATAGCGAATATCTAGCCGGATAAGCCTTTAAAAATTATTCAATTCCCATAGCATTCACCGTAGCCTTGTGTAAAGGCAAATAGCCAGCTCCGCAACCGGAGGTAAGAGTCCAACACTCGCTACAATGAACCGAAGCCCTACTTCGCATCATTGTAGCTTAATTGTTAATAGCTGGCTTTATTCTTGTAGTTGTTTTAACCTATCAATCGCATTTTGATTTTGAGAATTCAATTCCAATGATTTTTCAAAATTTTCAATCGCCTTGCTTTTACTACCAACATATAGATATCCCTCAGCCAAGCTATCAAAAAGATTTGCAGAATTTGGATATAGTTTCGTTGCCAATAAAAAAATATTTATTCCTTGTTCTGAAGAATTCGGGTTGAAAACAAGTTGCAGTCCAAGTGTGTTTAGATTGCCTTCTGGAATTTTAAATGAGGGATATTTTTTTACGATCGAATCATATAATTGAGAAAGGTTCTGATAGTTCTGGCTTGATGCTAAATCATTAAAATCCTGAAAAGTGAACGCGACAATTTCTGGTTGTTTGATTCTTTGAGTTATCAAACCATTTCTTACACCATTATCAGATGGGCTATTTTCGATGAATTTTAGTGCTTTATCGTCATTTTTTAAAAAGGCATTTAAAAAATTCAATGTATAAGTCGAAGCCCATTTGTAAGATTCCATTATTTCAGAATCGCTTTTATCTTGTCTTTTATCCCTATTTGCGAATAGAATTCCTAAAGTACTGAAATAGGAATGTGTTAAGTTATGGAATTTAAATCGGAAAGCTGTGCTGTTAGATATACTGTCATACAGTTCAAATTTCGTATTGAGTTCAGCTTTTATGTTGTCTTCTTTGAGAACTTTTTCAGGAATTTCTTTCTGTGCCATATGAATGTATGGAACATTTATTTTTTTAAAATCGAAGAAAGGGGATTCTTTTAATAGCACATATTGATATCTTTCTGTACCATCAAGACTGACAATCGCCTTTATTTTTTCATTTCGATTCTGGGCAATCACGTTTGATAAACCACCAAAACTGAAACCCATTATTGCAATTTTGTTATAGTTGGCCATTGGATTTTTTCCAACCTCTTTTATCAAAAACTCCACATCTCTGGCTTGAGTCTCCATTTCTTTTGCATTGTTATTGCTAAACCAACGTGTTTCTGTCCCTCGACTAGGGCTCGATATAACAATGTATCCGTGACTAGCTAAATATTCACAAAGCGCAAAGTTCTCTATTGATGAAGCTTGAAAGCTTGGTGCGTAAACTATGATAGGAAATTTACCATTGGCAAACTCAATTTCAGGGTACGCTTTTGTTAGCTCTTTGAGATGATTTTGATTTGCAGGCGTATTGGAGTAATAAAACCAGTTTAATATTTGTTCGCTTGGAAGAAATTCCCATTCCTCTTCTTCTTTTAAGATCTGAAAGTAATCTAAAATCTTTAATTGTTCGTTACTATCTTTATTTTTTTCGGAAGGATACCATATGCTAACTGGAATTGGTCTTGCAATTATTTTATTGCTATGATCGTTAATTCTACTATAGGTCCTTGTGCTGTCTGAAGTGGTGTAGTGTCGAAATCCTACTTCGTATTTTCCATTGTTTAGGTCAATTTCATTTAATGAAGTTTGTCCATAAATTATATTAGCCTGAAAAAGCACGAAGATTAATAAAGCTGTCAATCGCATAATAAATTTATTCGTATTTATTTCTATTTATTCGATATTTTGATGATTGTGATAGGTTTTGTTCAGCTTACCACACCGGGTAGCTTACGCCCCCTAAGAACCGTATTCCGCTATTCAGCGGGACAAGCTATGAGAGTTTCCCAGCATACGGCTCAGGCACTTTTAAGGCTATCCCGGTGAGGGGAAACCCGACTGTTAATTTTCGTTTCCTTTTCTGCGAATATAGTAATTTGCTTACACTCTTTTGCTAAATTCTCTCTCCATTTCTGCCGTTGAAAGACGTACATATCAAATTCTGGCAGATATCGGTTAGCGTTGCTTTTAATTTTAACATGGTACCGGATAGGGACATAACCAATACGATATACCCTGTAACAGGTCACACCTTTTTTGGATGTCCTTTTGTCGGTAAAATGTTTGTTCACAAAATAACGCCAGAAAATCCACCGTCGGTTTTTATTACCGTATTGTAACACGTTTTTATTGTCACAATCATATAATTTCTTTAAAATCCTAAAAGTATTTCCACTATCTTGATACGACTTATTCGAAAGATAATATATACTATAGATAAATGGTTTGGTCGTCACTTTGACTAGTCTCTCAAAATTAGAAAAGATCCTTTTTAGTTTTAAATCGAAGAAAAAACTGTTTTAATATATTGGTTACCGATTAAGTTTATATTTTTTGAAAAAGTTCAAAATTTCAATATTTGCATTGAAATCATCGTTTACATTTCCTTCGTGTGAATACCCCGGTTTTCCTGCCCCTGGCCAGGTGTGTCCTCCATGTATAATTTTATAATAAATTACTTCACAATTATTGGTAGAGTTCGTATATACAATCTTTTCGACAGTACAACTATCTTTAGGATTTACATCTGGTAAAGTAATCCTATCAATCTGTGTGCAATTATCATAATTAGCCCAATAACTCAGAGTTTTATCAACTGAACACCAGTAATCTGTACCATTCATAGGCACCCACCAATCATCCGTACCATGAATTTCAAGAATTGGTATTGTCCGTAATGGATTGCAATTTTCCATTAAACTGTTTGGAATCACACCACCTACAGATGCTATGGCTGCAATGCGGTTACTCAGTTGACAAGCCAGTTTGTATGACATAAAACCTCCATTGGAATATCCACAAGCATAAACCCTGTATAGATCAATACTGTATTGCTCACTCAACGTATCAATTAAAGCATTTATGAATCCCACATCATCAACATCGGAGGTTGGTAAATCAGGATTATCAGAAATGCCGCTATTCCAGTATGGAGCTCCACTCGGGTATACAATGATATAGCCGGTCGTGTCGGTGACCTCGTATAATCGCGTGTAATTCATGTCCTGTTCCACAGTCCAGCCGTAACCATGTAAATATATCACTAATGGAAAATCTATTGTATCAGAATAATTTTTTGGCAAAAATACTGTGAAGTTTCTTTTAAGGCCTTCGATGTCTGAAATACTGGCTTTAGTTTGTGCAAACAAAATTTGTTGTGAAAATAATGAAATCATCCAGATGGCAGAGATTAACCAAGGATAGGGAGACTTAATCAAAATAAAATGATTGTTTTCTTTCATAATTCCCATATTATTTTCGGCAGGCGATATCTAAAAATAATCATAAAATTAAAAATAACTCATTTCTATATTTTCGATAAAATAAATGACAATCCAATTCAGGATTATACATATTGCTAAATTGAGACTAACGTCAATTTGTTGTAGATATTCAGTAGTTTATATTTTTTTCAAATTTAGTCTTTAATCTCAATTTTTTCTGTTTTCATTTTTGTCGTTAGCAGAAATTAATCTAGTTTTCGTGATGTGGGGAATGTGCTACAACGGCTCAAATACGGGGCGTGCCGCAGTTTAAACTTATTCACTTTCAACTTTCAACTTATTTTATCTAATGCTATATCGTTCATATTTACTATTAATTGCGGCATGCACTATATTTTTTGTTGGCTGCAGTTTCTATTCAAAATCTATTTAGTTGCTGTTACAACTCTCCATTTATTGTTATATACTACTGTTCCATCTGGCCGAACATAGGGTTCAATAGCATTCAAAATCGTCTTTTCTACTTCTTCAGAACTCGTATGTTCTATAACTTTGGTTATCGGTCCAGACGAACCTAACCCCTTTAGAGCTATTTGGTTATCTGGATATTCCCAAATTGAATCAACATCGTAGTTGTCAACTATTAGAAAACCAACCTCTTCAAGTAATTTTTCTAATAATTGATTTTCGGATAAGGCAAATGGACCTCCTGCTCCTGGTGGTGGCGGAGGTAACATGCTTCCAACAGCTTTAAGATATGATGCTACTTCACAATCCTCTTTGTTGCCCCATATCATAACCACGATTTTCCCGTTGTCTTTTAAGACTCTTTTTGCTTCAGTAAATGCATTCTTAATATTTCCAGCATATTGAAATGAGTTAAAACCGCAAACAACGTCAAAAGAATCATTAATAAATGGTAACTCTTCCATGTCTCCTACGAGAAAATTAGCGTCAGAATTTCTTTGTTTTGCATGCTTAATTAGGTTTTCACAAGCATCGATTCCGGTAATGGAAATGCCTTTTGATTGGGCAAAGTCGCTAAATATCCCGGAGCCACATCCTATATCTAGTAGATTCATATGATCATTCAGCTTCAATTGAGTGAGTGCATATTCATATCCGCTACTTCCAGTTTTTTCCTGGATATTTGCCCAATCTTCAGTTTGCCTACCCCAAAGCTTATTTTGAATTTCTTGAGATCCCATCTATTTATGTTTTAATAGTTATTTAGTTAAATTAATTGCTGCAACAACGGTTTGGCTATGCATAGTGCGGGTTTCCGAAGCACTTCGCTTTCATTTTACTACTAAATTTCATTGCTTGCATAATCTTTCAATTTACGATAAATCCCGCATTACGTATGAGCCTTTGTTAGTAGCTTTATTTAATTATTTCAATCTCTTTTACTAATGATAATATCGGAATAGCTTCAACTTTTTCACCATTCAGTAAAAAAATGACATCTTTTGTTTTTCCAATCATTTTTCCTTTTTTTATTTCGTTGTCAGAAAATCTAATTTTAATTGAAGGTTGATCCAAAATTCGGTCCTTTGAAATATTTCCATACTTATCAGCTGAAATACATAAGTAATAAATAAATATAAATGCTAATACAAAATATCTAGATG
>Ga0164313_10002963_pt1 | contig 15129 bp, 15 predicted proteins | sample GuaBasSedimGuay4_FD_113735 | JGI IMG/M metagenome (GOLD analysis project Ga0164313, IMG submission 113735) | Subseafloor sediment microbial communities from Guaymas Basin, Gulf of California, Mexico - Guay4, Core 4569-4, 0-3 cm | ecosystem: Environmental > Aquatic > Marine > Hydrothermal vents... | reverse complement strand
TCAAGGTGGATGCCAATATGGGACAAAAAATCCGCTTGCTGAGTTACAACATTCAGGCAGGCATCGACACTGCCCGTTACCGGCACTATATTACCCGCAGCTGGAAACATGTCCTGCCGCATGCGCAGCGCTTCAGCAATCTTGACCGTATAGCGCGGCTGGTAAAAGACTATGACATTGTCGGCTTGCAGGAACTGGATGCCGGCAGCCTGCGCAGCAACTATGTCAATCTGACGCAGTACCTGAGTGAAAAGGCGAACATGCCCTTCTGGTCAGACCAGACCAATCGTCGCATCGGACGTTTTGCCAGCCACAGTACCGGTTTGCTGAGCCGTTTCAGTCCTGCCGAGATTGTTGAGCACCGCTTGCCGGGCAGGATCCCGGGACGTGGTGCGCTGTTTATCCGTTACGGGGCCAAACAGCATTCGCTGGTGGTGCTGATTCTGCACATGGCGCTGGGGCAGCGCGCACGGTTGCGACAGTTCGATTACATCAGTGATATCGTGAATGAATACCGGCACGTGATTGTGATGGGTGATTTGAACTGTCACTCAAAAAGTGCCGAGATGGACTACCTGATCAACCGCACCATGATGAGCGAGCCGATGCATGATATATGCACTTTTCCGAGCTGGCAGCCGCATCGCAATATCGACCACATCCTCGTTACACCAACCTTGCAGGTTGATCATGTGAAGGCGCTGAACTTTTCCCTCTCTGATCACTTGCCGATTGAAATGCAGATTACCCTGCCGGATTCAGTTCACCTGGGCTAATCAATTAGACACTGACCCCGTTGATTCACTTGCCGCCAACGGTGTTGTGATAGAACTGGAATTTGGTCGTCTCATAGATCCCCATGGCAAGGTCCTTCAGCAGCATGGCTTTCTCGGTGAACTGTGCGGATACATCTGCTGACGGGTCGTCAGCATGCAGATCATGCAGTTTGGCATCGGTGCCATCATACTGCATTCTTAACATATAATTTTTCGTGATCGCGCCAATAACTGGCGCACGCTTTCTGGAAGTCTGGGTGTAGACGGCACGCTCACCTTCCGGTGCCGATACGTTGATATCGCGGCCCATGGTCGAATTCACATAATCGACACCCAGCAAGCCCGCAATTGTAGGTATCACGTCCACCAGGCTGGTAGCCGCTGCTATGACGCGGGGTTCAAGATATTTGGGTCCGTACATCATATGCGGTACATGTAAACCGTCCAGATCCAGCAATTCATAAAATGGTTCCATATGTGGCGTTGTGGTGATGCGATTATTGTGGTCGCCAAACACGACAAAAATCGTGTCATCAAAGTAACCACTGTGTTTGGCCATCTCGAGGAACTCGCCTATATTAAAATCCAGCAAGCGCACGGCATTGTACTGGGCGGCACTCCTGAATCCATGCGGCGCAACTTCGTCATCAGACAGTTTGTCTGTCTGAAAGCCCGCGTTCTCTTCAGGGATGGTAAAGGGCCGGTGATTTGCAGCCGTTTGTATGTAGGCAAAAAACGGACGGTCTTGCGGCTGCCGGGCCAGCACCCGGTCAACCTCCCTGAATAACCCCAGGTCTGAAATGCCCCACACATCGGCCAGGGGCTCCGTATAACTGCCTTCCTGGTACAGATGGACACCCTTGATGCTCCTTTGGATGAGCGCGCTCATATTTGCCCAGCCGGCGCTGCCACCGATAAAATAGAATTTCTCGTAATCGGTCAGGTAGTTCAGGACGATGCGCTGTTCTGAAATCAGCGGGTTCCTGGTGGCTGTTTTAACGGATGACACATCAGGCAAGCCGGTAATGCTCGCAAACACCGTACGCGATGTGCCGGATACCGGCACATAAAAGTTTGGGAAGAACCAGCCTTCACTGGCCATCATATCGAGATTGGGAGAAGGCTTCAGCGGGTTGTTGTACACGCCGAGGCGACTGGCACCCAGGGATTCCAGCATGATTAGTATAATATTCGGCGGACGCTTAAACTGTAATGTTTGCGGTCCTGCAGATAACAGCCGGTCGTAATTCAGACTGGTTTCATCCCTGTCGGTGACATTCAGATAATCTGCAATCACCGGGTAATACTGACGCACTTCCTCCAGGTCATAACGCGGCTCTCGTTGCTCGAAGGTGTCATAGAAGAACAATACCGGATTAATGCCGAGGGCAGATAAGGTCTCGTCACCTGAGAAAAAGGCATGATTCCAGCGCAGTGGCACCGGATTTTTAATGTTGATGTCGGTAAAGCGGCCCAGTAGTCCAGCAAGTACCAAAAAGGTCACGATGACAGTACCGGTCACGGCCTGCCATATTGAAATTGGCCGCGGTTCCCTGTCCAGCGTTTTGCGTTCCAGTCGCATCACCAGCCAGCTGGCAACAGCGACAGTGAGCAGCCAGACAAGGGTTACCCGGACCACCGGGTAACTTTCCCACAGCATGTTGGCCGAGATAGACAGATCATCGAAAAAGCGCATGGCCGTGGAATTCAGGCGCGTGCCAAGGTAGGCGTAGTGTCCGAAATCGAGGATATAAAACAGCAGCGTGACTAACAGGGCAACGGCAATGTAAACCCGCGCCAGCTTGCGCAGTGTCGTGGAAGTGGAGACGTTATAGCGCGGCAGCCAGGTGAGCAGGAATACGGGCAGACTGAGTAATATGGCCAGTCGCAGGTCAAATTTTATCCCGATATACAGCGTCTGATACAAGGTAGCCGGATCCGGGTGCACGCTCTGCCCGACTTCCGAAAAGCCGAAATAAAATACGGCGCGCAGGGCAATAAAAATAAGAAAAAACAGCGCCACAACACTAGCAGCATATTGCAGTCGTACGGATCTCAACCAGCCCATTAATCTACTCCATCCGCGTAAAGGGTGACGCCATTATACGCAGCCTTCGATTGGCGGAATGCTATATACTTTAGCGTCGCCAGTCGGCGTTCCGTGGCAATATTAGCCGCCTTTCCCGGCTGGAACCTGCGTTAACACGGCCATACATATGTTTTCTGATTTTCTAAAACCTGCTGCTGTCCTGTTCAGGATATACCTGTATTTTATTGCGGTCTTCGCTATTGGGCGTGCTGCCTTCATCGTTTATTTTTACGATAGATTAATCGATGCAGACCACAGTATCTGGTGGACCTTTCTCTACGGCTTGCGGTTGGACACCATAACTGCCTGTGCCTTCCTGCTGATTCCGGCGTTGCTGCTTTCATTTCTGCCCGGTGCCTGGGCAAAGGTCGGCAGCACGGTGACCAGTGTTTTTCTGCTGCTGCTGTTTGTGCTGGCCGTGTACATGGAAAATGCCACGTTGCCCTTCATTGCCGAATATGATGTGCGGCCAAACGTGATCTTTATCAATTATCTCAAATATCCCGTAGAGGTGATGAAGACCATCTGGGCGGTCTACAAGCTGGAGCTGCTGCTGGCCGGACTGATGATGGCAGCGCTTGGCTGGTGGTTCTATCGGAGAATAAAACCTGCAATTCTTGACGTCTATAGCGTTGCCTGGTGGAAGCGTGCCATCGTATTTATCCCGATTTTCATCATTATTTTTGCTGGTCTGCGTTCTTCATTCGGCCACCGGCCGGCAAATCCCTCGGATGCGGTCTTTTCCAACAACCGTTTGTTGAACGAACTGGCGAAAAACACCATCCATAATGTGGTGTACGCAGCCTATTCACGCGTGGCACATGATGGCACTGCTGATAAATACGGTTCCATGAAGATTGATGAAGCCTTGCAGCGCGTCGGGAAACGGTTGAACATCGAGACCACTGGCGAGACACCGTTCATGCGCGAGGTGGCCAGCCACTTCAGCAGCGACAAAAAGAAAAATCTGGTGATCTTTCTGCAGGAAAGCATTGGTGCCCAGTTCGTTGCCGCCATTGGTGGTGAACCCGGAATTACGCCACGTCTGAACGCATTGAGCGAGGAAGGCCTGTTGTTCACGCGGCTGTATTCCAATGGTACCCGGAGTATTCGCGGGATTTCCGGCACCGTCGCCGGTTTCCTGTCAACGCCGGGGCAGGGCGTGGTGAAACGCAACCAGTCGCAGTCCGGTTTTTTTACCGTCGCCGGCTTGTTAAAGCCGTATGGCTACCGCAGCAGCTTCTTTTATGGTGGTGAAAGCCGTTTTGACAACATGAAGTCATGGTTTTTCGGTAATGGCTTCGATGAGATTTATGACGAACCGACCTTCACGGAAGCAGCTTTTCACGGCACCTGGGGCGTCAGTGATGAAGACCTGGTGGTGAAGGCGGATCAGTTGTTCAGTAAATGGAACAAGGCAGGTGAACCGTTTGTGTCGGTGATGTTTACAACGACCAACCATTCTCCATTTGAATTTCCCGAGGGGCGCATCGAATTGTTACCCGGTGTGCCTGCAAACAGTGACAAGAATGCCATCAAGTTTGCAGATTACGCTATCGGAAAATTTGTCGATCTGGCGAAAGCAAACGGTTACTACGATGATACGGTCATTATGGTAATCGCCGATCATAATGTGCGGGTATACGGCGATGACATTATCCCGGTTGATACCTTCCGGGTTCCGGCGCTTATTCTTGGTGGCGGCGTGATGCCCGAGCGGGTCGAAAAGCTCGTGACCCAGCCGGATGCGCTGGCAACGGCGCTTGATTTGTTGGGGCTGGATCTTGCTTATCCGATACTGGGGAATTCAATCTTCTCCGACCGGCAGACAGGTGTGTCATTGCTGCAGTTTCACGATTTATACGGCTTGCGCTATGCAGACGAGATTGCGATTATTCAGCCCGACAAACCGGCAGAGACCTACCGTGTGACGGCAGAGGATCACCTGGAACCTGCGGAGCACAATGCAGCACTTGAAAAAGATGCGCTTGCGTTTGTCGTTGTGCTGGATTATCTGTATCGCAACCGCCTGTACACAACTGCACCAGTAATTAGCAAGTAGCGGGAGGATGTGACTGGTTCGCAATTCGTAGGATGTGCTGAGGTACGAAGCTTCCGCGTCCTGCTCACGCCCCTCACCTACGTCCCTGTAGGCGAAGCGCATCGATCGCGAGTGTTGGGTACGTCACCTCACGATTGATGCGCTTCGCAAGCTCAGCACATCCTACAGGTTCGGCTGTATTTTTTTCATAGAGGGCCGGAGCCAGGTCAAAATCATGATAAGCAGCAAGGCCGGATCGATCAGGTAGTCCCACAGGTTTAGCGATTCCAGCAGCTGCAGACTCCAGGCAGTCACCCCGGCAGTCAGTGCTACGGCCAGAAAATAATATTTTTTGTACCAGCAGAACAGGGTGAGTATAAGCAGCACTGTCAGCAACCACGGATTGGCATAGCCGAGGCTGTAGCTGTCATATTGTGCCACTCCCAGCGCGAACGGATAGAGCAGCAGCGCCGCTGCCAGGACCAGCCGGCGCAACAGAACCAGTTCATTTTCCTGATAGAGTTGCCATGAAAAGTTCTGTTGCAGAATGAGCGCGACATAAAGGAACAGTGCTGTTATCGAGCTGTCGCCAAAGATGCTGCGTACGTAATACCAGCCCGGATATTCAGACAGTGGCAGCAACACTGTCAGGGTAATGACGACGATGAGCAGTAGCCGCACTGCCAGCGGTAACCTGTTCAAGGGTAGCAGGACGGTGGCAAAGGCGAGGCACAGCAACACCATGGTCAGGCCGGTCAGCAACGGGGTTGCACTCATCATGATTCCGGTCCTGCTGGCGGCAGCATGTCCAGCAGTGCTGCGCGGTTAAAATAGACATGCTTTATGTGCTTTCTTTTCCAGGTGTAAAACAGGTGAAAATTTCCCTCGCGTGTTTGCAGCAGGAACGGGTAGGAGTACGGGTTGTGTTCCTTTTTCGTGTCGGTCTTTTTTTCAAACTGGTGAACCAGCTGCCATGCGGTGTCGTTGCCGGATCGGTATGCCATGCTGATGTCATCTCTTTCCGAGGGATGATTGTTGAAAACCAGTAACAGTTCCTCCGGCGTGTTCAGCTGCACAGCACTTACGGCCGCATCCGGGTTGGGCAGTGCCAGCGCTGCAAGTGGCGTCCAGTCGGCAAGCTGTTGCTGGCTGCGACTGAACCAGAGTTTACCCGGTCGCTGTGCCGATGTGTTGCGCATGAACGCGATGGCATGGGTGGTATCCACGGGTAGCAGGTCCGGTTGTATGGCTTGCCTGCCGTGGCTGATGCGATACTTCTTTAATACATTACCGGTACTGTCAAGCTGCAACAGTTCAGCAAATTTGCCAAGAAATTCGTGGTAGGCCGGCAGTATGACATCACCATTTTTGGTGAGTAGCGGGGCATTTTTTACCAGGGTGCTGATGTTCATGAACGGCGAACTGATCAGCCGCTTGACCGGCCCCCAGGTAGTGCCATTATCTTTGGATACCGACAGGTTTGTCGAGCTGCCTGCCCAGCCGCCAACTGATACTGAAACGAAAAACAGCCAGAGTTCATCACCATTAACCAGTGCCACTGGGTTACCCAGCTTGCGAATATACCTGTGTGTATCCCGGGCGACTGTCTGTCGAGCCATGATCTCATCGATGTCAGACCAGCTATTGTCAGCACCGTTCAGCACGCGACTGTAGATGGAGGTGTCCTTGCTGCCTTCGCGTTTCCCCCCATACCAGAACACCCGGATATCACCATTATTGAGTTCGATGGCGGTGGCGCTGTGTACCTCCCTGGTGAGGTCGCCGGAAATAAAGGCTGTCTCCAGCATCGGTTCGCTGTCCTGGCTGCTGGCCCTGTATGCAGGGATGACAAAGGCAGGTTCCTGTACGGCTGGCAGATTGGATATTGCCAGCGTGAATCCGGCGACAATCACCAGAAGTACGCCAGGTCGGATAGCTTTCATGGCAAGTCCTTGCTCATCGAATGGAGCGGTGAATTGTGATAGTGTTCCTGTCACCAAGTCAATCTCGGGGACGGTACCTGTTGCCCCGTTTGCAATATCTGTGCAGGAGTGTCCGGATGTTAAAAAACGTGAGTCTGGTGGAAAAACTGGTGCTGGCCTTCGTGGCCATCGGTACGCTGACAGGCTTTGCGCTCAGTTATCTTGATCATGACTGGTTCAAGCAATATTTTGTTGTAGAAGACGGCTTTACCGAGTGGATGACGGTGCTGGCACTGCTGGTTGGCATGGTGGTCTGCTTCCGGCGGGTGTGGCTGTTGCGCGGACAGCGGCCCTTCTCTTTTCTGCTGATGACCACGCTGCTGGGCCTGTTTTTTATGTTCGGTGCGGGTGAGGAGGTCTCCTGGGGGCAGCGATTGTTCAGCCTAGAGAGCAGTGAGTTTTTCGAGGAACATAATGCCCAGGGTGAAATGAATCTGCACAACCTGGTCGTCAATGACACCAAGATCAACAAGCTGATATTTGGCAAGGGTCTGGCAATTATGCTGTTCCTGTACCTGGCTGTATTGATCCCGCTCTACCGGCGCAAGCCGACGGTACAACGCTTCATGGACCGGCTTGCCATCCCGATCGCGACCAACTACCAGATTGTTGCCTATATTCTGGTGTTGTTGCTGGTGCAGGTGTTGATGGACTCTTCCAAGAAGGGCGAGATGCTCGAATTTTCCGGCTCTTTCGTGTTTCTTCTCAATGTTGTCTTCCCCTATAATCGATCGCTTTTCCAGGCGGATGCTGCCGGTGGCTCGCAGTAACTGCGCCGGGAATATTTACCTGTTTATACCAAGGAGAATTAAATGACCAAGCTGTTGTCTGCTGCTTTTATGTTGTTGTTGACGTTTGGTATGTCTACTGCCGTGCTGTCTGCAGACCCGGCTGCCGATGCGGCAGTAACAACGAGTAACCCGGAGATACCGCGGGATGATTTGAAGCTAAAACTGAAGCCGTTGATGCGTGCTGAACTCAAGGTCGAGGCAGATGCCTGGTTGCACTTGCTGGAGGACAAGGTCAAGGAGATTACTACCGCAGAGATTGCGGTGAAAGACAAGCTGCGGGAGATATCGGCTGCCGAAGAAGTTGAAACAACGCTCGACGACGTTGATGAGGCAAGACAAAAAGCAGGTGCCTCACTGGATGGTGAAGAAGCCAAAAATCTGATCAGGGAAGCAGAGCAGGCATATGAAGCGGCGCTGGAAGAGGCCAGGGTCGCAGTTGAAAAAGTGAAAAATAATGCTGAAACCACCAAAGTGACGGCCATCGCGGCAAGGCTGGCAGCAGAAAAGGCCGCCGCAGCAGAGGATGACGCAACTCCAGCAGACGACCCGGGGAGTGAAGCAGGTACCGAGGTGGATGCACCGGAGACCGGGACCGAGCCAACCAGGGAAAAGATTGACGCGGCCATCGCAACAAGAAACGCGGACCGCTCCAACCTGATGGCATATCTCACAGAACTGCGAGGGCAGCAATCTGGTTTGATTGACCGCACCAATCTTGCGATCGATGCCTTTGAGCTAAAAGGTGGCAAAGTCGAGGTGGTTGAGGAATACCGGCAGTATGTTACGGCGGTGGCGGGCATCGAAGTTGATATGACGGATTTAAGTGCCACCTGGGCTACCATCAGCGGCTGGTTGCTTTCCGACGAAGGCGGGCTGCATTGGATCAAGAACATCAGCCTGTTCGTTGTCATCGTGCTGCTTGCCATGTTTCTGGCACGGCTGGTGGGCAAGGCGATCGAGAAGGTGATGGCGCGCTCCCAACAGACCTCGCAGCTACTGGGTGATTTCCTGGTGAGCACGTCACGACGCCTGGTGCAGGCGGTCGGTCTCCTCATTGGATTGGCGGCACTGGGGGTTAATATTGGGCCACTGCTCGCCGTTATCGGTGCCGCCGGTTTCGTGGTTGCCTTTGCGCTGCAGAATTCGCTGGGTAATTTTGCCAGCGGCATCCTGATTATGGTCTTCAAGCCGTTTGATGTCGGTGATCTGGTCGAGATTGGTGGCGTGCTCGGCCAGGTGAAGTCAATGAACCTGCTGTCTGTACTGATTCGCACGCCGGATAACAAGGCCGTAATTATTCCCAACAATAATGTATGGAGTGATTCCATCACTAATGTCACCGACAGTGACACCCGTCGGGTGGATCTGGAATTCGGTATTGGCTATGGCGATGATATTGAGACGGCACAGAAAATTATGGAGCAGGTCGTCAGTGAGCACCCGCTGGTCCTGAAGGACCCGGCGCCGGTGATTCGGGTACACGCACTGGCCGATTCATCGGTAAATTTTGTCTGCCGCCCCTGGGTAAAAACAGAAGATTACTGGGATGTGTTCTGGGACCTGACACGCTCTGTGAAGGAGCGGTTCGATGCAGGTGGTGTTTCCATTCCGTTCCCGCAGCAGGATATTCATGTTATTAATGCCCTGCAGGTTAACAGCCAAGCAGCGGTAAGCAAGGCGCCGGCGTCCAGTGAATCCGCAAGCAATGCCGCAAGCCACAAGCAGCAGGCGTCCAAAGCCGGTGCCGTGGGCGGTAACGTCGAACTTGAAGCAGAGGACGTTTAGCCAGCCGACACGTCAGTGGTGTTTCAATTTTGTATGCAGGATGCGCTTCGTTTTACTCGGCACATCCTGCAGATACCGTGCATTAGCCCGCCATTGATGTGCCACCGGTGTTGCTGCATGTGCTGCTGTGTTACGAGGAATCTGTCATGTCAGCACTGTTCGCAGAGCTGCAAAATGCACCCAACATAAAAGAAGGTGTACGGCGCTTGCTGTACGGTGCGCTGGATATACATTTTGATGCGGAGAATCCGGGCGGCTGCCTGATGGTGCTGGGCAAGGCCAATTTCACGAAAACTGCCCTGAAAAAAACCATCAACCAGGTAGTGAGTTTGCTGGGTTAATGTAGTCCGGAACAGGCAGACAGCCTCAGGAATCGTCATCCACCGGCTTGCCGGATAACACCTTCTTGCCAGTAAACATTGCAGTTATCAGCCCGCCGCCCTCGCGGACCTCGGTGTACACCACGGCAGTAATGTGGATGAATATGATAAACATGAGAAGGTAAGCGGAGTACAGGTGAATGATACCAAACGGTTTTTTGAAGGCATTCAGGCGATCGGTTTTTTCAGTAATGGTCCCGGTTGGATCGTAGGGTATCAGGCTGGCAGGATCGGTGTCCGGTGCGGCGACAAACTCGGCCACGTAACCGCCGAACGGAGGATAATAGATATCGGTTCCGGCACGAATCAGGCCGCTACCGGCCATAACAATCAATAACAGCAGCATGGCGGTGATGGCCAGGCGGCCCATCGGATTGTGGCCGAGAAATTGCTGCGGTTTTCCCGCAGCCAGTGAGGCCCTGTAGTCATGTACTGCCTGCAGAAAGCCCTTGCCGGGCAGGATGGTGCGCCAGCGGGCATAGCGGTTTCCGGTAAAGCCCCAGAGTACCCGAAAGCCCAGATTCAGAACGAAGATATAGCCAATGATGACATGCACTTCCTTTAGACCAATCTTTGCTTCAACGCCGGTGATACCAAGTTCTGCCTTGTAGAGCATAACCAGCCCGACAAAGATGAGGCTGATGACGCAGGTAAAATTTATCCAGTGAAACAGCCGGGTCGGCAGGTCCCATACCTTGTATATCCTGAGGTTGGATTCGTTCATATGGCTCTCTGTGCTGTGGAGTTGACAATTATGGATTATCCTAGCATTGCGCAAGCATGGCACATTTGATCTGGGTTAACAGAATGAATAGTAAACACGGTTTGAAACCAGTTGTCGCTGAAGCTGGACGCTGAGCCTGTGCAAGGCAGTATGACATTTAGCAATATAGTTGCATTGTTCGGGGTCATGACGGTGCTGGCGCTTGTTCCCGGTGTTAGTGTACTGGCGGTATCAGCAAGAACAGCTGCATCCGGATTTATTCATGGTGTGTTGACAACCGCAGGGATAGTGGTTGGCGACATTATTTTCATCCTGCTCGCTATCTTTGGTTTGTCGGTACTTGCTGAAACCATGGGCAGTCTGTTTGTGCTGGTGAAATACCTTGGTGGTGCCTACCTTGTTTGGCTGGGAACAAGGCTATGGCGGGAAAGGTCGAGCATAGTGGAGGCTGAAGGGACTATAGAGTCATCCTTGCTGTCCAGTTTCCTGTCCGGGCTGTTTGTTACGCTGGGCGATCAAAAAGCCATCTTGTTTTATATGGGTTTTTTTCCTGCCTTCGTTGATTTATCCAAAATTACCTTTGTTGACACAAGCATCATTATAGTAATCGCTATAGTCACTGTAGGCGGTGTGAAGCTTGGTTATGCTTGCCTGGCGGATAGCGCCAGCCTGGTTGCTAAAAATTCCGGCGCGATTGTAAAAATAAACATGGCTGCTGGTACTATAATGATCGGTGTTGGTGTTTTTTTACTGGCAAGCGCATAACAGCAGGCTCGGCGGGGGTTTATAACATGCCGGCTATGGAGAAGCCTGGCTGATGAGGTGGTCGCTCAATTAAGGGGCAGGTTTTCGCATAGGCAGAAGCAGGGGTGTTGCTTCCAGGCAGAGATTAAAAAGATGAACAAAGAAAGTTTGGGAATGCCCGATAAAGATGGATATTTTGGTGAGTATGGCGGGCAAATTATTCCACCCGCATTGATTGCAATCATGAATGAAATTAATGACGCCTATGACGAAGTCATTAAGACCGAATCTTTTCAGAATGAATTGCAGCAACTTTATACTGACTATGTAGGTCGTCCCAGTCCTGTTTATTTTGCGAAGCGTTTAAGTGATGCACAAGGCGGTGCGCGCATCTTTTTAAAGCGTGAAGATTTAAATCACACCGGCGCGCACAAAATCAATCATTGTCTTGGTGAGGCATTGCTGGCCAAGCATATGGGAAAGACCAAAGTGCTGGCAGAAACCGGTGCGGGGCAGCATGGTGTGGCCCTGGCGGCAGCCTGTGCGCTTGCGGGTATTGAATGCGAGATACATATGGGTGAAATAGATATTGAAAAAGAACATCCAAATGTAACCAAAATGAAAATTCTGGGATGTACGCTGGTCCCTGTTTCACGCGGTACTAAAACGCTTAAAGATGCTGTTGATAGTGCTTTTGAAGAATATCTAAAAGACCCGGTTAATTATTTTTATGCAATAGGCTCGGTTGTCGGGCCGCATCCATTCCCGAAAATTGTGCGTGATTTTCAAAGTGTTGTTGGCAAAGAGGCGCGCAAACAATTTATGGAAAAGGAAAATAAATTACCGGACATGCTCATCGCTTGCGTCGGTGGAGGGTCCAATGCCATTGGTTTCTTTACTGCATTTCTGGAAGATGAATCAGTCAAAATGATTGGTGTCGAACCTGCCGGAAAAGGTCTGGATACAACGGAAAATGCAGCCACTCTTACCCTGGGAACCAAAGGCGCCATTCACGGGTTTGAATGCTATAACCTGCAAGACAAGGATGGAAGTCCATTGCCCGTCTACTCCATCGCTTCCGGGCTGGATTATCCCGGTGTCGGGCCGCAGCATTGCTACCTGAAAGACATTAAGCGTGTTGTTTATGAGACCATTGACGATAAAGAATGCGTGGCTGCCTTTATGCAGCTTTCTCGCCTGGAAGGTATTATCCCTGCACTGGAGAGTGCACATGCCGTTGCTTATGCCACGAAAATAGCAAAAAACATGTCCAGCGATGCAACGATACTCGTTAATCTGTCAGGCCGGGGAGACAAGGATGCAGACTTTGTAGCGAACTATCTATCACTTTGATGATAAAATGGCCTGTCTGTGCACTACGACAATCGTAGTGCTTGCCGGTCCAGCAACACAATTGTCAGGCCGAAAACAATAAACAGGGTAACAAGGTTATGAATAAGATTTGTTCAGTCGTTATCGCGCTACTGCTGCTCGTCATCGCAGGCGGGGTCTATAAATTCATATTCCAGGGCAGTGCTTCAGCCGGCACTGACGGGCGCCTGGCGATACACCTGACGACCGGTGAACGAGACCTGGTATTAACGGAAATGCGGGCATTCCTGGCAAGTATCCAGCAGGTAACTACAGGCATCACTGCAGATGACATGCAGCTTGTTGCTGCAGCTGCACGCAAGTCCGGCAAAGCGGCGCAAGCTGCTGTACCTGGTACCCTGGTGGGGAAATTGCCGATAGCATTCAAGAAATTAGGGTTTGATACGCATGCAAGGTTTGATCAGCTGGCGCTGGATGCCGAAGAATTCGGGGATAGTGATCATGCACTGTTGCAATTGTCGACCCTGATGGAAAATTGTGTTGCGTGCCATGCTGCATACAGTTTCAGTCTTTCCGGCGAGTAAACAGACCTTATCCTGAATTTAATGATCGTTGCTAGTGGAGAATAGAAGTATGTTCAAAGTGCTCTTTGGAGATGTCAGCAACGGTCGCCTGATGCGTCTCCCATACCTGGGTTACTCACTGTTGCTGGTGGCGCTGATGATGGGTTTCATGTTCGCAGTGATTTTGGCTATTGGCGCCGGTGAGCAAATCATTGGTGGTGATCTGCAACAGGCTCAGGACAAACTCCGCGAGTGGTTTACCCTGCCAGCCATGCTCCTGTTCGGTCTGGCGACAGCCCTGTTTGCATTTGGCGGGGCCAACATCATGGCCAAACGCATCCGGGACATCGGCCTGCCAGGCTGGTGGCTGGTGCTCGGCATCGTTGTGCTGACGGGCATCGTGTCGTATGTGGTTTCCAGCGAAATGAGCAGCAGTCTGCATACCCTGATATGGGTTGTACTCATGTTGATACCGACTGGTATATTTTCCGGACGGGACCGCCAGCAACCGTAGGATGCGCTTCGCCGGCTTTTTTATAGAGGCCTGAGGTTGAACTCAGGCCTGCAGCTCAACCTGCAGTTCAATTAGTGCCGTCTTTCTGCCGTGCCTCGGTTTGAATGCGTTCATAAATCTCTTCCCGGTGTACGGCCACTTCTTTCGGGGCATTTATACCGATCCTGACCTGGTTCCCCTTGAGGCCAAGCACTGTCACGGTAACGTTGTCACCGATCATCAGTGTCTCGTCTATCCTTCGCGTTAGTATCAACATGGTAGTGCCCCCTTTATTGCAGTTGGAACAATCCTTTCCTGCTGCGCCAGTCAATAGTGAAGACCTCGATTTAACGTCTCACACTCACGCCGGTTTCCTTAAAGAAGTGGCTGCCTGGTTCGTGTCTGCTGCGGACTATTAATATTTGCTCAAGGTCCTGCTGCTGTATATTATTCAGCTACCATACAACCGGTATGTATTTACGCATATGAATGGTTGCGCATATGAGCATTAACGCATATAACAATAAAGATATCAACAGCCTTGGCAAGGTATTGAAAATACTTGGAGAACCTAATCGACTGCTTATTGTGACGAGTCTGGGCCTGGAATGTCGGCCTGTCACCGACATTGTCAAGGCTACCGGCCTGAGTCAGACTAATGTTTCTTTCCATCTGCGTATCCTGCGGGATGCCGGTCTGGTAAGAGCTGAACGCTGCGGGTCGTTTGTCTACTACTGCATGCCAGACAATCAACTTAGGCAAGTTATTGATCAATTTCGTGATTGGTTAAACAAGTAATTCCTGTCTTCGGCGCACAGCCGTCCTGGTTATTCATCGGGAGCCGGTGCAGGCGCAAGGATACAGGGAGTCCCGGGACGCTGCGTTGCTGACAGGGACACAATCGTTATTTGCTGAAACAAGGATGACCTGACAGTGCCGAAAATTTCCCGGAACGTCTCAATCCCTGATGATGAAATTGAACTTACGGCAATCCGCTCACAGGGGGCCGGCGGGCAGAATGTTAACAAGGTGTCTTCTGCCATTCACCTGCGCTTTGATATCAATGCGTCATCCCTGCCTGATTTTCACAAGCAACGTCTGTTAAGCCTGCGAGATCGGCGGATCAGCAAGGATGGCGTGATTATTATCAAGGCGCAGAAATTTCGCACCCGGGAAAAAAACCGGGACGATGCCCTGGAACGGTTGCAGCAACTGATTCAGGACGTGGCCGTTGTACAAAAAGCCAGGCGGCCAACCAGGGCAACCAGGGCATCCCGGATGAGGCGGCTGGACAGCAAAACCCGGCGTGGCAAGACCAAGTCGCTGCGCGGCAAGGTTTCGGAGTAGCAGCCAGCCATGTGTCTTCGCGCACTCGACAGGCTCCTAGAGGCGCATATTGCGTAAACTCAAGGCATTGCCGATTACCGAT
>Ga0164313_10002962_pt1 | contig 15132 bp, 9 predicted proteins | sample GuaBasSedimGuay4_FD_113735 | JGI IMG/M metagenome (GOLD analysis project Ga0164313, IMG submission 113735) | Subseafloor sediment microbial communities from Guaymas Basin, Gulf of California, Mexico - Guay4, Core 4569-4, 0-3 cm | ecosystem: Environmental > Aquatic > Marine > Hydrothermal vents >... | reverse complement strand
TGGACACCCATAAGAAACGTGGGGTCACGGATTTAAGAAATCTGAAAAAAATAGAGGAATTTGAACAATTCCTGGCTGAACAACCGGATATATCAAACCCGATTTCGATTATCAATTTTGTTAAAGCAGCAAGACAGGCCTTTTTTGGTGGTAATCCTGCCCGGTACGCATTACCCAGAAATAATAATGAAAAAAACTTCATCCTCGGTTATCTTAAAAATGAGTCCGACAGTTCGGGGTTGTTAAAATCCTTTGTTGACTCTACCGGCCAGAAAATAAGAATCTCTCTTAAGATAAAAGATATTGGTTCCAATAAAATGGATTCACTTGTTAATCAGGTAATCAGGCCAAAACAGAATGAAATTTTTGAGAAATCTAAGCTTACTGCAAGTATTACAGGCACAACTCTACTGTTTATAAAAGGTAATTCATACCTGATCGATAACCTAAAAATGAGTTTTGTTCTAGCTTTCGTGGCAATATCAATAATCATGGGTTTATTATTCGCGAACTTCAGGATGATTGTACTATCGCTGATCCCTAATGTGATTCCATTGGCAATTACAGCCGGTATTATGGGTTATTTTGGCATTGCCCTTAAGCCAAGTACCGCGATAATTTTTAGTATTGCTTTCGGGATTTCGGTTGACTACGCCATTCACTTCCTGGCAAAATACAGGCAAGAACTCTTTGCTAATAACTTCAACGTTAGTGTGGCTATAAACAATAGCCTCCATGAAACCGGTACAAGCATGATTTATACTTCAATAGTACTTTTTGCCGGATTTGTAATTTTCACAGCCTCAGACTTTGGTGGCACTGTTGCCTTAGGTTTTCTTACATCCATAACTCTTTTCATATCGATGTTTACCAACTTGTTGGTGCTCCCATCATTACTATTAACCTTCGATTCGGGCAAGAGAGATCTTAAAATTCATCCTCCTATTGAAGAGTATGATGGCATCTATGACGAAGATGAAGAAATTGACCTTGGTAAGATTGTGGTACGTGACAATGGAGTGAAGGGAGAACATCGAGAAAATAAATAGTCATTAATTTCAGAATGAAGTACAAAGAATACAAGCGGATAAACTATGCTGCTGTGGCAGATGAAGTTCTCGCAAGATGGAAAAAGGACGAAATATTTGCCAAGTCTATTCAAGGTCGGGAAGGAGCCCCGACTTTTACTTTTTATGAAGGCCCCCCGTCGGCCAATGGCACCCCCGGCATCCATCATGTGATGGCTCGAGCAGTAAAAGACATATTTTGCCGCTACAAAACACTAAAAGGTTTTCAAGTAAAACGTAAAGGAGGATGGGATACCCATGGTTTGCCCGTAGAACTACAAGTTGAAAAAGAACTAGGCATTACCAAAGAAGACATTGGCACAAAAATATCTGTTGAAGAGTATAACCTCAAGTGCAAAGAGGCGGTAATGAAATTTAAAGATCAGTGGGATGATCTTACTGAAAAAATGGGCTATTGGGTGGATCTTGATGATCCATATATCACCTTTAACCGTGATTATATGGAAAGTCTGTGGTTCCTTCTAAAGAAACTATATGATAAAGATCTGCTGTATGAAGGGTTTACCATCCAGCCCTATTCTCCTGCTGCCGGTACGGGTCTTAGCTCTCATGAGCTAAATCAACCCGGGTGCTATCGTGATGTAAAGGACACCACAGTGGTAGCACAGTTTAAGGTTACCGGTAAGGACAATGAGTTTATTCTGGCCTGGACAACAACTCCATGGACACTAGCTGCAAACACCGCTCTAGCAGTAGGCAGGAATATAGATTATGTAAAGGTTGCCACCTTTAATCAATATACTTTCGAACCCATTAAGGTTATCGCTGCTAAAGACCGCTTTAGTAGCTTGTTTAACCAAAAAGCAAGTGAAATTAAGCTGGCAGATTACCAGGCAGGTGACAAATTGATCCCTTATGAAATTATTGAGGAATTTAAAGGGCAAGACCTGGTTGGTGTAGAGTATGAGCAACTACTTTCTTATGTTGCTCCAACAGGCGATGCTTTTAAAGTAATTGAAGGTGATTTTGTTACTACTGAAGATGGCACCGGTGTCGTCCATATCTCACCAACATTTGGTGCTGATGACTTTAGAGTAGCTAAGAAAGCAGGCATTGGTGCTATTCTTGTTAAAGACGAAGAAGGTAAAAATATGCCTATTGTCGATAAACAAGGTCGCTATGTAGAGGAGATGGGTGAATTTGGTGGTCTTTATGTTAAGAACGAATACTATAAAGAAAATCCACCTGAAAAATCACTCGATGTTTTACTGGCCATTAAGCTTAAAGAAGAAAATAGAGCTTATAAAGTAGAGAAGTACGAGCACTCTTACCCACATTGTTGGCGTACTGATAAGCCGGTTCTGTACTACCCAATGGATTCGTGGTTTATTAAAACTACAGCTTTTAAGGATCGACTGGTTGAATTAAATAAAACAATTAATTGGAAGCCTGAATCTACCGGTGTTGGCAGGTTTGGCAACTGGCTCGAAAACCTGGTCGATTGGAATTTATCCCGATCACGGTACTGGGGGACACCTTTGCCTATCTGGGTAACAGAAGATAAAACAGAAGAAATTTGTATTGGCTCCCTCAAGGAACTACGTCAGGAAGTTGACAAATCTGTAGAAGCCGGCTTTATGGATGCTAGTTTGGCAGAAGATTTTGATCTGCACCGTCCTTATGTTGACGATGTTTTTCTGGTTAGTGCTACGGGCCAAAAAATGACTAGAGTGCCCGATTTAATCGATGTTTGGTTCGATTCAGGGGCTATGCCTTATGCCCAATGGCATTATCCGTTTGAAAACAAAGAAATATTTGATGAGAGCTACCCGGCAGATTTTATTGCTGAAGGTGTAGATCAGACTAGGGGTTGGTTTTTTACTTTACATGCTATTGCAGGAATTTTATTTGACAAGGTTGCCTTCAAAAATGTTATTGCCAATGGGCTTGTACTAGATAAGAAAGGCAACAAGATGTCGAAACGATTGGGTAATGCAGTTGATCCATTCTCGACAATGGAAAAGTATGGCCCTGACGCCACCCGATGGTATATGATTGCCAATGCTAATCCTTGGGATAATTTAAAGTTTAATATTGAAGGAGTTGCTGAAGTACAAAGAAGATTTTTTGGCACTCTACATAATATCTATTCGTTTTTCGCTCTTTATGCTAACCTAGACAGCTATAATGGTATTACAGCTCCAAGCGAGGCCTATACAGAAAGTGATCGATGGATTTTGTCGAAGCTAAACAGTATGATTGCAGTTGTTGACAAAGCCTATAATGATTACGAGCCTACCAGAGCAGCTCGTGCTATTCAAGATTTCACTATCGATAATTTAAGTAATTGGTACGTAAGGCTGAATAGAAAACGTTTCTGGAAAGGAGAGTATAATGAAGATAAAATAGCAGCCTACCATACACTTTATACTTGTTTAATGAATCTGGCTCATTTAGCCTCACCGATTGCACCATTTTATACAGACGCCCTTTTTGAAAATCTAAATAAAGTGTCTAACAGTAATGCTCATGAATCAGTCCATTTATCTAAATTCCCGGCAATTGATAAGGAGAAAATTGATAAAGAACTTGAGGAGAAAATGGGTTTAGCTCAGAAGATTTCTTCGCTTGTGCACTCGTTACGAAAGAAACATAATATTAAGGTTCGCCAGCCTCTGGCAAAGATCCTTATCCCGGTACTGGATGCGAACTTTAAACACCAAATTCAAGCTGTTGAAGGACTGATTCTATCCGAAATAAACACTAAAAAGGTTGAATATCTTGACCATGGTTCAGGAGTTTTTGTTAAGAAGATAAAGCCTAATTTCAGGACACTTGGAAGGCAATATGGTCCTAAAATGAAAGAAATAGCGGCAACTATCACAGCATTTGGTGCCGAGGATATTGCCAAAATAGAAGCTGAAGGAAGCTATGAATTGGTTTTATCAGAGCAAACAATACATATTGAACTTGCCGATGTTGAAATTTCCAGCGAGGATATCCCGGGGTGGGTAGTTGCCAGCGAAGGCAAACTTACCGTGGCACTGGATATGGAATTAACTGATGAGCTTCGTGAAGAAGGGCTGGCAAGAGATTTGGTAAACCGTATCCAGAATATGAGGAAAGATATGGGTCTTGAAGTACAGGATAAAATCAATCTGCAGTTTGGCAATGGCGGTGCAGATGTTGACGCAGCGTTAAATCGATTTTCAGATTATATACGTACTGAAACACAAGCCAACTCGTTAACAATTACAGATGATCTGGCAGATGGTATTGATCTGGAAATTGATCATCATAAATTAAGAATCAAAATAGAAGCATAATTGAAGTATTATAAATACTATTTACTGACTCTCGGTATAATTATTCTCGATCAAGGAGCTAAACTACTGGTGCATTATAATATGCATTTGTATGAGGAGTTTAATGTACTGGGAGATTGGTTTAGAATTCATTATATCTTAAATGAGGGTATCGCATTTGGCCTAAAGGCTGACTGGCTTTACAGCAAAGTTGTACTTACTTCATTCAGGCTATTAGCATCTGGAGTTGGAGTATTCCTTCTCTATAAATATGCCCGCAAAAATATGCATCAAGGAGCATTATGGGCCGGTGCTTTAATTCTAGCAGGGGCCATTGGCAACTTGATTGATAGTATGTTTTATGGAGTTATCTTCGAAAACATGCCCTATGATTCACCATTTGCTTTTATGAACGGCCAGGTAGTCGATATGCTTTATTTCCCTTTATTCAGTTTTAACTGGCCGGAGTGGATGCCCTATGTGGGAGGCAGCAGTTTCCATTTCTTTAATGCTATTTTCAATGTTGCTGACTCATCAATTTTTATTGGTGTGATGATTCTGCTGATTTGGCAAAAGCGCTTTTTCCCTGAGCCGAAAAAAGTTGAGCAGGAAGCAGAAAAGATAAGTAACTCCAGTGAACAGCAAGATGCAGACCTTCATTTGCAAAGTGCTATCGAAGGTACTGAAGATGATTGCTGTGTTCCTGAATAAGATCCATCCTTTATGAGATAAATCATTGTTCCTGATAATCCGGAAATTTACTATTGCCAAATGAATTATCTGGTAAGAGCTGCTGTAATTGGCATAATTTCTTCATTAATCAGTGCAACTAGTTGTTTTCGTGAAGACCCACACACATTTAGCCTGCCGGTTGGGGGAACACCCATAAACCTCACTTTTCTTAATTCTTACTATGATGATTATAATTCCAATCTCCCTTACCCAGCTATGCGATCAGATTTTCAATATTCATCGAATCGTTTTGGGAGAAATTTTGATATAATCCTGGCTAAAATGGACATTTCGTATCATATTGACGAGAATCTTTTCGATGTTGTGCATGCGACCAATGCTTGGAGTCAAGGGGAGTCTATGACATTGGATGCCGTGAACACTGAATTTGATGAACTAGGGCCATATAGTTTTAGAGACTTAGAACATGAATATTTCTTCTGTTCTTCAAATGATTCAGGAAATTTTGACATAAAATTCTATTATTCAAAAGATCACTATGGAGTGTTTGGTGAATCATCATTAGGGCCAATAAACTCCCTGGCTTTAAATACGGAATATGATGATTACTATCCTACAATTGATGGTGAGCACAACCGGTTATATTTTTGCAGCAACCGTGATAATGGTATATTTAATATTTATACAACACTCCTACCGGACAGTAAAGAATTACCTTCGTTCCTCCAAAATCCGGAATCGTCAATCAATGTTTCAATAAATCAGTTGTTCTCTAGTGATGCCGATGATAAGTGTCCTTTTATTCTTGGTAATCTCTTCGTTTTTACCTCGAATCGACTAGGAGGATTTGGAGGTTTCGATCTTTGGTATTCTAAGTATGAAGGTGAGTCATGGTCAGCTCCCAAAAATTTTGGTCCGGAAATTAATAGTGTGTCCGATGAATACAGGCCAATTTTATTGGATCTATCCAAAAAACTGATGATTTTTTCTTCAGATAGATCAGGTGGCGAAGGTGGGTTTGACCTATATGCTATTAGAGTTGATATTTAAGTTAGCAGTTACCCAATTCTTAAACGCCTACGAAAGTAACTTAATAAGCAATGATTTAAAATCATTATAATCTACGCTACAATTATTGGACTTTTTCTCAGCTTTCATAACAGATACTAATTGCTCCGGCAATTCAAGCTCTTTGCCAATCAAGGGCTCAATTGCTTCCCTGAATTTAATAGGATGAGCTGTTTCAAGGAAGACCCCCATCACTTCATTTTCATGCTTCATAAACTCATCTAATGCCCGGTAGCCAATAGCACCATGCGGATCAAGAATATATTTATTCTCATCATAAACTTCTAAGATCGTTTCTCTGGTCTGCTGATCTGAATAGCTATATCCACTAAGTTCTGACCTGAATTCTGCTAATGAATGATTGAATAATTCCTGTAAACGGACAAAATTACTTGGGTCGCCAACATCCATAGCGTTACTAATGGTTTCAATAGATGATTTAGGCTCAAATTCTCCTGTATCCAAATAGTGAGGAACAATATCATTGGCATTAGTAGCAGCAATAAAATGATGTACGGGTAAACCCATTTTCTTTGCTATAGTCCCGGCAGTTAAATTACCGTAATTGCCACTAGGTACCGAAAAGACTATCTGCTTGTCTATATCTGAAAGCTGACCATAGGCATAAAAATAATAGAGCATTTGTGGCAATAGTCGAGCAATATTGATGGAATTGGCCGAAGTGAGTCCAAATTGTTCTGTTAATGACTTATCCAAAAAGGTCTTCTTCACCAAACGCTGACAATCATCGAACTTTCCATCTATGGCAATAGCCTGTATATTATGCCCCAGAGTAGTCATCTGCTTTTCCTGCAAATCACTTACTTTGCCTTGTGGGTAAAGAATAACAACATCTACATTATCTACCTTATAAAACCCATTAGCAACTGCGCTACCGGTATCTCCTGATGTTGCTACTAAGATGGTATTCCTGGTCTCTTCTCCACTATTAAAATATCCTAAAGCACGAGCCATAAATCGAGCGCCGAAATCTTTAAAAGCGAGTGTAGGCCCATGATATAACTCTAATGAATACATGTTTTTCTCCACCTCCACCAGTGGTACTTCAAAAGAAAAAGCATCATCACAAATTTCCTTCAGTACATTATCCGGGATAGCCTCGCTAGCGAAAGGGTAAAGGATTTTATAGCCTATTTCAGCAAGACTCCATGAGCTAATATTTTGAAAAAAATCTGATGGCAGCTGCGGAATAGTTTCAGGCATAAAAAGACCGTTATCTTCAGGGAGACCTTTGCGAACTGCCTCTGCTAGGCTTACCTTATAATTTTTGTTATTGGTGCTGTAATACTGCATAACTAATCTATTCGCCTTGTTCCCAGTAAATCACTCTTTGAGATATAATAATTTGCCTTTTCGTCATCTTGATAAACTTCTCGCAAAGCTTCAATTACATTTTCGGTTACAACTTTTCCATCACAAATAGCAAACATAGCAGGTCCTGAGCCTGAGATATTAAATCCTGCAGCGCCTGAATTTAAAGCAGCCTCCTTAGCGATATTGTAATTTGGTATCAGTTTCGATCGAACCGGTTCTGCCAATTTATCTTCCACAGAGCGACCGATCAAAGGAATATCATTACGATGCATGCCAATTATCAAACCGGCAATATTGCCAAATTGGTGTACTGCATTACTTATCAACATCGTCTCTCCCAACATCTTCTTGGCCTCCTTGGTTTTAATCATAACATTTGGTCGGACTAGCGCCAAATGTAGATTCTCGGGTATATCTACCTGCAATATTTCTAAAGGATCGTCACTTCTTACAACCGTAAACCCTCCGAGCATTGAAGGAGCCACATTATCGTAATGCGGAATAAAAGAAGCCACTTTTTCTCCTATTGCAGCAAATGGCAGCAGTTCTTCTCTTGTATAAGGATTACCCAAAAGTTCGTTTATAGCAAAAACACCGGCTGTAGCACTACTGCCTGAAGAACCCAGTCCACTCCCGGACAAAACGCCTTTTTTGATAATAAAATCATACCCCTGATCACTGCCGACCTCCTTTAAGAGAGCCTTGGCACCTACTGTAACTATATTTTTATCCGGGTCTGTGGAAATACCATCATCACCTTCAATTTTTAGAATATTGAGTTTGCCATTACTGCTTTCTTTTACTTCAAGGATATCACCTAAACCGTCTAATGCAAGTCCAAAAACATCAAATCCTGAGCCAACATTGCCAATCGATCCGGGGGCAAAAACTTTTACCTTCTTCATTATAAATTATATGGTTTTGAGTGGGCTACTTTCATAATATCAGCAAAAATACCACTTGCGGTTACTTCTGCACCGGCACCCGCTCCCTTAATTATCAATGGCTGGTCTTTATAACGCCTGGTATAAAATAAAACTATATTATCTTTTCCTCTCAAATTATAAAATGGATGTTCAGGTCCAACTTCTAAAAGTTTTGTGGTAGCCTTTCCATCACGATATTGGGCCACAAATTTAAGCTGACAGCCATTATTTTGAGCTTGCTCGTACATCCGTTTAAAACTATCTTCATTTTCAGCCAGGGTATTAAAAAAAGAATTAATACTGTCGGTCTCTAAGCATTCAGTAGGCATAAACTCATTGCCAATTATATCTTCTATCTCACTTGCAATGCCTGCCTCGCGCATTAATATAAGCAGTTTTCTTTTTACATCCAGTCCACTCAAATCAATCCTCGGATCGGGTTCGGTATAACCCTCTTTCTGGGCTTGCTTAACTACAGACGAAAAATCTCTTTCACCGCTATAATTATTAAAAATAAAATTAAGGCTGCCTGAAAGAACGGCTTCTATTGCCAATACTTTATCACCGCTTTTTACCAAATCTTTCAATGTAGAAATAATTGGCAAGCCTGCCCCTACATTAGTTTCGAAAAGAAATTGAGTACGATAACGTTGCGCTGTTTTCTTGATTTCGATATACTGATCATAGGATGCCGAGGCAGCAACTTTATTGGGAGTTACCACCGAGATGCTACTCTTCAGTACATTAAGGTAGAGTTCAGGTATATCTCCTGTGGCAGTATTGTCAATAAACACAGAATTTCGCAGATTCAGTGCAATCATCTTATCAATAAATGATTGTTTTCTCATTACTTCTCCGGCATTTAACTCGTTTGGCCAATTACTAAGCGTTATACCTTCATCTTGAAACTGCATCTTCTTGCTATTCGCTAATCCCACAACTCGAATATCAAGATGCTCTTCCTTAAGTAATACAGGTATTTGATTTTTAAGTTGCAGTAATAATTCCCCTCCTACATTCCCAACACCTATAATAAACAGGTTTATCCGCTTTCTTTCCGACAAGAAAAAATCTTCGTGCAGACTATTTAGAGCCTTCTTAAGATCTTTACTATGAATTACAGTCGATATGTTTCGCTCCGAAGACCCCTGGGCAATGGCTTTAATGTTCACCCCATTGGCACCAAGTGTAGAAAACATTTTCCCGCTAACACCAACTTGGTTCTGCATATTTGATCCCACCAAAGCCACAATCGCAAGTTCTTTCTCTATTTCGAGTCGATCTATTTTGCCCAGTTCTATTTCCATGGCAAACTCCTTGTTAACTGCTTTTGCAGCCATTTCAGTTTCTTCTTCAGTTATAACAATGCTTATTGTATGCTCTGAAGATGCCTGAGTGATCAGTATAATGTTAATGTTTTGTTTAGCAAAGCATCTGAACAATCGATATGAAATTTTTGGGACACCAACCATACCTGAACCCTTCAAGTTAACCAATGCCAAATTATTTATACTGGTAAGCCCCTGTACTGTTCTATCTGTAATAGAGCTTTCTTTGGTTATAAGAGTCCCATCATCTTCCGGCGCTAAAGTATTTTTTATTTTAATTGGGATACCTTTCTTCAACACAGGCTGAATTGTGGGTGGATAAATAACCTTGGCGCCAAAGTGCGAAAGCTCCATGGCCTCCTCATATGATAGTCTACTTATTGCCTTTGCCGTCTTCACTATTCTTGGATCGGCTGTCATCATACCACTTACATCTGTCCAAATTTGTAATTCAGAGGCCATTAAACCACGAGCCAATAATGCTGCTGTATAGTCAGAACCCCCACGACCGAGTGTTGTTAATATACCTTCTTCAGATGCTCCAATAAAACCCGGACAAACAATTACCTGGTTAGCTAAATTGCTCAAATCAGCAATTTTTTCATAGGTAAGATTATGGATTACAGTGGCATTACCATAATTATCGTCAGTTAGTATGAAATTTTGCGGGTCAATAAGTTCTGTGTCTAACTTTTGGTTAAAATAATGATTGATAATGAAAGAAGAAAGACGTTCTCCTATGCTCATCACCCTGTCCTTTACTTTTGGTGTTAATTCCCCAACAATGTTTACTCCTTTCACCATCTCACCAAGTTTTTCTATTGCCAGATTAATATGTGCCTCAATATGTTCTGTTTTTTCAGCAGGAAACAACTCACTAACTGTTTGTAAATGACGTTGCCCAAGCTGCGCTAATAACGGTAGAGCTTTTTCTGTACTAATTGCAGCTGTCTGAATTATTTCTTCCAATAGGTTGGTAACGCCACCAAAAGCCGAGACAACCACAATCACTTGGTCTGAATCGACTTCCTGAGCAACAATCTGTCTTACTTGTTTTATGATTTTTGCAGAAGCAACTGAAGTGCCTCCAAATTTTAATACCTTCATGAATACTATTAATAAAAATTGAAATTAGAATGAGGAGCTTGACTCCCGACGAGAGAAATAATTTTAGACCCCCAAAGGGGTAATAGTAGTAGTAATGGCTGATGCCATTATAAATATTGAGGTCGATATATGATACTGCTTATTCATTCCAATAATGAAGGCGTAAAAATACTATAAAATATTACATCACAAATCTCACAGACTTTTATATTTCAATTTCGGCTATCATATAAAGGACAGCCTTCCCTGAAATATTTACTCTATCGCCTAAGTATTCACATTCCAAATCTCCACCTCGTTTAGACAATTGCCTGGCTGACATTTGTTTTTTGTTTAGGCGGTCAGCCCAATATGGAATTAGCATTGTATGAGCAGAACCGGTTACCGGATCCTCGTTTACTCCTACGGCAGGTCCAAAAAATCTGGACACAAAGTCAACATTCTTCCCGGGAGCTGAAACAATAATTCCCCGAGCATCAAATTCAAGCAGTTTATTGAAATCAGGAGCGATCTGTTCAATCTCATCTTGGTCAGCGTATATCAATAAGTAATCCGTCTTTCCCCTTAATACCCTTTCAGGTGTTCTGCCAATTGCTTCTGTTAACTCAGGAATCTGTTCTACTTCTATTGGTGTATCCGTAGGAAAAATCAGTGTGAGTAAATCTTCTTTTCTGCTAACATGAAGTGCTCCACTATGTAGGGATTGAAAGCTTATTGCTACCGTTTTCGTCTCGATAAAATTAAACAACACAAATGCCGTTGCTAAAGTGGCATGACCGCATAAGGCAACCTCTGCCATTGGCGTAAACCACCTGATATCATAATTCTGTCTATTTTTTACAGTAAATGCTGTTTCTGAAAGATTGTTCTCAGTAGCGATGTTTTGCATCATTTCATCGCTAAGCCAATCCTTGAGCACGCAAACGGCAGCCGGATTACCGGTAAATACCTTATCGGCAAAAGCATCTATTTGATATATTTTGAGCTTCACAAGTAAATCTTGTATGATGTTATTTAGATTTTATCATGGTTAATATCATCTTAAATCTTTCTGTTGCTTCCAGGGCATGAGGAATATCGGCAGGCATCACAATAAAATCATCTTTGCCCAGGATAAACGGTTTTTTGTCAATATATACCGTAGCCGTTCCATCAATTATATGCACCTGGGCATCAAATGGGGTTGTGTGTTCACTTAAACCTTGATCTTTATCAAAGGCAAAGAGGGTAACGGTACCTTCAGCCCTTTTCGTTACCGTTCGGCTTACAACCGCCCCTTCTGAATAGTTAATTGTCTCGCTTAAATTGAATATTGTTGCTCTGGCAAATTCTTTAGTTTCCATAATGTAAGTTCTATTCTACAAAAGTAATTTATTGCCTGAAAAGAATAATCATCAGATCTAACAAAGAGGAGTGTTAATACAACTTTAAATTCTCCCTTATTATCCTACCACATGGCGTTTTATAGCCCTACTTATGAAACGTACTTTTTCAGAAAAGGGGAAGCGCTTAAGGTTTACTTTAACCACGCCTTTAGTGAGCATAGTCTTTTTAGTGTAGTCAATTTTAATGTCGACAACCACATGGCTACCATTTTTGGTGTAGTCAATTGCTTGGGCAATACCATCATCAATTTCTCTATCGGAGTTTATCTTTATATACTCGCCACCGGTTGCTATGGAAAATCCTTCGTAATCAACAATGCCAAGTTCAGAACAGGTCTTCCTATTAAGAGGAATTTTTTGAAATTGCGAAATTTGTCCCAGCTCGCCATCATTAAAAACAAAAAACATTACCGGAGCTTTGTAGCTGGCAGCGGTAATCATTTCCATACCCGTCATAAGGAAGGCGCCATCACCCACAATAGCTGCCACTTGCTGATTGGGATTTGACATCTTGGTGGCAATTGCCGCCGGAACACAATAGCCCATACAATTAAAATCTGTAGGTGAAATAAAATGCCGAGGTAAGTCAATTGGGTAAAGCTCAGAAGCAAGAAAAGTATGTTTACCATCATCAATAACCAAGCGGGCATCCTCATCGAGTTGTCGTTTTAAACTCTTGAAGAAGTATCCAGGTGATACAATATCATCCTTTTCCTTCTCTAACCAGGTGTTAAAATAATCAGTATTCTTTGTTTGAATTATAGAACCTAGTTCTTCTGAGTTTCTTTGATTCGCATAACCCTCTTCTTTCAAAGCACTAATCAACGCTTTAAGAGCTACACTTGCATCAGCTTCAATTGCCAGAGTTGTTTTAAAATTTTTATCAAATACCTCCGGATTTATATCAATGTGAATCAGATTTTTAGGCTGATCCAGGCCATAACTACCTGTGGCAATTTCGCCAAACCTAGTACCCACAGCTAAGAGTAAATCGTGTTGTTCAAGGGCCCATTGTGCCGATGGTTTAGAGGATGCTCCGAGCCCCACACTGGTGTAAAGTGGATGACTATTAGGAAATGCACTTTTACCCTGCAAAGTGGTAGAAACAGGAGCGGCAATAAGTTCAGCTAGCTCAACCGATTGTTCGGCAGCATTTACGGCACCCCAACCAACAAACATCATTGGATTTTGTGCCTCCTTAATCATCTCAACAGCTTTTTTTATCTTTTCCAGATCAAGGTCATTAGTTTTAGCATCCTTATTATACTGTGGCATTTCACTTACAGAACCGGCAAACAATTGCAGATTTATTGGCAACTCGATGAAAACCGGTCCGGGTTCGCCGGAATTGGCGATGTCAAAAGCCTTATATAGAGTTGGAATAATATCTTCATGCTTCTCAATAGCAAATTGAGCTTTGGTAATTGGTTTAGCCAAGGCCATTTGATCGAAATGATGAAGTTGATAATGCTTTCCGGTATCTGTTCGAACGCCACCGGCTATCACCAACATTGGAATCCCATCAAGAAATGCTTCACCAATGCCACTCATGGCGTGGGTTAGCCCTGCAGCCGGCACAATAACAAGTGTGCCAGTACCGTCTGAGGTTCGAGAAGTCGCATCGGCCATAAAAGCTCCTCCTCCTTCGTGAGTTACCAGAACAGGCATGATTGTCTCAGATTTGTTGAGTTCGTCATAAAACTCTGTAGTATGTGTGCCGGGAATACCATAAGTAAATTTGATACCAAGCTGTTCTAAGGCAAAAACTGCCAATTGTGCACCTGTCTTTTTCATGTATTAAATTAATTTTTTGTTAGCAATAGAATAAGCCACCATTCGGCCGGTAAGAACACAACCACCTAGAAAAGTACCTTCTAGTGACCCTTGGCCATGCATACCACCGCCACCGAAACCGGCAGCTTCGCCTACAGCATAAAGGCCGGAAATAGGTTGGTCTGATTCTCCGAGTACCTGACACTCTAAATTTGTTTGGATACCCCCAAGTGTTTTTCGTGATAAGATAAATTCACGTATTGCAATTAGTGGTAATGCCTTCGGATCATTAATTTTCTTGAACTTGCTTGTTCTTACCTTATCTCCCCGGTAATTTCGTGTGTGAGCAATGCGTCTCAACTGCTCATCATTCATATACTTAGGGCCTCTGTCAATATTAGCATCGTAATCTTCAATAGCAGATTTTAAACTTTCAACAGCCACATCATTGGTGCCGGTTAGTTCATTCATTTTATTTGCTAGTTCTTCTGGAGTATCGGCAACTACAAAATCTTCGCAGGTATCTACCATTTCATTGACCAACTTTTTATTACCGAATAGTGTATCCTTTAAAAAGCCAAAAATGTCTTTCTTCATCATAGCCTGATTAGATTCAGATCCGGAAATGGCAAATTCTTTATAGGCAATCTTAAGGTTTAGCACTTGCCAGCTATATTTCTTTTCTTGTTTACAGACTTGTTCAACGAGATACCTGGTATCATAAGAAGTCATTAATGGCATTGGACCGATTCTCTCTCCTTTAAAATTTAGCCACAGAGCGGATTTGGGTGGCACCAGGCTTAAGCCATGGAGCTCACGCAGTGGTTTTGGATGATGAACCCCGGCTGCATATGGCCACATCTTATCAAGGTGGGTAACTTTACCCTGATGACTTTCAACTTCATGATGCATAGCACCATCTCCATATTTATGTGCCCCATTAAGGATGACCTCCGGCGGTTCTCCCCACGGCTTATACCAATGCTTTCGTACTAATTCCAAATTTCCTCCAATGCCTCCAGTCGCAATTATGGTAGATTCAGCCTCAACCTCAAAAGCCTCACTTGTTTCTTCATCGATACCTGAAACACCTGAAATTGCTGATCCATTATGGATAATCTTTTTAACTTTGTGACGGAAGAATAACTGTAAATGTGTCTCTGCATTTGCGTGAGAGATAAGCT
>Ga0164313_10002961_pt1 | contig 15132 bp, 11 predicted proteins | sample GuaBasSedimGuay4_FD_113735 | JGI IMG/M metagenome (GOLD analysis project Ga0164313, IMG submission 113735) | Subseafloor sediment microbial communities from Guaymas Basin, Gulf of California, Mexico - Guay4, Core 4569-4, 0-3 cm | ecosystem: Environmental > Aquatic > Marine > Hydrothermal vents... | reverse complement strand
TCAAGCTGACGCATGGCCTCAATCAGGCCAAAGGCTACACCGGAGCCGCCATGAACCGCAAGACCACTTGGCTTATTGATCACTATCAGCGCCTCATCTTCAAACAGCGGCTGCCCGATCGCTTCGCGCACCCAGGCGGGGACATCAAATTCCTGCGTATTTGATTCTGCAATCCGGATCGGCGGAATACGAATTTTGTCACCAATCTGCAGTTTATATTCAGGCCTGGTACGTGATTTATTTACTCTTACCTCGCCTTTGCGTAAGATTCGGTAGACCCGACTTTTAGGCACACCTTTTAGATGTCGGAACAGAAAATTATCGATCCGCTGCCCGTGCTGGTGTTCGTTGACGATCACCCAGCTGACCTGAGAAAAATCATTGCCTGACTGATTCTGATTGACCATGATGCCTGCCTGATTTAGCCTACAGAAGACCTGTCAGTTTTACATGTTTCGTTCAAAACAGCTAAACTCGACAGGCTTTCGGAGGCGCTATAATAGAGCGACGGAATACTATCAAAGCTTTGCTGCGCTGTTCATCCAATTTCATCACTGTTTGTCGCTTATGCCCGATTATAAAAAATATCATCCCCAGACACGTTGCGCTCATCTTGGGACAGGCAATACGCCTAAATCCGGCTTCGTCAACCCGCCCAGTACGCGTGGTTCCACCTATCTCTATCCAAGCATTGATGCCTATGATGCCGCTCAGGGTTTTAGCATGAAACCCGAAGGCATTGGTTATGGCCGTTATGGATCACAAACCACGCGCGAACTGGAGAAAAGTATTGCTGCACTCGATGGCGCCTATGGTGCGATGGTCACTTCGTCAGGATTCAGCGCTATCAGTACTGCTATTCTGGCTTGCGTCTCCGCCGGAGATCACGTACTGATGATTGACAATGTATATGATCCATGCCGTATTTTCTGCAATCAAACACTGGCCCGGCTGGGCATAGAAAGTACTTTTTTCAGCCCCGATGCCGGCGTAGAAATAGAGTCGCTAATTCAAGCCAATACAAAAGTGCTGTTTCTTGAAGCACCGGGATCGCTGACACTTGAAGTTCCTGATCTGGACCGCTTAATGATGGTTGCTCACAAGTATGGGCTTGTCACCATCATGGACAACACCTGGGCCACCTCTGTACTGTATCCCGCTATTGAGCGCGGCATTAATGTGTCAATTCAGGCAGCAACCAAATACATTGGTGGCCATTCTGACATCATGATGGGCATTATTACTACCGATGAAAAACACTGGCCGGCCGTTCGAAAAACCTATATAGAGCTGGGACACTCACCGGGCACAGAAGAAACCATGCTGGCTCTGCGTGGCCTGCGTACCCTGCCCTGCCGCTTGAAACAACACGGTGAATCGGCGTTAAAAATCGCACAATGGCTGGAGGCGCGCGATGAAGTGAGTTCTGTTCACTTTCCGGCGCTGACATCCAATCCCTATCATGAGCTGTTTAAAAAACAATTTGCGGCAGCCAGCGGGCTGTTTTCATTTTCTCTACACAGCAATGAAACCGCGGCAACAGCCAGGATGATCGACCCGATGCAGCTATTCTCAATTGGTGTCAGTTGGGGAGGATATGAAAGCCTGATTTTTGCCACAGATCCACGTAGCATCCGTACAGCCAAACCATGGAAAGAACCGGGTCAGCTCATTAGACTCAGTATCGGTCTGGAGCACCCGGATGATCTCATCTCAGATTTAGAGGCTGGATTTAATCGTCTCAATGAAACACTTGCCGTATAGTCAGCAATAAAAATATGCCCGATAATCTACTCATACCCGATCAGGCCTGCGTCAATAAAGCCATTGATTTTATCTCTGGTTTTTCAAGTGTGGTGCTTGGGAGCGTAAAAAGCGCCAAAAAGGCGCACACCTCTTACGCCCCTTTTATCACACACGGGAATAACTTCTATGTTTACGTCAGCGCGCTCGCTGAACATAGCCATACCTTACAAAACGGTTCTGCAAGCCTGTTTTTTATCGAAGACGAGCAGCAGGCCAAAACCATTTTTGCGCGAACCCGATTGACGATCGATTGCACCGTAGCAATAATTGAAGCCACGACCTCCAGCGAATCCCATCTTCTGGATCAATTTGAGCAACGCCATGGCGCAACCGTAAAACTACTTCGCAGTCTTCCGGATTTCATCCTGTTTGAGCTAAAACCGCTAAGCGCCAGTTTCGTGACCGGTTTTGGAGCTGCTTACGATGTTACCCCCAATCTCAAAACATTAACCCGGAGCACACGAGGAGCCTGTCGGATTTAACATGTTTCGTTCAAATTCCATGAATGCCGATAAATTGTACTTATCATATTCGTCAAATGGAACAACCATTTTCCTCTTATGATAAACCCACTTTATTCGACCTCATGAATTTTGCTCCAAAACAGCTAAACCCGACAGCCTCCTAGACAAATCATAATCATTTCGGTCCGCATGGGATTTCACTGATTTATTGCACATTTCCCCTGGTTTTTACCCACATGGAATAAGCCACTATCATTAGGTTATGCTTATAAAATCGAGCCCTCTCTGCTTAAATAGCCAATATCGATACCCTAAGCAAACAAGCTTGAGCCTGTCAGTTATACCCTAAATGGGAACAGGGCTATTCCAATATTGTTGTTGTCGCCGGTTTAATATATTAGAACTTTACCATATAATGTATGTCTCGCTAATTGATATTAATGCGTGAAAACCTCTACCAACCAACCCTATTGAAAGGTAAAATTTATGAAATTAACCAGCAAATTGATGGCGTTATTCGCTGCATTGACGGTTTCTGCAACTGCGTTTGCAGGCTTTGATATGCCCTTTTTCGACAATAATGATGATGACGACGATTACTATCGTTGGTATTACTATAACAGCCAGCGTAATGCTCAAAGCAACAATGCGCCTGCTGATGCACCACGTGGCGCTGCTCCAGCACCTCGTCGTTACTACGATGATGGCGACAGATACTATGGTGGCAGCCGCAGCAGTGGCCGTGGTCGTGGAAACGGCAGTGGTAACTTCGGTTTCAACATGAATGCTGACAGCAGTTTTGACGGTGACTATGACACCGATTGGAATGGCGATGGCGTCATCGACGAAGATGAGTATTACTACAACCGTAGCCGTGCAAACGGTCGTGGTCGTGGAAATGGCAGCGGTAACTTTGGTTTCAACATGAACGCAGACACCGACTTCGACGGTGACTTTGATAATGATTGGGACAACAACTGGGATAACAACAACCGCAGAGGCCGTCGTTTCTATAACGATCGTCGCCCTGCACAAGCACCTGCAGCTCCTGCTGAGTAATTCAACTCCGTTGAATGCAGAAAGGCACCCTTTTTAGGGTGCCTTTTTTATGCCTGAGTTTTGGCAAAAGGCGCTTTTAGATGTGCTTTTCCTTATGCTGAGTTTTAGCAAAAGGCACTGATAGGTGCCTTTTTTGTGTCTATTTTCAAGCGGATCTATGTACATGGGTATCTTACAAAAAACAAAATAGACAGTGATCAGCCTTCGGGCTAGAATGCACGCAAAATAGCACTGGCCTTCAATCGTGCAATCGACAAAACAATTTCACTAGAAATTGGACAGATAACACCCTCACTGTCCAACATACGTGACAAACACACCCTATGTTGACCAAATCAAAACTGTTCGCAACATCGAATCGTACTAACGTCAAACTGGGTTTGCTGAGTCTGCTGTTCTTTCTGATCATCAAATTCATACTATCACATGCAGTATTGTCCAGCTTTTCCGGCCTATACCTGACCCTTGAACTGGATAAAAAAGATCGCGTTATAGTGTATTTCGCCGGCGGTGATCGAGCCCTGTTTTCAGAGAACCGGGCAAAACGATCGAAAGAAATCCCCGCCGGCAAGAAGATCACAACCGGCATTCCTTTGAATGGCCATCTTGCACGCAAACTACGGATCGACCCGGGAGATCAAAGCACACAAATTAAGCTATACGCCCTCGCATTGGAAAGTGACTACGGGCCGCCGTTGCATCTGGAAGCCGAACAGATTTTCCAGCGCTTTAAGCCCAACGAATCAATTGCAAGCTATCGCCTTGAGCAAGACCACATCCTTATCGAAGTAAGTGGCGCTGATCCTCAGCTGGTGTTACAAGATGAACTGATGGTTGAAAATCAATTCATCAGCCTGTTTTTTCCATTCATCCTAAGCTTTGTCTTTTATCTTCTACTGAGTAGTTTTCGCTGGCGCCAGTTTCCCGCCATTGCAGATCTAAGCCGGGATTTATCCTCAACCCATATCAACTACGCAGCGCTGGATGGCGTTCGCGGTATCGCGGTGTTACTGGTGCTCGCCGACCATACTTTGCCGGCATTCACCGGTGCCGGCACCGCCGGCGTCTGGATTTTCTTTGTGCTCAGCGGTTTTCTGCTCACCATTCCCTTCGTTGATCACCCCGAGCGAGCGGTCTCTGTGAGCTATATGCGCGAATACCTGATTCGCAGACTGAAACGCATCATTCCAATGTACTACGTGTATATTATCGTGGTGTTTTTCCTGCATGGGAAATATTCCAGCGGTGCAGTGAGACACCTGCTTTTCCTCCAGGGGGACGGCCACTTATGGACAATTCAACAGGAAATGCTTTTCTACCTGGTATTGCCCCTGATTGTTGCAATCAATTTCCTGATCTTCAGGGGTCGCACTGCCTGGATTGTTGCGGCACTGGCGATCCTGATGATTGCAGCTAATATCTGGCTGGATCGATCTGTCATTTCAATGCACGGCATACCCACTGATCATCGCACCTTCGCCGGAATATTCATATGCGGCATGCTGTTCTCCTATCTCTATCATGGCGGCTTGCTGCACAGTAAAATGAAGTGGATACAAACACGTGAATTTAAATTTTACGCATCCATTCTCGGTGTATTCTTACTACTTGGTTTCATCCTGCTGGGAACAGATACTCTGACTAAACCCGGATACTATCCTGCGCACAGAGCGCCCGGGCAATTTGGCATTGCCGCCGGCATAATCATCCTGCTGGCACTAATGACCAGTGGCGGTTTTTTCAGCAAACTGCTTTCCTACACACCTTTACGCGCAATTGGCCTGGTCGGCTACAGTTTTTATCTGATTCATCCGGTGATTATTTCTCTGGTTGGTGGCATGTGGGAACATTATATGGGTTATAGAATGGGCCTTGAGATGCGGTTTATACTGGTACTTATTGTCACCTATGTCTTTTCTGCGTTCACCTATACCTATATTGAACGCCCGTTCCTGAAGCGGGCATCGTAACAGCTTCCCCAGTCAATCACCGCTTGCTAATTATCCGGATATACTTAAAATTAGCACATGAGTTTTGAAAGCGGCCTGACCTTTTTTATTGCGATATTTATCTTCGGTATCACACCGGGGCCGGGCGTATTCGCCCTGCTAAGCCGCGCCATTGCATCCGGTGCACGTGCCTGCTTCCCGCTCGCGCTGGGCATGGCCTTCAGTGACATCATCTATCTGGTCATGGCCTGCTTCGGCCTGGCGACCATTGCAGAAAACTGGAGTTCGCTGTTCACCGCAATTCGCTTTGCTGGTGCATCGTATCTGTTATATCTTGGCTGGAAAATGTGGACCAGCCCTGTCTCCTCAGATCTTTCAAGCGAACAAATAGGTCAGCCTCACTGGTTCGCCTCACTCGTACAGGGCGTGTTAATTTCAGCTTCAAATCCGAAAGTGATTTTGTTTTATATCGCTTTCCTGCCGACTTTTATGGATCTTAGCAGTTTACGCGCAAATGACATCGCCATCGCTTCCCTGCTGACGTTATTTGCCTTACTGGCAGGCCTGATGTTGATTTCCTTTGGCGCATCACACGCACGCAAAGCATTGCGTTCACAGCGTGCAATGAAGCGTCTGAATCGCATTGCGGGAAGCATTATGGGCAGCGCCGGGATTTATCTCGCCAGCCGACAGTAACCCTTCCCCTTTTCCCTTCTAAACTACCCGCGCCTGAATACTGCGATGGATTCCACATGTGCGGTATGCGGAAACATATCAATCGCGCCTGCTGTTTCAAGCGTATAGCCGTGTTGATGCACCAGCACCGCAGAATCACGCGCCAGAGTGGCTGGATTGCAGGATACATAGACAATCAGTTCCGGTTTTAAGATCGGCACATAATGCTCGACAATCAATTCGGCACCCGAACGCGGCGGATCAATTAGCAGCTTGTTATAGCCCTTCGCGGGCAGGCCTTTTTCCGCACCCTCAAGGTGTAAGTTAGCATGGTGAAACTCTGCATTTTCGATGCCGTTCAATTTGGCATTGTGTATAGCTCGATCGACCAGCCCCTGCTCGCCTTCAATGCCGAGTACGCGTGCGCCACCAGTGGCCAGTGGCAGGGTGAAATTACCCAGCCCACAGAATAAATCCAGTACAGTATCTGTGTCTTTCAATTCAAGAAATTCGATTGCCATCGCAATCATTTTCTCATTTACCTTTGCGTTAACCTGCAGAAAATCAGACGGCAGAAACTCGAGCTTTAGGCCGTAGCTGTCTAATGCATAGTACAGGGCATCCGGCTCAGAAGGATACAAAGGATGTATGGTTTTAAGACCACCCGGTTGCAGAAACATTTGCACTTTATGTTTCTCAGCGAAAGCTGCTAGCAGAAGTAAATCATCCGGAGTAAAAGCGGCAAGATGGCGCACCACCAGGGCAATCGTGTTATCTGCTGCCGCTACTTCCACCTGAGGTATCTGATTGTAGATCGAACAGGCTGCAAATAATTCATGCAAGCCCGGCAAAAGGTCTGATATTTCTTTATCCAGCGTCAAACAGGATTTAAGTGAAGTAATATAGCTGCTTGCTTTCTCTCTGAAGCCGACAATCACTCCGCCTTTTTTAGGCACAAACTTCACCCCGGGACGTGCCTTTCGACGATAGTGCCAGAGCGCATCCTGCATCGGTTCTAGCCATTGTGCGGGCGTTACCTTGCCGATTCTGGCCATATTTTCTGTCAAGGTGTTGGCTTTGAAACGAATCTGCGCCTGCGGATCCAGATGCTGTAGCGAACATCCCCCACACACACCAAAATACTCACAGGGAGCCTCAACACGATCCGGGCTGGCCTCGATTATTTCTTCCAGTCGACCGGTAAATTGCCCCCGTTTTTTATGCAAAGGGGTGAAGATAACCTCTTCATCGGCGAGTGCACCGTCAACAAAGTAGACGCGTTCATTGAATTTTATGACGCCTCGGCCATCGTGAGAAAGATTCGATTCAGAGCGTGCCTGAACCGGGTCATTGTGTTTTTTTGCCATAATTCTAATCGTCTTGCGCTCAGTGAAAGGCGCATTAGCTTTATTTCCGACAGGCTATCAGCACTTCCCTGGCGAAGTATTGGTGGCCAAATAGGGTTTTAGGCGTATACCGGAAATTTGGAACACAAGGTCTTGACCTTCTCCTTAACCTCGTTGATCACGGCTTCATTTTCAATGTCCGCCAACACCTCACACATCCAGCCAACCATCATTTCAATTTCCGGCTCCTTAAAACCGCGAGTGGTGACTGCCGGTGAACCCAACCGCAAACCTGAAGTAACAAAAGGCGAGCGCGGATCATTCGGCACAGCATTTTTGTTAACCGTAATATTTGCCCGCCCCAGTGCAGCGTCTGCCGCCTTACCGGTAATGTCTTTATCCACCAGATCCAGCAGGAAAAGATGATCATCAGTGCCACCGGAAACCACCTTGTAGCCGCGCTTTTTGAAAGCCTCCGCCATCACGTCAGCATTGACCACCACCTGTTTCTGATAATCGATAAATTCAGGCGACATGGCTTCTTTAAACGCAACCGCTTTAGCTGCAATAATATGCATCAACGGCCCGCCCTGAATGCCCGGGAAAATCGTTGAATTCATTTTTTTCTCAATTTCCGGATTGGATTTGGCAAGAATCAAACCACCTCGAGGTCCGCGCAGAGTTTTGTGGGTGGTGGTGGTCGTAACATCGGCAATATTGACCGGACTAGGATACACGCCCGCAGCCACTAAACCCGCTACGTGCGCCATATCTACCATCAGATAGGCACCCACACTGTCCGCAATATCACGAAAGCGCTGCCAATCCATGATGCGTGAATAAGCTGAAAAACCGGCAATAATCATTTTGGGTTGATGCTCTTTCGCCAGCGCTTCAACCTGCTCATAATCGACTTCACCGGTTTCTTCGTTAAGACCATACTGAATCGCGTTGTAAATTTTTCCGGAGAAATTAACTGAAGCACCATGGGTTAAATGTCCGCCATGCGCCAGGCTCATACCCAACACCGTGTCACCCGGGTTTAATAACCCCATATATACCGCCGCATTAGCCTGTGAGCCCGAATGCGGCTGCACATTGGCGTAATCCGCACCAAATAACTTTTTTGCCCGATCAATCGCCAGTGTTTCTGCCTGATCAACGTATTCACAGCCGCCATAATAGCGCTTACCCGGATAGCCTTCAGCATACTTATTGGTCAACACCGATCCCTGCGCCTGCATCACGCGCGGACTGGTATAGTTTTCAGATGCAATCAACTCAATATGCTCTTCCTGTCGGCGCACTTCACTTTCCATTGCAGACCACAGCTCAGGATCAAAATCAGCAATATTGTCGGTTTTCTTAAACATGGCTTTCTCTCGGTTTATCGTTAAATTGGTTGAGCGCTCAGGCGCGTACGACAGCGTGTATGGCCAACAATTGCTTCAACAGGGCTTTCATTTGGTCCAATGGAACCGCATTCGGACCATCGCTCCAGGCCTTATCGGGATCGGGATGCGTTTCCATAAACAGTCCGTCAATCCCGACACCCACCGCAGCGCGCGCCAGCACCGGAACAAATTCACGTTGCCCGCCTGATTTTCCATCTGCACCACCGGGCAGCTGCACTGAATGCGTGGCATCGAACACCACCGGACAATCCGTTGATTTCATGATTTCAAGATTGCGCATATCCACGACCAGATTATTATATCCGAAGCTATTGCCACGCTCACACACGGCAATAGACGCTTGCGGATTCGCTTCGCGCGCTTTGGCCACCACATGCAGCATTTCAGCGCCGGATAAAAACTGGCCTTTCTTGATATTCACCGCCACTCCGCTGTTTGCAGCTGCAACAATCAAATCTGTCTGCCGGCATAAAAATGCCGGCGTCTGAATCGCATCGACTACCTGACTAGCGGCCCGGATGTCCTCAGGGCTATGCACATCCGTCAATATCGGACAACCCAACTCTGCACGTACTTTCTCCAGTATACGTAAACCCTCATCTCTGCCCGGGCCCCGTTTTGAGGTGCTTGAAGTCCGGTTGGCTTTATCAAAAGATGATTTGTATAAAAAGGGTATGCCCAACTCGTCTGTAAGCTGTTTGAGCACAGACGCAGTTTGCAGTGCCATCGCCTCGGACTCAATGACGCAGGGACCGGCAATCAGAAAGAAGGGTTCACCCCGGCCAGTTTTAAAGGTATAAAAAGACATGTCAGAGTGGCTCCGGGACTACGATTTCTTAAGCTTGCGTGCTGTCTCAACAAAATTGCTGAACAAAGGATGGCCATCACGCGGATTAGAAGTGAATTCCGGGTGGAACTGGGTGCCCACAAACCAGGGGTGATCCGGCAACTCGATCATTTCAACCAGCCCATCCTGAGAAAATCCGGAGAATATCAAGCCTTTGTCCTGCAGGATCTCGAGATAGGTATTATTGAATTCATAGCGGTGACGATGACGTTCGTAAATCGAATCCGCGCCATAAATTTCCCGGGCAAGTGATCCGGATTTAAGCCCGCATAACTGCGCACCCAGACGCATGGTGCCGCCCATGTTCGATGCTTCATCGCGTTTTTCGACCTGCCCTTCTTCAGTGGTCCATTCGCTGATCAGGGCAATCACTGGATGGGCCGTCGATTTATTAAATTCTGTGCTGTTCGCAGCTTCAAGCCCGGCAATATTACGTGCAAATTCGATCGTCGCCACCTGCATCCCCAGACAAATCCCCAGATAAGGAACTTTGTTTTCACGCGCATACTGAGCCGCTCTAATTTTGCCTTCCGAACCACGCTCACCAAAGCCACCCGGTATCAGAATCGCATCACAACCCGCTAAGGCGCTGAACTCGTCTTTCTCTACGTCTTCCGCTTCCACGAATTTGATATTAACGCGCGTCAGCGTCGCGATGCCCGCATGCGTCAAGGCTTCAATGAGCGATTTGTAGGATTCTTTGAGGCTGACATACTTACCCACCATGGCAATGCAAATCTCGCCGGTCGGGTTCTGACTATTTTGCACAACCTGATTCCACTCAGACATATCTGCGTGTGGCACTTCAAGACCGAGGTGTTCAACAATAATATCATCCAGACCCTGAGCATGATAAATGCCCGGCACTTTATAGATATTATCAACGTCATAAGCCGAAATAACCGCTTTTTCCGGAACATTGGTGAATAACGCGATTTTCTTACGCGCACTATCCGGCAAAGGCTTTTCAGAACGACAAAACAGAATATCCGGTTGAATACCGATTGAACGCATTTCTTTCACAGAGTGCTGGGTCGGCTTGGTTTTGATTTCACCATCAGACACGTTGATCGTCGGCACCAGCGTTAAATGCATATACACGGTATTGTGGTAACCCTCGTCAACGCGCATCTGACGAATCGCTTCAAGAAACGGCAATGATTCGATATCACCCACCGTACCACCGATCTCAACCATCACCACATCCATGCCTTCGCCCGCACGCCGAATCCATTCTTTCATCTGGTTAGTAATATGCGGAATTACCTGCACCGTGCCACCCAGATAATCACCGCGTCGCTCCCGGCTGATGACTTTCTCATACACCTGCCCGGTGGTGAAGTTATTGATCCGCTTCATCGGTGTACGGATATATCGCTCGTAGTGGCCCAGATCCAGATCGGTCTCTGCCCCGTCTTCGGTAACAAATACTTCACCGTGCTGTAGCGGGCTCATGGTGCCGGGATCGACGTTGATGTATGGATCGAGCTTCATCATGGTCACTTTAAGCCCGCGCGCTTCAAGCACCGCTGCTAAAGAGGCCGCTGTCAGGCCCTTACCTAAGGAAGAAACCACGCCGCCCGTGATAAAAATATATTTAGTGGTCAATGAACTCACCTGCTTGAACAAATAGGAATACGCAAATGACCCTTTCATTTACTAAAAGGCCTTTTGCTAAATGACCATTTACCAAATGATCATTTACGGGAATTTTTCTGCTAAAAATCTCTCAATATAGAGCCCTGAAATTCAGCACTCTGGACGGTAGATGAGATTAACAAAAGCCCTCTTCAAATACATCAACAATTAGATTTATTTTCAGAGACCTCAGCACAACCCGTGGCGAAAGAAAAATGAGGTGAAATCTTCCTGGTCAAGGCATAATTCTCAGCGAATAGCGAGCTATTCGTAGGATTTACAACGCTAAGCAGGGAGATTTTAACCATTTTTACTCGTCATCCGGGTTATGCTGAGGTCTCTTCACTAAAAGAAATCCTGAGCTGCCGACCCTGCGCATCCACAATCGACGGAGAGAAATCACCCAGCGCAGCAGACCAGATGATTTCACCCCTGCATGACACCAATGGCAGCGTATCGCGCAACCAGGGCGCTATCTTTTTTTCCTGCAATCGTTTCTTTAGCGCGCGCGAATGCGATTCACCATGCAACCGGACACGTTCGCCCCCCTTCCGCCAATGCACCTGCAAGCACTCATCCGGCTGCAGGCTGATCGTTTGCAATGCAGCCCGCGGGTTTGACTCCGTGCGGCATTCAAGTCGCAAACTCAACCCCAATGGGCTTATTTTCAGCGACTGCTGCGGCTGCCATGTATACGCTTTATCGCGCATATCCGGCAAATAATTGAGAAAATGAATTTGATCCGAATAAATCACCAGATTAATCGACCCGAGGTTAAGGCGATTTCGCCCGCCTGATTTATAGCTCGCTGCCTGACGCAGCCATTCGTTCATTTGGCTGCCCGGAATAGATTGCCCGATAAGCTGGCGCAAAATTGTTTGCATTAAATGCCGCTGCCGGAGCACCGACAGCCCGAGGAATGCCGGTAAATTAAGCGACAACCTGGCCGAGAACACCGGATTGTCTGATACCGCTGTCACGCGCGAAAGATCCAGCTCAGCCAGACCTTCCAGCAAGGCCTGATCATCCCGGCAGTGGGCGGCACTACGCGCCAATTGCCTGGATGCCGCAGGCCAACGCCCGCACAAAGCCGGTAAAACCTGATGCCGAATATAATTTCGATCAAAATCCAGACATTGATTGGATTCATCTTCCAGCCAGTTTAACCCCGCAGCCTCAGCAAACGTCTGTAATTCCACTTTTGAATGCCACAGGAATGGCCGAATCAGGCGGCCAACTCCCAACCGCCTGCTGGCAGGGATTGCCGCCAGACCGCGCGACCCACTGGCGCGCAATAATCTCAACAATAGCGTTTCCGACTGATCATCAAGGTGGTGCCCAGTTAGCAGCACATCTGCCTGCTCAAGCAGGGAAGCAAACCACTCATAACGTAACTGGCGCGCGCGCTGCTCCAGATTTGCCGAGCTAATTCCGCCTAATTCAACGGCTTTGCAAGTCAGCGAAATACCCAGTTTATCGCAATCAGCCTGACATTGAGCCTGCCAGTGATCGGCATCGGGAGAAAGGCCGTGATTCACATGCAACGCGATCACGGGGATTTTCTGAGTCACAGCAAACGCTACTGCTAACTGCAACAACACTTGCGAATCGAGTCCGCCACTGTATGCGACATAGATTCTGGCGTCGGGTTTTATGCCCCGAAGTGCAGTAGAAATACACGTATCCAGAGTAGTGTTGCTCAGCGTCAATCTACCCTTACCCGGCCATAGGAAAGCGCGGCGAAAGGGCTATTTTTCGGCGAATTCACCATAGGCCAGCAAGCGCTGGTATCGTTTCTCCAGCAATTCATTCGTTTCCATTGCACAAAGCACCTCGAGTTGCTTATCCAGCACCGCCTCGAGATCAGCCACAACGGGAGAAATATCACGATGAACGCCGCCTAGCGGCTCCGGGATAATTGCATCCACCAGGCCATGCTCAGCAAGATGTCTGGTGGTCACCCCCATCGCCTCTGCCGCTTCTTTTGCCTTGTCAGCACTTTTCCATAAAATCGCTGCACAACCCTCAGGTGAGATCACCGAATAAGTAGAGAACTCAAGCATCACCAGATAATCGCTGACACCAATCGCCAGTGCGCCGCCTGAGCCTCCTTCACCAATCACGGTTGCAATCACCGGGGTTTTCAGATCGGTGAGTTTTTCAATTGAAGAGGCAATTGCTTCTGCCTGCCCACGCTCTTCTGCACCTACGCCAGGATACGCGCCGGGCGTATCAATAAAAGTCAGCAAAGGTAATTTGAAGCGCTCGGCCATATCCATCACACGCTGTGCCTTGCGATAGCCTTCAGGTCGCGGCATGCCCCAGTTGCGATAGGTACGCTCACGCGCATCGCGACCTTTCTGATGTCCGATCAGCGCCACCGGACGCCCCTTAAACTTACCGATACCCGCCACAATTGCGGAATCGTCCGCATAATGACGATCGCCATGCAACTCCTGAAAATCTTCGATCATCAGGGCAATATAATCCAGGGTGTAGGGTCGATCCGGATGGCGCGCTATCTGGGTGATTTGCGAAGCATTAAGTTTGGAGAATATGTCTTTTGTTTTCTCCTGGCACTTGGTCTTTAATTTCTTAATTTCAGCTGAAAAATCAATGCCATCGTCGTCTTTGGCGCTCACACGCTCGAGTTCCTCGATCTTTTCTTCGAGTTCGGCGATGGGCTTTTCAAAATCCAGGTGATCGTAAATCATAGCGTGTACCAGATAAAAACAAGCGGTTATTGTACTCCGAAAATGCCGTTAGAACACGCATTCGCAATATTCATTCGGCTATTTAGTCGAGAATGAACGCGACTCATTTCTAAACAGAAACCCCTTAAAAGTGCTATATTCGCGCGACTTTACAACCAGTTTACACACGCGTTATGAGCACACCCCGCAAAGCAGTCGCCCTGATATCGGGTGGTCTGGACTCAATGTTAGCCGCCAGGGTCATGCTGGATCAGGGCATTCACGTAGAAGGCATCAATTTTTTCACCGGTTTTTGTGTTGAAGGCCACACCCATGCCATTCGCAACAAAGATCAGGAAAAACTTGAGAAAAAACGCAATAACGCACTATGGACAGCGGAACAACTGGGCATCAAGCTACATATCATCGATATTATTGAGCCCTACAAGGATGTGGTTCTAAACCCTAAACACGGCTACGGCGCCAATATGAACCCTTGCCTTGACTGCAAAATATTCATGGTAAAGGAAGCGCATAAATGGATGACTGAAAACGGCTTTGATTTCATCATCACTGGCGAGGTGGTGGGGCAGCGCCCAATGTCACAACGCAAAGAACTTCTGCCGGTGGTACAGCGTGAATCAGGCATTGATGATTTGTTATTGCGCCCACTGTGTGCCCACAACCTTGAGCAGACAAAACCGGAGCGGGAAGGCTGGGTGGATCGTGAGAAACTGCTGGATTTTCATGGTCGGAACCGCAAGCCACAAATGGCACTGGCAAAAGAATTTGGCATCGAAGATTACGCCCAACCGGCCGGTGGTTGCTGCTTTTTGACCGATGCCAATTACTCCGCAAAATTACAGGACATGTGGAAACACCGCCCCAGTCGTGACTACACTCTGGACGATATCATCCTGCTCAAGGTCGGCAGGCATATCCGCCCCAGGCCTCATTTTAAAATGATGGTAGCACGCGATGCAGGGGAAACACGTTATCTGGGGGGGTATAAAAAACAATTCAAACAACTGATCATGCGCTCCCATTCCGGCCCTATCACGCTGATTGAAGGTGACGAGCTACAAAAAGAGGATATCGAACTCGCCGCACAGATCGCCGCTCGCTACGGGCAGGGCCGGGATGCTGATTCGGTTGAATTTGAATACAGTGACAAGCAACAAGAAGGTTATACGTTTAGCGTGACACCCATGAAAGCCAATCTGATTGACGCAAGCTGGAT
>Ga0164313_10002960_pt1 | contig 15133 bp, 9 predicted proteins | sample GuaBasSedimGuay4_FD_113735 | JGI IMG/M metagenome (GOLD analysis project Ga0164313, IMG submission 113735) | Subseafloor sediment microbial communities from Guaymas Basin, Gulf of California, Mexico - Guay4, Core 4569-4, 0-3 cm | ecosystem: Environmental > Aquatic > Marine > Hydrothermal vents >... | reverse complement strand
GTTTCTTAAGGGAGATGATGTGTTTAAAATGCTGCAAATGAGTGATGTCTATATTATGCCTTCAGTCTCAGAACCTTTTGGTATCTCACCATTAGAGGCTATGCAATCCAATGTTCCGGTTATTATCTCCAATCAATCTGGCGTGGCAGAGATCCTTACTTATGCGGTAAAAGTTGACTATTGGGATATTGAGGCAATGGCCGATGCCATTTATGGTTTGCTTAATTATAAAGGGGCACATGAATTTTTTAAGCAATACGGGAGAGAAGAAGTTGAGAATTTGAAATGGGAAAATTCCGCCCAAAATGTAAAAGAAGTTTATGATTCGGTGTTGTAAAAGTAAATAGGTCATAAGATTTAATATTTTGCCTACAGTTGAAAATTTGGTTTGAGTTAAGGTGTTGTGGGAATCGATAACAGAATTATACGAGATAAAAGAGAGTATTAGTCTATTAATATACAGTTAATTATAAAATATTATACCTATGAAAACGGTTTGTTTGTATTTTCAGGTGCATCAACCTCTACGGTTAAAAAAGTACAGGTTTTTTAATATTGGCCAAGATCATTATTATTATGATGATTTTTCCAATGAGACTATTTTGCAAAAGGTAGCCGATAAATGTTATTTGCCAACTAATAAGTTATTGCTTGATCTCATTAGGAAATTTGATGGAAAATTTAAACTTGCATTCTCAATTTCAGGTGTGGTACTCGACCAGTTTGATGTTTATGCCCCGGAGGTTATAGCTTCTTTTCAGGAACTGGCAAATACAGGTCATGTTGAGTTTCTGGCAGAAACCAATGCCCATTCCCTGGCTTCCCTGGCAAACAAAGATGAGTTTTTGAATCAGATTAAACTGCATGACGCCAAGATCCAGAAGTATTTTAAGCAAAAACCTAGCATTTTTAGGAATACAGAACTGATTTATTCTGATGAAATTGGTTCTATTGTTGCGGACCTTGGTTACCAGGCCATGTTGACAGAAGGGGCGAAGCATGTTTTAGGTTGGAAAAGCCCTAACTTCCTTTATACGAATTCCATTAATCCAAGGCTTAAGCTTTTGTTGAAAAATTTTAAGCTTAGTGATGATATCGCCTTCCGGTTTTCAAATAAGAGTTGGAACGAATGGCCATTAACTGCTGAAAAGTTTGCGGGATGGATTAACGAATTGCCCCCTGATGAAGAAATTGTTAACCTTTTTATGGATTATGAAACATTTGGGGAACATCAATGGGAGGAAACAGGAATTTTTGATTTTTTGAAAGCATTACCGGAAGTTATGCTTAAGGGTGGGAAAGTTCGGTTTGATACTCCTTCAGGAATACTTAAGACCCATCAACCTGTCTCAGCTATTCATGTGCCATACCCCATTTCCTGGGCCGATGAAGAGCGGGACCTTACTGCCTGGTTAGGAAACCCGATTCAGGATGAGGCATTTGAAAAGCTATATGGCCTTTCGGAAAAAATGAAATTAATCAAAGATGAGCAACTTCAAAAGGATTGGCAGTACCTCCAGTCCAGCGATCACCTGTATTATATGTGTACCAAGCTTTTTTCAGACGGTGATGTCCACTCATATTTTACCCCCTATGAATCACCATATGATGCTTTCATAAATTATATGAATGTATTGAGCGATTTTATATTAAGGTTAAAAGCTGCTTTGCCTACTTCCAAACATCAAAAGGAAATTAACCTTCTCAATGATAAATTGAATGAACAAAAGTTATTACTTGAGAAATATAAGAAAAAAGTGAGCTTATTGGAGCATAAAAGACGGGCTGCAACAATAAAAACTTCCTCTACTGTTAAGAAAAAGCCTACAAGGAAAATTTCTACCAAAAAAAAGACAGGTTCAGGAAAGAAATAATTCCAGGGTGATTAAAATAATTCTTATACCTTTGCCAGCTAAATTAAATTTGAGCCGCTGTTTAATTCTCAGCAATGATCTTAATTCATTTAGATTATTGTCGGGAAGAAGATAATCTGTGATAACAACATTTCATGAATTTCAAGGCAATATTGTACTTAAACAGAAGTTTGATATCTTCTGTTGCTAATGTTTTTATAAAAAAGAAAATTAAAAAAAGATATGATAAATAAATATGATAAACCATCTGCTCTTTTCGAAACGAGTTGGGAAGTATGCAATAAAGTTGGAGGGATACACACGGTAGTTTCTACAAAAGTTCTTTCTATTCAAAAGGAACTTGGTGGTAATTATTTCCTTATAGGACCAGATGTTTGGCGGGATGAGAAAGAAAATCCTGAATTCATACCTATGGACCATGAGTATAAGTCCTGGCAGGAACATGCTGCCAGTGAGGGGATGGCAGTGAAAATTGGTCAATGGAATATTGCAGGTAAACCTACCGTTATTCTTGTAGATTTTTATGAATTGATCTCTAAGAAAGATGAGATATTTAAAAAATTATGGGAAAGCTATAAGTTAGATTCAATTTCAGGACAATGGGATTATATTGAACCCGTTTTGTTTGGATATGCTGCTGGAAAAGTGATTGAGAGTTTCGTGGAATTTCATTTTGGTTATCAGGATGACATCCTTGCTCATTTCCATGAATGGATGACCGGGTCAGGAGTGTTGTATTTAAAAGAGTTTGCACCCCATATTGGAACCATTTTTACTACTCATGCAACGGTTTTGGGAAGAGCACTGGCAGGGAATAACAGGCCGGTTTATAGTAAGTTAAATGAGTTCAACCCTGTTAAGTTGGGTCATGAGTTTAATGTTACTTCAAAACATTCACTTGAATCTTTATCGGGTATTCATTGTGATGCTTTTAGTACAGTTAGTGATATTACAACCAGGGAATGTTCGGCTCTTTTAGGTAAAGATGTGGATCTGGTTACTCCTAATGGTTTTGAAGATTCATTTGTGCCTTCAGCAGCTGATTTTGATAAGAAAAGAGCCGAGGCAAGGGCGAAATTGCTCAAGGTGGCAGAGACATTATTAGGTGAGGAGTTGAAAGATGATACAATGCTCATTGCAAATAGTGGCCGCTATGAGTATAAAAATAAAGGGATTGATCTTTTTATTGATGCAATGGAAGAACTGGACCTTTCAGAGAAGAGTGAAAGAAAAGCAGTTGCTTTTGTCCTTATTCCTGCTGATAATTCAGGTCCAAAGGCCGATTTGAAAAATGCCCTTGAAAAAGGGATACTTCTGGAAAATCCTTCTGATCCTTATCTGACCCATGGTATGCATAATCCGGATTATGATCCTATTCTGAACAGCCTTAAAAATAGCCGTTTAAAAAATGACAAATCAAATAAAGTCAAATTTATTTTTGTCCCCGTTTATTTAAATGAGGAGGATGGTATCTTTAATATGAGCTATTATGACCTGTTGATAGGCTTTGATTTAACAATTTTCCCTTCTTATTATGAGCCCTGGGGTTATACTCCTCTTGAAAGCCTTGCATTTAGAATTCCAACCATGACTACCACGCTTGCTGGCTTTGGTATGTGGGTTAAAGACCAGGTAAAGGATACTGCTTATGGTATAAGTGTGATTCGAAGAGATGATCACAATGACGATCAGGTGGTAAAGGATATTGTAGCATTTAGTATGGAGTTTTGTAATTTGGACGAAAAAGCCCTGATCGCTGCAAGAGAAAAAGCATTTGAGGTTTCACGCATAGCACTATGGAGTAACCTGGTAGATTATTATTTTGAAGCCTATCACCTGGCACTACAAAAAATAAAGAAAAGAAGCCTTGCCAGGGAGATCCCAAAGTTTCCCGAAAAGGATACACCTGAAGTGATTGTTTCAACTCCTCATTTTCCGCAATGGAAGACACTGATTGTAGAGTCAGGCATTCCTGAACGCCTTTCTTTTTTAAATATCCTGTCTAAAAATTTATGGTGGTCATGGAATAAAGAAGCGGTGGATCTGTGGAAAGAACTTGATCCATCCTTGTGGGAGAAAGAAGAGCAAAACCCGATAAGACTGCTTAAAAATGTTGGATATAAGAGATTGCAGTTTTTGGAGAAAAATAAGGACTTTGTTGAAAAAATGGACAAAGTTGAAGAACGCTTTAATCAGTATATGGCAGAAGCCCCTGCAAAGGATACACCCCTGGTTGGTTATTTTAGTATGGAATATGGCTTACATGATAGCCTGAAGATTTTTTCAGGTGGATTAGGCATACTGGCAGGGGATTACCTGAAGGAGGCAAGCGATTCAAATGCAAAGCTTGTAGGTGTTGGTTTATTATACAGGTATGGTTTCTTTAAGCAGGTGCTTTCTTTAAAAGGTGAACAGCAGGCAAACTATGAAGCAGAGAACTTTTCAGAAATACCTGTGGAGCCGGTGAAAGATGAAAATGGAAACTGGAAAACTGTTATTATTGTTCTTCATGGACGTGCCTTAAAAGTACGAATATGGAAAGTGAATGTGGGAAGGATATCTTTATTTTTATTGGATACAGATTTTGAGGAAAATCAGGAAAATGACAGGTCAATAACTCATCATCTTTATGGAGGTGATCTTGAAAATCGTTTAAAACAGGAGATAGTCTTGGGTATTGGCGGGATAAGGGCTATTGAAACCCTGGGGATATCACCGGATATTTATCATAGTAATGAGGGCCACTCTGCCTTTATTGGTGTGGAGCGTTTGAGTAGGATTATTGCTAAGAAGAAAATGAATTATCAGGAAGCAATTGAGGTTGTAAGGAGTTCTACCTTATTCACAACACATACACCTGTTCCTGCCGGACATGATTCATTTCCTGAAGATTTATTCAGGGCCTATATGGCTCATTATCCTGAACGTCTGAAAATTTCATGGGATGAATTTTATAAGTTGGGGGGTAATGGGAATCCCGGGAAAGCCGAAAAGTTTAATATGAGTTTTCTGGCTGCCCATATGTCTCAGGAAATTAATGGGGTAAGTATGTTGCATGGTGAAGTGAGCAGGGAATTGCTCCAACCATTGTGGCCTGGATATTTACCGGAAGAACTTAATATAGGTTATGTGACTAATGGTGTCCATCTGCCCACCTGGGCTGCGAGTGAATTAACGGATTTTATTAATGCTAAGCTTAAAACCGATTGGTATGCAAATCAAAGCGATAAGGAAATCTGGAAAAGCATTAATGATATTGATAGTTCTGAATTATGGACTGTTAAATATGCGTTGAAGGAGAAATTGATCACTAGGGTTAAAGCTCGCTTACAGAGGAATCTCCAAAAACGATATGAAAGTCCGAAGAATATTCTGGAAATAAGTGAAAAGCTAGATCCCGCTGTACTTACGATTGGATTTGCCCGTAGGTTTGCAACTTATAAAAGGGCACATTTGTTATTTGAAGATCTGGATCGGCTTGACGCACTGGTAAATAATAAGGAAAATCCTGTACAGTTTATTTTTGCAGGTAAAGCACATCCACATGATGGTGGTGGACAGGGTTTGATAAGGAGGATTGTTGAGGTGTCAAAGATGCCCCGGTTCAGGGGAAAGATTTTATTCCTGCAAAATTATGATATAGAAATGGCCAAGTTGCTTGTTCAAGGGGTGGATGTTTGGCTGAACACGCCTACCCGTCCTCTTGAAGCCTCCGGAACCAGTGGCGAAAAGGGTGTTATGAATGGAACTTTACATTTTAGTGTACTTGATGGTTGGTGGGTAGAAGGTTATAAAAAAGATGCCGGTTGGGCACTCACAGGAAAAAGGACCTTTCAGGATCAGGAATTGCAGGATGAATTAGATACCGAGATCCTGTTTAATACTATTGAATCAGAAATTATTCCTTTGTATTATAAACGGGATAAGAATAATATACCTCAGAACTGGATAAAATTTATGAAGAATTCATTTGTGAAGGTAGCGCCTGATTTTACCATGAGAAGAATGCTAATGGATTATCAGGATAAATTTTATTCTAAGTTATATTCCAGGACAAAATACCTGAAATCTAATCATTATGAAAATGCTATTTTATTGGCTGCCTGGAAAAGTGGAGTTACAAGAATGTGGAAAAACCTGGAAGTTATTTCAGTAGATTTGTCGGGATTGAATGGCAAAGTATATAAGTTAGGCGAAAAATATGAGGCCAGGGTTATCCTGGGGTTACGTGGTGTCCCGCCTTCATCTATTGGATTGGAGCTGGTTGTTACGGACACGGATAAGGATGGCAAATTGAAACTGATTGATTCCAGTGAGCTTAAGATGGAGAAGTTTGAAGGGGGAAAAGCGTATTTCAAAATGGAAATAAGGCCATTAAACCCCGGAGTTTTTAATTATGGATTTCGAATTTTCCCAAAGCATAAAGATTTGCCAAACCGGCAGGATTTCAACCTGCTTAGCTGGGTGTAATATAAAAAAAGGAGATGCTAAACATCTCCTTTTTTTATATCTTATATTCTTAGGGGCCTTTTAAAAATGGATCACTTGAACTTTCTGTGGAGTAAGACTTAAACTGAAATTTTATTGTTGAAAATCGCTACATGAAGTTTCTCAGGTGATATGCCTGGAAGGCATTAATATCTTAGACAGGGGTGAAGCCCCGGGTAAAAAGGAAAGTAAATAAAATACCGGCGCAAAGAAATGCCTCACAAAATGGTTATGCTACGCAGCGTCGGAATAAGAATGAGGTTTCTGATCCTTGTTACTAATGTTTTAATCTGGGGATGGCGAAGGAATTTATATTTCGGTGCGCTGCACCTTTTGTTAAAACGGATGGTTTATCTACAAATATTTCGCGGCCGCTAATTTATTTTCTAAGTTGAAAAGGAAGGCATAATTGACCTGTTCAGGTCTTCTGTCAAACAATCTGATCATCCTTAAATTTATTGTCATAATATTCATTCACTCTACTTGTTTCTTTAAAAGGAATAATAATTAGAAGTCCTCTTTATTTATAAGTCAGGGGGTGACTCACAGTCACCCCCTGACTATATAGAAAATAAAACTAGGTTTATTCCTGTTCATTTATCCAGTCAGTAATATCCTGTATTACATAATGAGGTATATGAGAAGGTATTATATATTCCTCTGGCTTACTTTTGCCTTCTCCCTCCATAAATAAGTGATTCAATTTTTCATAGGAACGAAAGTTAACATTTTTTTTACGGGAGAGTTCCTTTTTCCAAATGCCAAAATCAGTCATAGTAACCTGATAGTCCCGCTCACCCTGCATGATAAGAACAGGGATCTTTAACTTTTTAAGCGTTTTTACAGGTTCATATTTTTTAAGGTATAGCCAGTAGGATGCCGGGATATTCAAAGGAAGCTGTTCCCTCATGGTATCTTCCGTCAGGCTTTCGGATTTTACCAGCTCAACCTGGGTCTTTATCTCGTTAATCTTTTGTTCTTCTTCTTGTGTCAAACCGTTCTGGGATACCAGGTATATGACTTGTTCAATAATAAGGTCTTCCAACGGACGGGCATTCCCTGCCATCATGATCATTCCTTTTAAATCTTTTTGGCCGGTAGCAATTCGGGGTAGCAAATAGGCTCCCAGTGAATGTCCCAGAATGAAAATTTTAGAAACGCCTGGTATCTGTCCTGCAAGTGCGATTGCAGCTCTTGAATCCTCAATGGTTTCCTGTTCAGGAGTGATATAATCGTCCTGCTCCCTGTAAATAAAATTTCTTTTATCATATCTGAAAGTTGCTATCCCCATGCTTGCAAATCCGGTAGCAAAGTCTTTAAATGGTTTATTTGGGCCAATGCTTTCATCTCTGTCATTTTGGCCTGAACCGTGAATAAATATGATCAAAGGGAAGGATTTCTTGTTTATTGGAATAGTTAATGTCCCCGGAAGCTCATAGGATCCGGAGATTACATTTAGTGGGCTTTCTGTATAACTATCTTTAACTGCATAGGGTGCTAACTTGTATTCAATTTCCGGTTTGGAAGGAACAAAAAAGATTCCGGTAATTTTATCTTCTTCAGTAAATACAAGCTTTAAATCAAGAAGGGACTTCTCAAACTTGCATGTTTGGTAAACCACATTCCAGTTTTTCATTGTTTCTGTACGGCTTCGTACAAGTTTTTCAAAGGAACCAACCTGGTTATTTATTTGAATCCAAATATCTTTAAGCCTGTTTGCAGGTAACTGGTTGTAAACAATTGGTGCAAAATAGTCTGTTGCTTCTTCAAATTTTTGATTTTCAAGAAGGATCAGAAAATCTTTTGCTTTTTGAATTGTTTCTCCCGGTACCTGGGCCATAAGGGTTCCAGATAATAAGGAAATAATGATCAAAAAGTATTTTTTATTTATATGTCTAATATTCAAGATATTGCTCATTAAGAGTGTTCTAAGGAATAATAGTTTATCTAAATATTATTAGAAGTATCAATCATTTTATTCTGGCAACCCAGCCTCCTCCTTTTGCGAGCCGGATGGTGAGTTTATCATCAGATGTAACCTGAATGTTTTCCTTTTTATAGTCACTTGCATAACGAGCGGCATTTATTCCATCGCTAAACATTTCCATGTAATGATTGCCGGAACCCAGAAAGGAAAGATCAACTATTAACTCTCTTTCATGGTCATCTGTCATAGCTGCCAAAAACCAATCTTTACCTTTTCTCCGGGCAATCAATATATAATCACTGATCTTTGCATCCAATACTTTTGTTTCATCCCAGGTAACAGGCACTTTCGAAATAAATTCTGTGCATTCAGCCTCTTTATAATAATTGGATGGGTTATCAGCCAGCATCTGAAGCGGACTTTCATAAACCACGTACATGGCCATTTGATGAAGACGGGTACCCATGCTCATTGGACTGGTAAAAGAGATATTATAGTTTTTAGGATTTTTATTGACCATAGCCCCGGGTGTATAATCCATGGGACCGGCAACCATTCTGATGAAAGGTATTGTAAGATCATGTTCCGGGGTAATGTCTGCTGACCATTTATTATTTTCCAGGCCTTTTACACCTTCCCGGGTAATAACATTTGGGTAGGTCCGGCGTAGCCCGGAAGGTTTGTAGGCCCCGTGATAATCTACAAGCATTTTTCTTTTAGCTGCTTCTTTGGCAATTCGGATATAATAATTAACCATCCAAACATCATCACGTTGCATAAAATCAACTTTAATGCCTTTAATTCCCCATTTCTCAAATTGATTAAGTGATTCAGTTAATTGGTCGTCCAGTGTTTTCCATACAACCCACAGAATAATTCCTACATTTTTACTTTTCCCATAGGCGCATATTTCTTCCATATCAATTTCCGGGTTTAGGGTCATCAGGTCACCCAGTTTGTACCAGCCCTCATCAAGAATAATGTATTCCAGTCCGTAATCAGCTGCAAAATCAATAAAGTATTTATAAGTACTTGTATTCACTCCTGATTTAAAGTCAACTCCATATACATTTAATGCATTCCACCAGTCCCAGGCAATTTGGCCAGGCTTAATCCAGGAAACATCTTCAAGTTGATTTGGTTTGGCCAGACGGTAAACCATTTCACTTTCAATAAGGTCCCCGTCTTTCTCGACCATAATAAACACTCTCCAGGGGAAGTTGCGTTTACCAATTGTCATTGCCAGATAGTTTTCTCTTTTTACCACTGGTACATCACGGTCATTTTCTTGTTTTTCTTCAGCAGCGGCTTTAGGGAAAATAGCGTTTAATCCACTTGAACCGCTGGCGGATAACCACATGCCCGGATAGTCAGAAATATCCGATTCGGTAATTAGGATTTTTGGCCCATTTTCCGGTGCAATCAGGGCAGGTAATGAGCAAAATTCATCCTTTTCCAATTCATTAAGGTTTGTGTAAATGTATTCCCTTTCGTTGTGTGAAAAGAAACTGGTTTCTTTTGGGAAATATATGGGGTAATCACCGGCAAAGACAAAATTACCTGTTTCATCCAGGACGGTTATGTCTTTTTTAGAAGAAGTTTGAAAACGGTAGGCAAAGCCATCATCATATGCCCTGAATATGATAGTATAGTTATCACGAAAAGCTATTTTAAGTTCATTAAAATGATCAGGAATGATTGCATTTTTTGTAGCCACCGTTGGATGAATTACTTCATTTACAGTACGGGTAACTATTTTTTTAACTTTTGCACTTAAAGGTTTCATTCCATCCAGTTGCATGGAAATAATAGAAGGCTTAATAACGGTCTGGTTATTAAAAAGAACCGAAAACCGAATTTCATCATCAGTTTGAACAATGACCTTGATTTTTTTATCAGGTGAGTAAAGACTGTATTCTTTTGCCTGTGTAAAAAAAATATTGGCAGAAATAATGATTACAAAATAGAATAATTTCATGCTTTTAGATTTGAATTATAGAGTTTAATAATATTTAAGGTGCTGGATATAAGCTTATTCTTCTGTAATGTGATAATTTACATCTCTTTCCCAAAGGTATTTCAAAATAGACCTGAAATTATCAGAATTTTCTCCTGCTTTTTCAGGAGGAACTACTCCTTTTTCCGTATAACTATTGTCCAGGATCAGGTTAGCAACTGCATTGCAGGTGTACCCTGTGGTACGGGCCATTGAAATTGTTCCTGTTGATTTTTCATAATTATCCAGCAAGTTGTAAATAAAAGTTTTTGGTTTATTTTTATATTCTCCTTCAATGGTGATCCGCATTATGGTATAGTCTTCTTCACCGGGTTTTAATTTCCATTTTGGAAACAAGAGTTTTGCAGTAAGATCAATGGGACGGATCTTTACCCCATTTATTTCTGTTTCCTTATAAGAGAAGAAGCCGCTTTCCCTTAAAACTTTCAGATATTGAATAGTTCCCGGATAGCGAAGGGTCTTTTCAATCATATTGGGAATCTTCATTGTTTGAATAAGAGATCTTAACCCGTCAGAGTTCCATGACTCAAGAGTTCCAATTCCATCAAATTGAATAAGCTCAGCATCAGATAAAGCTTCTCTTGTAACTATGTTTCCATTTTCCACATACCTTGCCGGGCGCGTGTATTCTTCAATCACATCAATTGGTGAAAAAACAGCCTTATATTCCCATGGCCATTCCCTGACAACAGGGAGGCCCCCAACGAGGCATTCAAACTTATCAACTTTCATCCTTTTATTATGAAAACCTAAGATAATGTTACTCATCCCTGGTGCTACCCCGCAATCTGTTACTATGGTTAAATCCTTTTTAAAGGCCAGTTTGTTCAAAGGGGAAGGATCTTCTGGCATAAATGAGATGTCAACCATATTTTTACCTGCCTCAATTACGTTTTTAACCGTTTCATAACCCATATGACCAGGAACAGCACCAATTACAAGATCAAAATCTTTGACAGCTTTTATAAGATTTTTTTTCAATTTCAGATTAGTATTCAGAACAGTAACTCCTTTAGATTTCAGATCTTTTAGAGGTTCAGGGTTGAAGTCGGCAGAGGTGACCTGATGGTCTTCATGCAGGTCAAGGGCAATCGATTTGCCCACAAGCCCAGCTCCAAGAACAATAATCTTTTTCATCTATACAGGATTTAATAAAATGAGCGATTCATAATCATTTGTTTTAGCCAAGAATGGCCCCAATAATAGTTGCTGATAACAGCGATGCAAGAGTGCCTGCGAGAAGGGCTTTCATTCCAAATTTAGATAATAAAACCCGTTGATTCGGGGCAAGGGAACCAATACCTCCTATCTGGATTCCGATGGAAGCAAAATTGGCAAAACCACAAAGCATGTAAGTGGCCATAATAATTGATTTGTCATATACCAGTCCACCGCTAGCTTTCAATTCCGATAAACTAATGTACCCAATAAATTCAGTGAGGATCAATTTTTCTCCAAGGAGTCGCCCAACCACTGTCATGTCTTCTTTTGCAATTCCAATGAGCCACATAAGCGGAGCGAATAAATAGCCTAAAACAAATTGAAGGGATAGGCCTTGATATTTACCACTGGTTAAATCAACTATTGACTCATTCAGGTGGGTCCACTGGCCTATTTTTAGCATTATGTAATTAAACATAGCCAGAAAAGCTATAAAGACCAATAACATTGCGGCAACATTAGCGGCAAGTTTTAAGCCCTGTGTTGTGCCATTTGAAATAGCATCCAGGGTATTGCTGCCCACATTCTCCCTGGTAATATCTATTGTTTCATTTATATCTTCTGTTTGAGGAACCAGGATTTTTGAGATAACCACGGCCCCGGGAGCAGCCATTACCGAAGCCGCAAGAAGGTGTTTAGCAAATATTAATCGTTGGGCAGGATCTCCTCCTCCAAGAAATTCAACATAAGCAGCCAGTACGCCTCCAGCCAGTGTTGCCATTCCTCCAGCCATTACCAGTAAGATTTCAGATCGGTTCATGGTGGGTAAATATGCTTTGATCATAAGTGGTGATTCTGTTTGACCTAAAAATATATTGCCCGCCACAGATAAACTCTCTGCACCGGATAATTTCAGTACTTTTGTCATCAGCCAGGCCAGGGCATAAACTATTTTTTGAATAATCCCCAGGTAGAAAAACAGGGATGTTAAAGCTGAGAAGAAAATAATTGTAGGTAAAATCTGAAAGGCGAAGATCATTCCCATTTTATCAGTATCAAGAAGGCTTCCAAATAGGAATACACTACCAGCCCGGGTAAAATCAAGTACCAGGACAAAAAGCTTTCCTGCGAACTCAAACGACTTTCTTACAACTGGAATGTAAAGAATACTAACTGCCAGAGTGACCTGAATAAGTAGTCCGTAAATTACCACTCTCCAGGCTATGGCTTTTCGGTTAGAGCTAAATAGAAAGGCAATTAAAATAAGTACAAACATTCCAAGGATTCCCCTCAATATTGTAGCAGGGCTAAAACCGGTTTTATTTGTATTGGGTAGTACTTGTCCTGAACTGTCAATTAACAGGTCTTCTTTTCCGGATAGTTTGTTTTGATCAGATGCGCTTGTTCCAGAAGCAGTATTTTCTATTAAAGTCTTATGTTGATTTGTATCATTTTGTTGTGGTTCAGTTTGAATAGCTGCATGAAGTGAAAGGGTGAGAATGCTAAACAAAAGGGCGGAAACAAAAGATTTTTTCATAGATAAAAACTTATTGAAAATGAAAATTATCCACTAATTATAAAAATGGGTTTTTTAGTTCATGGTTCTCGGAAAGGGGTCTAAATAAAAAACTTTAATTATGTCCTTAGCATGGCCCAGTGTGTCTGCAGGCACTACTAATTTCAGGCTTAGTCTTTTTTTCTTTGGTTTATTTCATCCCTGATTATGGAGGCTCTCTCGTAGTTTTCATTTTTAATTGCTTCCTCAAGCATCCCCTTAAGTTCTTTATGGGACAATTCTTTCAATTCGTCACCGGCTTCCGGGGCTTTTGGCTCTGCTCCATGGAAATCTTCATGGTCAAAATCATCATCAAAATCCTGGCTCTCCTCAAGGATAATCCCTGCTTGTTCAATAATTTCTTCTGTAGTATATATCGGGCATTTAAACCGGAGCGCGAGGGCAATAGCATCTGATGTACGTGCATCAACGATTATCTCTTTATCGCCATCATCGCATTTCAGCTTAGAATAAAAAACGCCCTCATATAAACGATAAATTTTTACCTCAACAATGGTTATATCAAAAGAAACTGCAAAATTGTGAAAAAGATCATGAGTGAGTGGCCGGGGAGGATTTAATCCTTCAAGCTGTATAGCAATTGCCTGGGCTTCAAAGCCACCAATAATAATTGGGATTCTCCGGCTTCCATTTTCTTCAGTCAGGATCAGGGCATAAGCACCAGTCTGCGTTTGACTATATGAGATTCCCAGGACATTTAACTTGATTCTCCCCATTTTATAAAAATATTTATCTTTTAATTATAAGTTGACTTTGAGTACAAATATAATTAAATATGCATTAAAAAAAAGATTCAAAACACTATTCTCATAAGCTTATCTTATTGAAATCTTCTGTTATATGGAATTTGAAAGATTTAGTAAATTTTGAAAACAAATATTTTTGTAAATGAATTGAATACATGCATATTCTTTTGTTGATGAAAAGTTGTTATGAATGAATATTTACCTTTTTGTTAATGATAATGGTTTCTATGGTGGGTTAATTCTAACTTATTGCATTAAAAATGTTTGTATATTAATTTAATTTTATATTTTTGCAGTCCGAAAGTTGAAAATCGTTTAAAATAGCTTCAGATGTATGCAATTGTAGATATAGCAGGACAACAATTTAAAGTTGAGGAAGGGAAAAAGATATTTGTTCATCGCCTTGATAAGAAGGAAGGTGATAAAGTTGATATTAATGAGGTATTGTTAATTGATCAGGATGGAAAGGTTGTAGTAGGACAACCCATAATAAAAGGTGCCAGTGTTACTGCTAAAGTAATTGATCATCCAAGAGGTGATAAGGTGAAAATTTTCAAGAAAAAACGCAGAAAAGGTTATCAGGTACTGAATGGTCACAGGCAGAATTTTACACAGATCCAGATTGAATCCATTCTTGAAAAGGAAGCTGAGAAGAAAACTGAGGCGAAAAAGGAGACAGTAATATTGCCAGATAAAAAACCAATAGTAACGGCAAGTACAAAGAAAACAGCAGAGGCAAAGGTTGAAGTTAAGGAAGCAAAGAAGCCGGTAGCTAAGAAAGCTCCTGCTTCATCTGCAAAATCAGCTGAAGTTAAAACTACAAAAAAAGCTTCAACTGCTAAGAAAGCAGTTGCAAAAAAAGTGCCGGCAAAACCTGCGGCTGCTAAGTCAACAAAAAAAGAAGATAAATAAGAATAGATTTTTGAACCAAATAAAAATCAGGAAAAATGGCACATAAGAAAGGAGCTGGTAGTTCAAGGAACGGAAGAGAATCCGAAAGTAAAAGATTAGGTGTTAAACTTTTTGGTGGTCAATTGGCCAGGGCAGGGAATATTCTGGTCCGCCAACGGGGTACAAAACATCATCCGGGCGATAACGTTGGAATAGGTAAAGACCATACATTATTTGCTTTGATTGATGGAACTGTAACTTTTAAGAAAAAAAGAAACAATAAATCCTATGTTTCCGTTCTTCCGGAAGCAAACTAAGACATAAATATCTTATTTTTAGATCTCCCGGAAAATTTATTTTTTTAGTAAATTTTTCAGGAGATTTTCATTTTAGGGCCAGTGGTACAGTGTTAATATAATTGATAGCTGCTTTTGCACCGGGATGTTAATGCCT
>Ga0164313_10002959_pt1 | contig 15138 bp, 6 predicted proteins | sample GuaBasSedimGuay4_FD_113735 | JGI IMG/M metagenome (GOLD analysis project Ga0164313, IMG submission 113735) | Subseafloor sediment microbial communities from Guaymas Basin, Gulf of California, Mexico - Guay4, Core 4569-4, 0-3 cm | ecosystem: Environmental > Aquatic > Marine > Hydrothermal vents >... | reverse complement strand
GGGGTGCAGGAAACGTGGTGCATGGCCTGACGACTCTTTGCCACGCAGCTGGAAACGGCGGAGACTCAGGAAGTCGTTGGCCTAAACATGCGCGCGCCTGCGTTCCACTCGGCGGGCTGCCGCCATGAGATGTTGCGATCTCGTATCTCGAATCTCGTATCTCGTACTCCCGCATCTCGCCTACGGCACTACGCGTCCCGTAGCTTCCCTCGGCCCCTCGGTCGTCGGCGAAATATCCACCCGCCATGCACCGCGTCCATGGGTGAAGGCGAAGAGCCGGTTCTGTCCCTCGGGACCGTCGCCCATGGCCAACCACTCGGTCACGACGTTGGCGAAACCGGTGTTCTCCACCGCCCATGTGCGTCCTCGGTTCTGCGAGGTCAGGACGCCGAGATCGGTGCCGAGGTAGATTCGATTCACGTTGTCCGGATCGACCACGACCGAGTGGACCGGGATGTCGGGGATCGAAAACGGCCCGGTGCCGTCGAGAGCCTCCCAGGTCTCACCATGGTCTTCGGAACGCCAGAGGTGGAGGCCTCCGAAACCCGCGTACGTGGCATAGACAACCTCCTGAGAACCCGGTTCGAAGGCGAGCGAACTCACGAATCCGGCCCGTGGACGGGCGGACGCCCAGTGGGAGTTTTCACCGGCCACGAGCGCCGCCGCCGATCGATAGACGTCGCCCTCCGAGGATCCGGCAACCACCCGTTGGGAGTTGCCGGGCGCAACGGCGATGGCGCTGATCTGACCGGGGCCGATGGGGTACCTGCTGGCCGGTTCCCACAGGGACGCTCCGTTGTCGGTCCGCCAGAGCCGATAGCCGCCGGTCCACAGGCGCTGCGGCTCATTGAGATCCATGGTGAACGGTGTGATGAAGAGGAAGCCGCCGTCGTTGACCCCATTTGTGGCGTCGTCGAACGATGAGCCGCTGTCGGTCGATTTGGCAAAACCGAATCGCTGGCTCTCGGCATAGACGATGTTCGGGCTCGTTGGATCCACCGCGGTGTAGCCGCCGTCGCCACCGAGGATCCAGCTCCACCCGTCGTGGCCAAGAACATCCACACCGAGGAGGGTGCCGTTGTCCTGGGCGCCGGCGAGATAGCGTTCACCACCCGGGAACGGGGCCCCGTGGTAGAACTGGGTGATCCCCATATTGTTGTTGAGACCCCGGAAAAAGACCCGCGAGGTTCCCGGGTCGCAGATGGCGGCATCGCTCCTGGAGATCTCTGCGTACGGGTTGTCGGTGCGGTAGATCCCGCCGTCTCCGGCGGTGAACATCCGGCTGTTGCTGTTGCCGTCGAAGTCAGGGTGGAAGACGATGGCGTGCTGATCGGCGTGGGCAAAGCTCGAATCCTGGCCGCCGGCCCACCAGTAGGACGCCAGACCCCAGTCCCGGCCGCCGTTGTCGGAGCGGAAGAGGTCCACCCCTGCCGCCCAAACGATGTTCGGATCGAGGGGGTCGACGGCAATGACGTTGCAATACCAGCCCATGGGTATCCAGTAGTCCTGGGGAGCCCACCCGCAGTCGGTGTAGGAGGAAGCGACGGGGTTTGTCAGGAGCAGGGTATTGAGCTTCACCGGGTCTCGATTGTCGACCTGGACCTGCCAGCTTCCGGCGGCGCCGCCGTTGGAGGATCTGAAGACCGCGTGCAGGGCCTGTTCGTAGCGTCCGCCGGGGCCGGGGACGTTGGATGCCGACAGAGCATAGATGACATTCTGGTTCGAGGGCGCGATGGCGAGGCTGGTCCGACCCATCCCCGGTTCGGAGAGGACGGGTTCCCAGTTGGTGCCGTTGGCGATTTTGCGACGGTAGACGGTGGCCTGGTCGAGGGTGCCGCAGGAGGCGAAGACCCAGTCCTTGGCCTGGCTGTCGCGAAGGGCCAGATCGAGGCAGCCGCCCTTTTGCGTCGCCACGAAATCGTGCTCCCATGTGGTGCCTCCGTCGGACGAGATGTGGACGCCGGTTCGGGTGGCCGCGTACATGACATCGGTGTTCTTCGTGCTGAAAACGAGATCGTTGACCCAGTAGAAATCCTCGCCCTCGGTGCTGGCCAACCGGGCCCATGTGGCGCCGCCATCCCTGGTGACGTAGATCCCCTCGCCTCGGAGCGGCAGCCAGGTTCCCCTTACCTCTTCGCGGAAGTAGCCCTCGCCGGTGCCGATGTAGATCGTCTCAGGGTCGGTGGGGTGCATGGCCATCGAGTTGACGGCGATGTTGGCGATCTCGTCCGCCAAGGGAGTCCAGTGGTCGCCCCCGTTGATGGTCTTCCACACACCGCCGGAAACACCGGCGGTATACATGGTCTCGGGTCGAGTCGGGTGGATGAGCAGGCTGCGTGTTCGGCCGCCGATGTTGCCTGGGCCAAGACCCTCCCAGACTCCAAGAAGGCGTTTGACGGCAAACGAGGTCATGCCCGCGGCGGTCGGGCGAGGAGTCATTTCGAGCTCGAGACCGAGACGTGACGAATAGCGGGGCATCCGATTCATCTGTGTTCGGGCGCGGCGATATGCGTCGGGAGTGTCGAAATCCGGCGTCGGGCCCTGCCTCTTCTGCCAGTAGAGCTCGGCAGCTGCGTCCGGTTCGTCGAAGGGCCGTGGCGGCGCGTTGGCGTGTCGCTGGATCGCGGCTCGGATAGTCTCGTTGGGCGGTTTCTGCGTCTTGGGCGGTTCCGTATTTGCGGCCCAGCCGCAACCCAGGATCAAAACGAAAGACACACACGATCGGAACCCTGCCGTCGTCATGACACTACCTCCACATTCCCTATTGAGTGTACGCAGCGCACGGACCTTGGTTTGGCCCGCGCTGCAACCCTCACTAGTTAATCGATTTTCTCCGCTCGATGCCGCAGGGGGTGGTCGGCTGCCGGCCCGCGGAAAATGGAGTCCGCCGGGTGGAGACGAACCCCGGTCCGCGAGACCCGTATCTGAAGACATCGGCGACCCGTCCGGCGGGGTACACTAGGATGTCGCTACCTGCGGAGGTTTCACATGGCAAAGGCGCGTTCAGTCATTCTCGGTGTCGGTTGTCTGGTTCTCGTGATCGGTGTGATCCTGGTGGCCCTCGTGGTGCGGGGATTCTCGAAGCCCAGCCTGCCGTCCGATATCGTCGTGGCGGTCAATCTCGACGGTCTCATGGCCGAGATCACCGCCGAGGATCCGTTTGCCGAGGCGTTTGGCGAACAGCCCACGAGCCTGCGAAATCTGCGGCTGGCTCTGACCAACGCCGCCGAGGACGACCGTGTCAAAGGGGTGCGGATCAGGATCGGGAGATTTGGCGGCGGGTTCGCCATGGTGCAGGAGATTCGCGATCTCATCCAGGGTGTTCGCGCAGCGGGTAAGTGGACGTCGGTCTATCTCGACACCGCGGGCGAATTTGCCCCGGGGAACTCGGTCTACTATCTGGCGTCCGCCTGTGACGAGATCTCCCTCCACCCGGGTGGAGACGTCAACCTCATCGGTTTTTCGGTTCGATCGCTCTTTGTTCGAGGAACCCTCGACAAGCTCGGGATCCGACCGGAGTTTCCCGGTCGCGGCGCCTACAAGTCCGCCCGATTCATGTACACCGAACGCGACTTCACCCCCGAATCCCGAGAGATGATCGATTGGCTCGTCGGTTCGCTCTTCGATCAGGTGGTTGAGGGGGTGGCTCAGGGCAGGGGAATGGAACCCGACGAGATCCGCAACCTCATCGATCAAGGGCCCCTCCTCGGTGAGGAAACCCAGGAGGCGGGGCTCGTCGATCACCGAGAGGATTGGACGACCTTCACCGGGCGAATCCGGACAAAAAGCCCATCGGCCAAGGTGGTCGGGTATCAGAACTACCTGGAACGAGGCCGTAAGTCAGCACGGGGTGGAAAGATCGCAGTGGTCACCGCGGTGGGCGGGATCATGCGCGGCGAGAGCCGGCGTGAGTTCAACCCGCTGTTCGGTATGTCCGACGTGATGGGCGCAGAGACCATCGCCGGCGCCTTCCGCGCCATTCGCAGGTCAAACGACTTCAAAGCGGTGGTCTTCCGTATCGATTCGCCCGGAGGCAGCGCTCTGGCATCGGAGATCATCCGTGAGGAGATGGCGAGGACCGCCGAGAAGATCCCGGTGGTGGTTTCCATGAGCAACGTCGCCGGGTCGGGTGGCTACTGGATCACCTGTGGCGCCCAACGCATCGTCGCCGATCCGGGCACGATCACGGGATCCATCGGAGTGCTCACCGGTCACCTCAACATGGAGGCCTTCTATCGCGACAAGCTCGGCATGACCTACGGCAAGGCCGACTTTGGAGCGAATGCGGATATCTACGGGTCGCTGCAGGATTGGAATGATCAGCAGCGCGCCATCGTCGATCGGGTCCTGGACAAGATCTACGATCGATTCGTGACGCTGGTCTCCGAATCCAGGGGGATGACCTGGGACGAGGTCGACGCCATAGGAAGAGGTCGCGTCTTCACAGGAATCCAAGCCGTTGAGAACGGGCTGATCGATGCGGTCGGCGGCTTCGACATCGCTCTTGCCGCGGCCAAGGGCCTCGCCGACATCGATGCCGATGCGGATGTCCGCCTGGTGGACTTCCCCAAGACGCGACCCTGGTGGCAGCAGTTCATCAAGAAGAAATCCGACGAGCAGGTCGCTTTGGAATCGATCCTCCGGGACTACGAGGCATTCGTGCAGACGGGGACCATGCCGTTTCAGGGCGAGGTGAGGATGCCGCCGGTGGTGATTGAGTGAGCTGACAGCCGTTAGCCGTTAGCTATTAGCTTTTAGCCATTAGCTTCAACGCAAGCACGTGCCGGTTCAAACGTCCGACCGCGATGGAGCTAACAGTTTAGAGTTCAGCCTCTTGCAGAATTCATCGTTCGCGCAAGGGCGGTTATAAAACCCGCCCCTACGTATTTCCTCAACCTATTGTAGGGGAGGGTTTTATACCCTCCCGACCAGACTGTCGAGATCGCCTATCCGAAGACCCGCCGATTTTTGTAAGGGGCTCAGCTTTTTGCCGTTAGCTTCATCGCGGCCATCGACCGCGGGTTTTGTCGGCACCGGCCTTCTGGTCCGCCTTCGGCAGCCCCACTCGTTACGGGGAGAACTGCACCGGACGACGGTTGACGCGTTGTCATGACCCGACTCGAGGATTCAGCCGAAACACGGGGATCACGGGGATCCACGGAGTTCCCACGGAGAGCAGTCAGCAGACCCATCGCAAGGTCTCGGCAGCGAATTGCGCGTTCGGCAGGTAGGAGTCCGAGCTGGGATCCTCATGCCCCGTGGCTCCGCCGTGTTTCACCGTGTACTCCGTGTTTCAATACGCACTCGGACGTGGTCACGGCAAAGTTTTAGGACTCGGTTGCCAAATCTAAGACCCGGTCCACTCGGCGACGATTTCGTCGACCGACTTGACCTCGTGTACCCCGGCGACGCTCTTGCCGGCCTGGAGGTAGTCGCGGTGGGAGACGACGCCGCGCTGGCTGGCTTTCTTCATTCTGAAGAACGAACGGATCGAATAGAACGCGCGCACCCAGTGCTTGATCTTCGGATGATTGAGCAGCCAGTGTTCGAAGCGACCGGCCTCGGTGCCCTCCCGTTCGACCATCTTCGTGCGGATGACGGAGACCGGGACACCAGTGATCTTGTGGGTCAGGACGATGTCGTTCTCGCCCGCCTCGATGATGGCCTGTTTGTATCCGGCCGACTCTGCGCACTCGGTGGTGGCGATGAGCCGGGTGCCGATCTGGACACCGACATAGCCGAGGTCGAGGGCGTGACGGTAGGCGGCGGCATCGCCGATTCCCCCCGCGCAGACGATGGGCAGATCGATGCCGCTCAAATCAGCGAGAAGTTCCTTCGGCGACAGCGATCCGGCATGGCCGCCGGCGCGGCCGTTGACTGCGATGAGGCCATGGACACCGGCCGCGACCGCCTTGTTGGCCCACTTGCGCTCGGTGACATCGTGGAAGACGAGCCCGCCCTGGGGCGCGACCGCGTCGACGATCCAACGCGGGTTCCCGAGGGAGGAGACAAAGAAGCGCACACCCTCCTCGAGGGCGATGTCGAGCCATTGCCGCATCCGTTCGAGATATCGATCCGACGATTTCTCGGTGAGCACATTCATCCCGATGGGGCCATCGGTGAGACTCCGGATGTGGCGGATGCCTTCGCGAAAGTCGTGGCCGTGGACGTAGACCAGAGACACGGGTTGGAGAACGCCGATCCCGCCGGCATTTGAAACCGCCGCCACCAACTCCGGGTTCGAGCACGGGTACATGGCGCCGCCGATGATGGGGTGCTCGATTCCGAGCATCTCCCTCAGAGTCGCTTGTTGTGAGTTCATCCTCAGATAGTACGCGGACCGGGTGCCTGGCTCCAACAATGTTCGCCGCGAACAATGTTGTGTGCCTGGCTCCCCTCCCATCGCGCTCCTGGAGACTGTCCGCCATTGTGGTGAGGGCGTCCCGCCCGCATGGAGGCGATCCGGGTCGGGGACACGTCAGTCGCGGTATCCTGTGAACGTGGTCGAAGCCGTAACATCCAGAATCATAGTTTGCCGCGGCGCCCTCGCCACGGAGCGGCGTCTGCTCTCAGAGCTCGATGCGTTGATCTCCTCAGCCGTCGAAGACCTTGCCCTTCCGGTCCGAATCATCGTTCCTTCACGGAGCCTGCGCTTGCACCTCCTGCGGCGACTGGTCCGCGAGCGGGGTGCGGTCGCGGGAGTCGTTATCCAGACCATTGGCGGGTTGGCGCACGAGATCTTGGAGCGGACGAGAACCCCGGTCCCCGGTGGCGCGGCAGCCTATGAGGTGCTGGTGCGTCGGTTGGCCCAAGGTGAAACGGTTCTCGCCGGGAAGCTCGAGGGACTGAGCGATGGTTACGACGTGGTTCAGGGCGCGGTCCGGGACCTGGTGGATGCAGGCTTCGAGCCCGATCACGAGGATGGCGTCCTGGAACGCCTGGCCGAGCTCGCTCAAGTCGTTCCGCGCTCCAACCGGGATCGCGCGACTGCGCTTGTGCGTGTGACCGCCAGGGCGCTGGAAGGCGCCGAGATCACCGATGCCCATCCCCAGGCTGCTCGGTACAAGAGGGCGGCCGAGTCGCTTCGCGAGTTCAGGGGTGATTCGCTTCCATCACGGTCGATCCTGGTTCACGGCTTTGCCGATCTCACCGGGGTGGCGACCGATCTGCTGACCACCGTCCTACAGTTCCATGGTGGAGTGGTTCTGGTGGACCGGGTCCCGGATCCCACCCGGCCCGAGCGGAGCGATTCGGGGAATTCGTTCCTCGACCGTCTGGAACTCGCCCTTGGTGGGTTGCCCAGCGAAGAAGACCTTTCGGCTTCGGCTTCGACGTGCCTCCATCTGGCCGAGGCGCCCGATGTGGAGGCCGAGGCGCGCTGGGTGGCCGAGACCACCCGTTCGATCCTGGAAGAGAACGTCGATCCGGAAGACATCGGAGTTGTGGCCCGCAATCTCGGTCAGCTCGGACCGGCGTTGAGACGGCAGCTCGGACGCCTCGGGGTTCCGTACTCGGGTGTGGGCGCACAGGTCCCGGGTGGACTGCTCCGCCGAAAGGCCCGGCGACTCGCCGATCTGTTGCGTCGCGGCAGCCGTGCGGAGCTTGATCTCTGGGTTGAGGTTTCGGAAGGGCTCGAAGGGGGGACCGAGCTCCTGCTCGGGATGCGGGTGCTGTCGCTCGCCCGGTTGGGCGATCTCGTGGGGCTCGACCCGGCGGACCGGCGGTTGGTCGGGGACATCCCGTTGCCCGTCGGGTGCATCGACACGGTGGACCCGTCCCCCGAAGATTCGGCGTCATCACCCCGATTGTCCGCGGCTCGTCTCGTGGCTGCCGGAGCGATCGCGGGGAAGGTGCTCGATGCCCTGGAGAATTCTCCCGATCGGGTCCCGGCCTGTGATCATCAAGCACACACAATGGAGTTGCTCCGCGCCCTCGGGTGGGATTGCGGTTTCGGTTTCGCCGACGAGATCGGGACGGCCATCGGCGCACTCGCGCGTGATTTTCCCGCGACCTTCGATCTCCGTCGAGATGAGTGGTCTACAGCGTTGATCGGTCTCTTGGAAGGCATGGGGGAGATTCCCATTGGAGGAGTTGGAGGGGGAGTCCAGCTCCTCACCGTCATGGAGGCGAGGGCCCGGACATTTGAGCACCTGGTGGTCTGTGGTCTCAACCGGGGAGTCTTTCCTCGGGTCATCAACGATGACGCCCTGTTCCCGGATCTCATTCGGGCACGGTTGGCGGCGGATGTCCTTCCGGAGATGCCGGTCAAGGTCCGGTCGGCGGATGAGGAACGCTATCTCTTCGCCCAGGTGATCTCGTCGGCCCCACGGGTCAGCCTGAGCTGGCACCTGGCGGCGGATGGACGGCGGATGGCCCCCTCACCTTTTGTCGAGCGTCTGGCTGCTGCCAACGAAATCGGGGTCGAATCGGCTCCGCCGTTGTGGACGACGACTCGGGACCGAGTCGGGCCGCGCCCGTCATACGAGCACGCGGTGTTGAGCGCGGTGACTCAGGGAACAGACCTCGGTGAAGACCGTGTCGCCCTCGCCCTTGACGAGGGTCGGCGTACCGCCCTGTCTGCGATGGGGTCGGACTCGATTGCGCGGTTGGCCGTCTCGCGGCTGGACATCATCCGGGTGGCCGAGGTCGATGATGCGTCACCGGCGGTCGGACCGTGGTCGGGATTTGTTGGTTCGGCGACTGTGCCTGGTGATCGTCTCTGGGTCACCCGGTTGGAGGGAGTCGCGACCTGCCCCTGGCTGTCCTTCCTGACCACGAGGCTTGGGGTGCGCCCGTTGGCGGATCCCCACATCGGGCTTCCCGATCCTGACCATCGCCTCGTCGGTGGGGTGGTGCACGAGGTCCTCGAGCGCATCGTGATCGAGGCGACTGCGGCGCCGAGACTCGGTTTTGACGAAGCCCTCGCCCGTGAACCCATCGCGGTTCTGTGGCCGTCGGAATCGAGGGTTGAAGCCTTCCTCGTCGAGGCGGCGCGTCGCGTTGTTTTTGACGAAGGACTCAGCGGATTCGGTCTCGCACGCCTTCTGGTGGCGCGAGCACGACCGGTTCTCGAAGTCGCGGCGGCCATCGAGTGGAACGACTCCACCAAACTGGATGGAGTGCTTGCCCCCGAGATCACCGGCGGTGTGTCAACACTGTTGAGCGGGCGAACCATCGCCTTCCGGGCTGACCGGCTCGATTGCGGACCAGAGGCCACTGACTACAAGACCGGTCGCCCCCTGTCGGAGGGCGTTAAGCCCGAAACCAGGCTCGGCCATCTGCTGAAAAAGGTGAGCAAGGGTCGAGTGCTCCAGGCGATGGCTTATGCGTTGGCCGGACCATCTGACGAGGGCGTCGGCCGTTATGTCTATCTCAGACCAGAGATCGGTGATGCCCCCCCAGAGTGCCGAATCCTCTCCGCGCCGGCGAGGAACGAGGGTCTGCGCGAGGCGTTCTGGGCGGCGGTGGCGGCCATCGAGGCAGGCCTCGAGGCGGGATCGGCCTTCCCGCGGGTGCGTGAGGCAGATGGCAAAGACGCGGATCACTGCCGCTACTGTGCGGTCGCCGAGGGCTGCCGACGGGACGATTCGGACTTTTGCAAGCACCTGGTGGAACTGCTGGAGAACGACCAGCCGACAGACGAAACGGCGCTCACCGCGGCCCGTCAGCTCTGGTGGCTCGGGATCGAGCGGGAGGCGGAGTCGTGACTTCCCGAGAAATCACCGCCCTCGATGACCAGACCACCCGGGCGTTGGCCCAGGATGAGTTCACCCGACCCCTGATCGTCGAAGCCGGAGCGGGGACCGGGAAGACCGCCCTGCTTGTGGCGCGCGTGGCCGCGTGGTGTGTCGGCGCCGGCTGGGACCGACACGTCTCCGATGATGATGACCGCGTCGTGGTGGCTCGCCGGGTCATCGAAGGCGTGGTGGCCATCACCTTCACCGAGGCCGCCGCCGCCGAGATGGCGACGCGCATCGGAACCGCGTTGGCCGGACTCGCTCGTGGTGAGGAACCCATCGGGTGGGCGCCCGGCCGAGTGCTTGCCCAGGTCGATGCCGAAGAGATCGCCATCCGGGCGTCTGCCCTCGTGGGCGAGATCCATCATCTGTCGGTGACCACCATCCACGCCTATTGTCAGCGGGTCCTCTCGGCTCACCCTTTCGAGGCGGAACTCCACCCTGAGTTCGAAATCGATGCCGATGGATCGATCATTGAGGCCCTGGTGGACGAGGTGGTGGAGACTGCGCTGCGTGGGCTGGAAGAAGACCCGCACCGAGGGGCCTGGGAGCGGCTGGCGGCAAGATCCGTGGGGCCGACGAAGGTCGCGGAAGCTCTGCGGGAGCTGATCGCGGCCGGGGTTCACCCGGGCGATCTCCAACACGATCCGTTTGACAAGACCGCGGCAGCGAAGTTCTCGGCGGAGCTCGAGGCGGGGTTGACCGGGTTTTTTGATATTGAAGCCGGGTTGTTGGTGACGGTGCCCCGCAACCGGATGACCGAAGAGACCAGGGCCGCCTTGGCCCTGATTGCCGAGAGGCTCGTTCCTCTCGATTCCCGGGCTGGGTTCGATGTCTTGCAGGAAGCCCTGGCGGGGGTCGGTACCAAGCAGATCGCGCGGTTGCGGTGCTGGTCAAAGGGCGTATTCAACAAAGGCGAGCAGAAGGTGCTGGGCGATGCCGGTGAAATCCTCGCCGATCGAGCGGGCCTCCTGATCGAGTCCCTCGATTCGCTGATCTCCACCGATCTCGAGGGGTTCCGCGCCGCTCGCGAGCTCCTGCTCGAGCTTCTGGGCGAGGTCCAACGAAGGCGCACGTCGCGTGGGGTGGCGACCTTTGCCGATCTTCTCGGGAAGACTGCGGAACTCTTCGAAGCAAACGACGAGATCTGCAACGCCGAGCGACGCCGCACCGAGCAACTGCTGGTGGATGAGTTCCAGGACACCGACACCGTTCAATGCCGGATCGTCGATCGGTTGGCGCTTCACGGCAGCGTTGAGGAGCGCCCGGGGCTCTTTATCGTCGGGGACCCAAAACAATCGATCTATGCTTGGCGGAGCGCCGATCTCGCGGCTTATGACGCCTTTGTCGATCGGGTCCTGGCACATGGTGGTGTTCGTGGTCCGTTGACCCGCAACTTTCGTTCAGTTCGGCCGATCCTCGACGAGGTCGAAAGGGTGGTGGCGCCGGTCATGCACCGGGAACCCGGGATCCAACCGGCGTTTGAAGCCCTCGAAGCGACCGGTGACCTCAAGCTTTCGCCTGGATTCGATCACTCCCCCTGGAGTGCGGTCGAGCAGTGGGTCTGCTGGCACGTCAACGCTGATGGAGTCCTGTGGGCATCAAAGCAGAAAACGGCCCAGACCAACCATCTCGAGGCCCACGCCATCGCCGCCGACATCCGACGCCTCCACGACGAAGCCAATGTCCGTTATGGCGATGTGGCGGTGCTTCTCAGGGCTACGACGGCCCAGGCAGTGATCCTCGAGGCCTTCCGTGAGGCCGGGGTTCCCTTCGATGTTGCCAGAGAACGCGAGTATTTCCGCCAACGGGAGATCATCGAGGCTGCGGCGCTGGTTCGCGCTGTTCTCGAACCGTCCGACACCCTTGCACTGCTGACGGTGATCCGATCCGATGCGGTGGGGGTGCCCGATGCGGTGCTGGCGCCATTGTGGGACGCTGGTTTCCCCGCTGCGGCCGCCAGTTTGGACGGCTCCGAAGATAATGGAGTGGATCATCTGCGCCGAGTTCTTTCTGAGGCGAAGTCGTTGGTGGAGCCCGCGCCGGGATCCGATGCTCTTCCGCTCTGGTCTGATGCCCTCGAGGGCGCCATGGAGAGCCTCGGCGAACTGCGTCGATCCATGCGGGAGGACCCTCCCGATTTCTTTGTCGAACGGTTGCGCACCCTGTGGCTCGCCGAGGTTTCCGCCGGCGCCCGACACCTCGGACGGTTTCGGCAGCTCAGACTCGATGGATTCTTTGCTGATTTGGAGCGCATTCTCACCCGCAGCTTCGGCGGCGGAGCCGAGCTCGCCAGATTCCTCCGCCGGGCGGTGGAGGAGGGGAGAGAGACCCCGACCGCATCGGAACCCGACCGGGACGCGGATGCGGTCCATGTGATGACCATCTACGGTGCCAAGGGATTGGATTTCGAGCACGTCTATCTCGCGCAGATCCACAAGCTGACCGGTGGGTTCGGGGCCCCCCCTGCAGCCGTGGCCCGACGATTGGCGGATCAGACCGAACTCTCGCTCTTTGGTTGGCCCTCACCGAACTTTGCTCGGGCCGAGTCGTTGCGGGAGCTCCAGACGCAGGCCGAAAGGGTACGCCTGCTCTACGTCGCCATGACGAGGGCAAAACAGCGACTGGTGGTCTCTGGCGGATGGGCCGAACCGGGTGAGCTGGTGGATCCGCGCGACGCGGATACCCTCGCCAAGCTGATCGCCCACCGGGGTGATCCCGAGCATCTTGTCGGCCTCGTCGAACGCGGGATCGATCGAGAGGCCGGGATCGATCCGTGTGTCGGTTGGTTTCTGCCCGCTCTTTCAGAGGATGATCAGCCGCCGTCGGCCGTCCGGGGCCGCGGCGAATCGGTGGTCGAGAGCAACGACCCTGGCGCCGATGACCGAGAGATCGCTGAGGCCAGAATGGCCGCGGGCCGGAGGATGGCGGCGCGTTGGTCGGTGGCCGCGTCCGGCGCCGCCAAACGTCAAGCCGCGCGTCTCGAGGCCGAATTCGAGGCTGACCGCGTGACCGGACCGGTCGTGTCCGACCATGGGGCGGCCGCCGCAGTCGGGACTGCCATCCACCACCTTCTCGAATCCCTCGATCTGACAGCCGATCTCGATCCTCAGATCCGTACAAGGGGTGCGGCGCTGGCTGAAAGGTTCACCGCCGAGCTGGATCAAAAGGGACAGGAGGAAGCCCTCCGACGCTTCGACGATCTCATCGATGGGTTAGTTCGTGGGCAGACGCTCGAGCGCCTGTCCGAGCTTGCGCCGGTGGTCGTCGCGAGAGAGTTACCGGTTTTCCTGAATCCCGATCAAGATGACGGTACTTCGGTCATCACCGGGTCTGTCGATCTCGTCTACCGTGATCCGGATGATGGACGCCTCGTGATCGCCGACTACAAGACCGACGCCGTGGAGACCGAAACCGAGATTGCCAAACGGGTCGAACGCTATCGGCCGCAGCTCGAAATCTACGCCAACGCGTTGGAGCAGGCGCTCCATCTCGAAGCCGAGCCGCACCGGGAACTCTGGTTCCTCCACGCGGACCGGGTAGTCCGCCTCTCGTAGCCCATTTCGCTCCCAAGAACGCCGAATGGGTGCCTGGCATCAACATTGTGAGCCGCGAACAATGTTGCGTGCCTGCGCACCCCTCCCATCGCGATACGGGTGACCCCTCCCATCGCGCGTCGATTGTCGTGAAACCCTCCTTCTCGTCTCGCGTATCGCACGCTGGAGGCACCCATGAAACGAGCCGAACTTCTCGTGTTGGCGATCGCGGTCATGGTCGCAGCCTGTCTGACCGTGATGGCCAGCGAATCGCGGTCCTCAGGCATGGGATTCGGCGACCAGGTCGAGCACTGCACGGCCTTCCTGCTCGACAACGACGGTCACGGGATCTTCGGGGCGAATTTCGACCACACATGGACCGACGAGGGTCTGGTCTTCGTCAACAATCGAGGCGTTGCGAAGCACAGTGTGAGCGGGGGCGACATCAACAACCGCGTTCACTGGACGAGCCGATACGCCAGCGTCAGCTTCAACCTGGTTGGCTATGAGTACGCCTGGGCCGGGATGAACGAAGCCGGTTTCTCGATCAGCACCATGTCCCTGGGGGAAACCCAGCAACCGCCGCCCGACCACCGTCCGGTCCTCGACAACGGGGAGTGGGTGCAGTACCTCCTCGACACCTGCGCCACGGTGGACGAGGTCATCGCCACCGACGCCGATGTGAGGATTCTCACCGTTGATCACTACCTCGTCGGCGATGGATCGGGGAATGCGGCGACCGTCGAATTTCTGAACGGTCGGATGGTCGTGCACACCGGACAGGACCTCCCGGTGGCGGCCCTCACGAACAACACCTACGAGGATCTGCATTCCGTTTGGGAGTGGCTTCGCCAGTCCGGAAACTACGGTGGACAGACGTCGTCGATTCGCCGTTTCTGTCTCACGGCAGATCGAGTGGACGGTTTTCAGCCGGCGACCGACGACGAGGCGATCGACTACGCCTTTGACACGCTGAATGAGGTCAGGGGCGAACGGTTCTCGGCCTCACCGACCAACTGGAGCCTCGTCTTCGACACAAAAAATCTCCGCGCGTACTTCACCACGAGGCGGGATCGCCGACTCAGATGGGTTGAACTGAAGAGCCTCGATCTGCGCTGCGGTGGACCGGTCAGGATGATGGACATCCACAATGGAGGCCCCGGCGATGTGACCGATGAACTGATCGATTACAGCCGTCAGCTCAATCGCTTCCATTTCGAACGCTTCCTGAGCATCTGGGGAATCCACCTCTCCCCCCAGGACATCACGTGGATTCTCAACGAAATCGAGAGCTTCGATTGCCCTCCGGCCCACCGGAGGGCATCCTCCCGCCGGGCTGTCCCCTAGAAGCGGTGGTACCGCCGTGGATACGGATTCTGCGAGCACCGGCCTTCTGGGACGTCGGGTCGCCGTTGGCGCCCCGGCTTCCCAGCGTCGCACGATCAGCGTGGTCGCGCGGAGGTGACGGGAAGATCTGCGACCACGCTGCTCGTGCGCCGGCGGCCTCCTTTGAAGCTGGGAGAAGTGCACTGGGACGTTCTGCCCGTGGGTTGCCCGGCGTCGCCATTGTGCGGAGCGCTCCGCGGGGCCGGTTGGTCGATCCGAGCACAATAGCGCGCCCGGCACGCCCCGGTGGAGAGTCTCTTCCGCGGGTCCTGGAGCGGTCACGGACGCGGTTTCGGCCCCTGCCCCAGAGTCCGGCTGATGCCCCGAAAAGGAAAATGCCCGGCGGTAAACCGCCGGGCCCCCTCCGCAGAACGGGCTCCTCCTCCCAAGCTGCGAACTTAGGGATTGTACACAATCCCGGTATATGTCGAGTCGATTTCCTAAGATGAGTGGTTTTGCCGGATGAGATGGATCGAGAT
>Ga0164313_10002958_pt1 | contig 15139 bp, 12 predicted proteins | sample GuaBasSedimGuay4_FD_113735 | JGI IMG/M metagenome (GOLD analysis project Ga0164313, IMG submission 113735) | Subseafloor sediment microbial communities from Guaymas Basin, Gulf of California, Mexico - Guay4, Core 4569-4, 0-3 cm | ecosystem: Environmental > Aquatic > Marine > Hydrothermal vents... | reverse complement strand
CGTGGCGCAGCTCGGCGTTGCCAGTTCTCGACGAATCCACGGATTCGCCTGCGATCTGTCGCCTTGATCTGCACCACGAGCGCACCACCGCGCACGAAAGCACTTCCGCCACAGGCTGCTAGGGTGAAGGAACTTGGTGTCGGGTGTCAGGTGTCAGGTGTCAGGTGTCAGGTGTCAGGTGTCGGGACCTGCTGCCCGGCGAATTATCTCTGGCGGTCGGCTGGCCTGCATCTCGCCCAAGGAGGTGACAGCCCGGCGTCTCGGGACCGGCCCCGCTTCGGGAGCCGCCGGACGCGGGCCCAGGCACCCGCGAGCCCCGCCATGACTGCCCAGACCCCGTCGTCCTCGTCGCTCCGCCCGGGCAGCCGCCCGTGCTGCTCCTGGCTGCTCATGGGCGTCGCCATCGCCCTGACCCTGGCCTCGCCCGCCGCCCGGGCCACCGACACCCTCGAGCGCGTCAAGAACTGGGCCGGCCAGCAGGTCCTGGGGTCAGGCGCGGAGAAGCCCGACCTCACTCCCGATGGGCGCTACGCGGTCTACCGCAGCGCGGACTGGAACCTCTTCAACGGCGTGACCCTGACGAAGGTGAACGTCATCTTCCGTGACCTCCAGACCGGCACCAGCGAACTGATCAGCAAGACGCCTCTCGGGGCCGAGTCCAACGGCAACAGCGTGAATGCATCCCTCTCGGCCGACGGGCGTTTCGTGGTCTTCCAGAGCACCTCGACCGACATCGCGCCAGGGGCATCGAGCGGAGCGCACATCTACGTGTACGACCGCCAGACCGGCGTCAGCGAGTTGGTGGACGTGCCTGACGGAGGCGGCACGCCCAATGGAGCCGCTTCCGAGTCGTCGATCTCCGATGACGGGCGATACGTCACCTTTCAATCCAGCGCGACCAACCTCGCGGGCACCGACGCGAATATCCATACCGACATCTTCGTGAGGGATCGCCAGCTCGGGACCACCGTCCGGCTCACCAACGGCAACTTGCCGAGCGAGCTGCCGTCGATCTCGGCTGACGGCCAGCGGGTGGTGTTCCACACCAAGGCCAACAACATCATCGCCGGGGACACCAACGGCAAGCACGACGTGTTGCTGTGGGACATGCCGACAGGTGGGTACGAGCTGGTGAGTCGGACCAGCGCAGGTGGGGTGTCCAATGGCTCGAGCCTGCTCTCGAGCATCTCGAGGGACGGCCGCTGGGTCGCGTTCAGTAGCGACGCCGGCAACCTGAACGGCGCCGGTGCCAACAACGGCAAGTCGCAGCTCATTCTCTTTGACTCGGCAACGGGCTTGATGACCAACGTGAGCGTCGACTCGACGGGCGTCTTGGCCAACCAGCACGTCTATGACCCGCGCCTCTCGAGCGACGGTCGCTTCGTCACCTTCCAGACCCGCGCGAGCAACCTCGTCGCGGTCGACACGAACAACAACGACGACATCTTCGTGCACGATACGCAGAGTGCCCTGACGCGCCGCGTGAGCGAGAGCCTGGCCGGCGTCGGCGGCAACTCCGGGGCCTTCCCGGTCGCACCCATCAGCAAGGACGGCACGCTGATCCTGTTCGTCGACCAGTCGAACAACCTGGTGGCCGGCGACACCAACGGCAAAGACCTCTTCCTGCGCACCATGGAGTGGCCCAGCCCCTGGGCAGATCTCGGGCAGGGCCTGGCCGGGACCAACGGCATGCCCGCGCTGCAGGCCACCGGCGACCTGACCGGCGGCAGCTTGGTCACGCTCACCCTGAGCGACGCGTTGCCGCTGGGGAGCACGGCCCTGGTGCTCGGCTTCAGTCAGCTCGACGCGCCCTTCCGTGGCGGCACGCTGGTGCCCTTCCCGGACATCATGGTGATCGGGCTGCCGATCGACGCCGCCGGCACCCAGGTCATCGCGGACACCTGGCCGGCCGGCGTGCCCAGCGGGGCTCAGATGTTCTTGCAACATTGGTTCGCCGACCCGGGTGCCGTGCACGGCTTCGCGGCCTCGAACGGTCTCTCCGGGACCACGCCCTGAGTGGCGGATGCGCCGAGCACGGCGTGGCGCACGACAAGCGTGCGACAGGGCGCACGATAGGGCACGGCGACAGGCGCGACGGCGGGCGCGACGGCGGGGGGGCGCAGCGACGCTCCTCGCCGTCGCCCTGAGTGGGGGGCCGCGGGCACGACAGGCGCACGCCCCTGGCTCCCGCCTGCGCTTCCGGCCGCCCCGTGCCCGGCTGCCCGCTGCCCCGCTGCCCGGCTGCCCGGCTGCCCGCTGCCCGGCTGCCCGGCTGCCCGCTGCCCGGCTGCCCGGCTGCCCGGCTGCCCGCTGCCCGGCTGCCCGGCTGCCCGGCTGCCCGGCTGCCCGCTGCCAGGCTGCCCGCTGCCCGGCTGCCCGCTGCCCGCTGCCCGGATGCACGGTGCCCGCTGCCCGGCTGCATCACTGCCCCGCAGATTTTTCGTGGCGGTCGGCTGGCCGGCATCTCGCCCCAGGAGGTGACAGCCATGCGCCTCGGGACCGGCCCCGCTTCGGGAGCCGCCGGACGCCAGCTCCAGCCACCTTCGAGCCCCGCCATGAACCACCGCACCCCGTCCTCTTCGCCGCTGAGCCTGGACACGCCCCCGCGCTGCTCCCGCCTGCTCGCCGGCGCCTGCCTCGCGACGGCCATCGCCACGGCCGCCCCCGCAGCCCGCGCCAGCGACACCCTCGAGCGCGTCACGAACTGGGCCGGCCAGCAGGTCCTGGGGTCCGGCGCGCGGCATCCCGACCTCACACCCGACGGGCGCTACGCGGTCTATTCCAGCAGTGACTGGAACCTGTTCAACGGCGTGACGCTGAATCAGCAGAACATCATCTTCCGTGACCTCCAGACCGGCACCAGCGAGCTGATCAGCCTGAGCAAGTGGGGTGGGGAGGCCAGCGCCGGTAGTTCCCAGCCCGCGCTCTCGGCGGACGGTCGTTTCGTGGTCTTTACGAGCAGCGCGTGGGACATCGTGACGGGCTCGCCCAGCGGGAGCCACATCTACATGCACGATCGGCAGACCGGTGTCATCGAGCTGGTCGACGTCCCCACGGCAGGTGGCTCGGCCAACGGAAGCGCCAGCGAGCCGTCCCTCTCTGATGACGGTCGCTACGTGGCTTTTGAGTCCTACGCGACCAACCTGGCGGGCGCCGACACGAACGGCAAGCTGGACGTCTTCGTGAGGGATCGCCAGCTCGGGGTCACGACCCAGCTGACCCAGGGCAACTTGGAGAGCGAGGAGCCGACGATCTCCGCGGACGGCCAGCGGGTCGTGTTCCACACCAGGGCCAACGACATGCTCGCCGCGGACACCAACGGCAAGCACGACGTGGTGCTCTGGCACAGGTCGTCCGACTCTTACGAGCTGGTGAGTCGGACCAGCCTCGGCGGGGTGTCCAACGGCACCAGCTGGATCTCGACGATCTCGAGGGACGGCCGCTGGGTCGCGTTCTGCAGCGACGCGGGAAACCTGAACGGCGCCGGCGCCAGCAACGGCAAGCTGCAGGTCATCGTGTTTGATTCGGTGACCGGCTTGATGACCACCGCGAGCGTCGACGCGATGGGTAACGGGGCTGACCATCACGGCTACGACCCGCGCCTCTCGAGCGACGGCCGCTTCGTCACCTTTCAGACCCGCGCCAGCAACCTCATCGCCACCGACACGAACGGCAACGAAGACATCTACGTGCACGACATGCTCAGCGCCGAGACGCGCCGGGTGAGCGAGAGCCTGGCTGGTGTGGGCGGTCTCTCCCCGGTCTTTCCGGTCGCTCCGATCAGCACGGACGGCACGCGGATGCTGTTCGCCGATCCATCGAACAACCTGGTGGTCAACGACACCAACGGCAATGACCTCTTCGTGCGCAGCATGAGCTGGCCCGGCGCTTGGTCCGACCTCGGTCAGGGCCTGGCCGGGACCAACGGCGTGCCCGTACTGACGGCCACGGGCGACCTGACCGGCGGCAGCTTGGCCACGCTCACCCTGAGCGCTGCGCTGCCGCTGGGGAGCACGGCCCTGGTGCTCGGCTTCAGCCAGCTCGACGCGTCCTTCCGCGGCGGCACGCTGGTGCCCTTTCCGGACATCATAGTGATCGGGCTGCCGATCGACGCCGCCGGCACCCAGGTCATCGTGGACACCTGGCCGGCCGGCGTGCCCAGCGGTGCTGAGATCTTCGTGCAACACTGGTTCGCGGACCCGGGCGCGGTGCACGGCCTCGCGGCCTCGAACGGTCTCTTCGGGACCACGCCCTGAGTGACGGGTGCGGCAGGCGCACGGCAGGCGCACGGCAGGCGCACGGCAGGCGCACGGCAGGCGCACGGCAGGCGCACGGCAGGCGCACGGCAGGCGCCGCGACGAGCACGGCGGCGGGGGGCGCAGTGACGCTCCGCGCCGTCGCCCGCCGCCGCGTCCCGCGCAACGGCAGTCGTCAGGTGCTACGGTGCCGCCTGTGCATGCCGGGACCGTCACGACGACGGCGCCAGCGAGCGAAGCGACGGCCTCTCGATCCCGCATGCGGCACACGACATGCTGCCCCCGACCGTGGTGGACTCTCCGGATGCTCGAAGCCCTCGATCTTGCTGCCAAGCTCTCCAAGGCCCGCTACACGGCGCAGAAGAGCCGCCTGCAGCGCCGCCTGCATCGCCTGCAGCGCGCCTGCTGGGAGGGCAAGCTCGCCACCGTCGTGCTCTTCGAGGGCTGGGACGCGGCGGGCAAGGGCACGGCCATCGCCAAGCTGACCCAGCGGCTGGAGCCGCGCGGCTACTCGCTGCACGCGACCCGCAGGCCGCGCACGTCCGAGTCGCACATGCCGTGGCTCTGGCGTTTCTGGTGCAAGTTGCCCAACTGGGGTGAGATCGGGATCTTCGACCGCAGCTGGTACGGCCGCGTGCTGGTCGAGCGCGTCGAGGGGCTCGCCGACAAGCGGCGGCTGGAGCAGGACTACGACGACATCGTCTGCTTCGAGCGCACGCTCGCTGACGACCGCTACCTGATCGTCAAGTTCTTCCTGCACATCTCCAAGGACGAACAGGAGCAGCGCTTCCGCAAGCTGGAAGAGGACCAGAGCTCGAGCTGGCGCGTGGAGCCGGAGGACTGGGAGCGCCACGCCAAGTACGACGAGTACCACGCTGCCATCGAGCAGATGCTCGCGCAGACCGAGGGCGAGTGGGCCCCGTGGACGCTGGTGGAGGCCACCGACCGACGCTGGGCACGGATCAAGATCTTCGAGACCATGATCCGCGCCATGGAGGAGGGCCTCGTGCGTTTCGGCTGCGAGGTGCCGGCGGAGGAGCCTGAGACCGAGACGGACGATGCCGATGCCACGGGCGCTGGCCCCGGATCCACGACCACGAGGGCGGACTGATGCTGGCCGACGTCGACCTGACCAAGCAGCTCGCGCGTGATGACTACAAGCAGCGCCTGCTCGAGTGTCAGCTGCGCATGCGCGAGCTGGCCTTTGAGCTCTATCAGCAGAAGCGCTCGCTGGTGCTGGTGTCGGAGGGCTGGGACGCCGCCGGCAAGGGCGGGGCCATCCGGCGCCTGACCGAGAAGGTCGACCCGCGCGGCTTCGAGGTCTGCCCCATCGCCGCGCCCAGCGGTGAGGACAAGACCCACCACTATCTCTGGCGCTTCTGGCGCCGCCTGCAGGCACCGGACGAGAAGCAGATCCTGATCTTTGATCGTTCCTGGTACGGCCGCGTGCTGGTGGAGCGCGTCGAGGGCTTCGCCACAAAGGCAGAGTGGAAGCGCGCCTACCGTGAGATCAACGAGTTCGAGCGCCAGCTCACGGACCACGGCATGGTGGTCGTCAAGCTCTGGTTCCACATCAGCATGGAGGAGCAGCTGCGTCGCTTCGAGTCGCGCCGCGAGACGCCCTACAAGGCCTGGAAGCTGACCGACGAGGACTGGCGCAACCGCAATCAGTGGGACGCCTACGAGCAGGCCGTCGACGAGATGCTGCTACGGACCTCGACGCCCGGTGCGCCCTGGACCCTGATCGAAGGCAACGACAAGTACTGGGCGCGGGTGAAGACCCAGGAGACGGTGATCAAGGCGCTGTCGGCGGCCGCGGGCGGCTGACCGCCCGAGGCCTGTCGCGCACGGATCTCAAAGACCCCGGCAGCTGGCAGCGCCCGCCCGCCACGCCAGCTGCGACGCGTCCACGCACCCGACGGCTAGCCCAGGAAGCGGCCGTACTTCCTGCGCTGCTTCTCCATGATGCGCAGCTCGCGGGTGCCGGAGACGACCACGTTCTTGTCGGGCTCGAAGTCCAGCGAGCGGCTGCGCCCGCGGTAGGAGTTGTGGCGCAGGATCAGCTTGATCGTCTCGCGTCGCGCGAGGCGCTTGTCGTCCGAGCGGATGATGTACCAGGGCGTCTTCTTGGTGTGTGTCTTCTGCAGCAGCCGGTACTTCTTCTCGGTGAACTCGTCCCACAGCGCCTGGGCCTGCAGGTCGACCTCGCTCAGCTTCCACTTGCGCAGCGGGTCGTTGGCCCGGCGCTCGAAGCGGCGCTGCTGCTCCTCCTTGGAGACGGAGAAGTAGAGCTTGATCAGGTTGGTCGTCCCGTCGGCCAGCAGGCGCTCTTCGTAGCCCACGACGCGCTGGATGAACTCGCGGTATTGCCGCGCGGTGCAGAAGCCCATCACGGGCTCGACCATGGCGCGGTTGTACCAGCTGCGATCGAACAGGACCATCTCGCCTGCGTGGGGGAAGCACTCGATGTAGCGCTTCATGTGCAGCTCGGTCTCCTGTTCCTTGGTGGGCTTGCCCAGGGCAACGGAGCGGTAGCGCTTCTCGTTCAGGTAGCGCGCGACGCGGCGGATGGTGCCGCCCTTGCCGGAGGCGTCCCGGCCGTCGAACAGCACGATGATCTTCTTGCCCGTCTTCTCGATGTGGCTCTGCAGCTTGATCAGCTCGGCCTGGTAGGGGCTGAGCTCCTCGTGCTCGAAGTGACGCGCCAGCGCGCTCTTGACGATGCGCTGGACCTCGCTCTTCTTGAGCTGCTTGTGGGCCGAGCGCGCGGTCTCGAGCGGCTCGCCCGCGGGCAGATCCTCGAGCACGCGCGAGACGGCCTTGCGGATCTGGGCGGCGGCGCCGCCCGTCTTGGCGCTGGTGGTGGGTTTGCTCTTCTTGGCGGGGCGCGTCGTCATGGCGTGGTGATCTCTCGTGGAACGGCGGGGCGAGCGATGGGGACTCGCCCTCAGCGCGCTCGGTTGCGTGCGGTCGGGTCGGGTCGGGTCAGGTCAGGTCAGGTCAGGTCAGGTCAGGTCAGGTCAGGTCAGGTCAGGTCAGGTCAGGTCGGGTCGGGTCGGGGCAGGGCAGGGCAGGGCAGGTCAAGGGGGAGGCGGGGCGATGAGGTCATGGGCCTCCATTCAACGTCACGCCCGGCACCGCCGCGCGGGCCATGCGCTTGGCGAAATAGAAGACTCGCTTCAGGTTCTGGAGGATGTCCGTTTCGATCTTGTAGGCCCGCACGCGGCCGGGCTCCTCGGCGATCAGGCGCTCGGCCTGGTGTGCCGCGGCCGAGTCAGCCAGCCGGTTGATGTCGGACTTCATCTCGATCACGACCTGGGCCGCCTCTGGGTTCTTCTGCGTGACCGCCTGCAGCGCCGTCTGCAGCCCCCGGCTGACGGCCGCATGAAACGTCGTGATGACGCCCTCGGTGGCCGCGCTGATCGCGACGTGATGCTGCACCCGCTCGATGCCCAGCGCGACCAGGTTGGTCTCGATCACGTCGCCGATGTTCTCGAGGCTGTTGACCGCCTCCATCAACTTGAGGAACTCCTGCGTCTGTGCGTCGGTGAGCGCCACCTGGCTGACCCTGCCGAGGTACACCACGATCTGTCCGTGCAGGGCGTCCACCTTGTCGTCCATGCGCGCGACCTCCTCCAACGCATCGGGTTCTCCCGTGAGCAGCGCCGGCAGGATGGCCTGCAGCATCCGCTGCACCTGATCACCCATGTGCAGCAGCTCGAGGCGCACGCGGTCGAGCGCCAGCGCCGGCGTGCTCAACAGCTCCGAGTCGAGGTACTTGGCGCGCACCAGCTGGGCCTGCTCCAGCGGGCGGTCCGGCACCATCCACTCGACCAGGCGCGCGAACTGCGTGGAGAACCCCAGCATCAGCACGGTGTTGGCGAGGTTGAAGATCGTGTGGGCGTTGGCGATCTGGCGCGGCGTGTCGGCGGCCAGGCGGGCGGCGCCCTGCAGCTCGGTGGCGGCCGGCGAGACCGCGACGACGGCCTGGGCCAGGGGCTCGATGAATCCCAGCCAGAGCAGCACGCCGGCGAGGTTGTAGAGCACGTGTACGATGGCCGCCCGCAGGGCCTCGCGTGGCCGGCCGATGGCCGCCAGCAGCGCCGTCACGCAGGTGCCGAGGTTGGCGCCGAAGATCAGGGCGATGCCGGCCGGTAGGGTGATCACGCCCTGGCTGGCCATGACGATCACGATGCCGGTGGTGGCGGAGCTCGACTGGACCAGGGCCGTGAACGCGGCGCCCGCAAGGATGCCGATGGCCGGCGAGGCCATGTGGGCCATGCCGTCCAGGAAGGGCGCGTAGCTCCGTAGCGGCTGCATGGCGTCGCCCATGACCGCCATGCCGAAGAACAGCAGGCCCAGTCCCAGGATGCCGGCGCCGTGCTGGCGGATCCTCTCGCGCTTGCCGACCAGCGTCATGCCGAACCCCACGGCGATCAGCAGCAGCGCGAAGCGTGTCACCTTGAAGGCGATGATCTGCGCCGTGACCGTGGTGCCGATGTTGGCGCCCATGATGATGCCGATCGACTGCGAGAGCGACATCAGGCCGGCGGTGATGAAGCCCACCACCATGACGGTGGTGACCGACGAAGACTGGATCACAGCGGTGACGAAGGCGCCGGTGAGGGCGCCGGTCACGCGGTTGCTGGTGAGCCGCGCCAGCACGGCCTTCATGCGCTCGCCGGCCACGGCCTTGAGCGCGCCGGACATCTTGTCCATGCCGTAAAGGAACAGCGCCAGGCCGCCGGCCAGCCCCATCAGCAAGGTCCCCAGGTCCACGCCAGCGTCAGCGCTCGGCATGCGACGCCTCTCGCCCGGGACACTTGACGATGGTCACGGGGATGGGGGACAGCTGGGCGACGCGCTGCGCCTTCGAACCGATCATCAGGTGGGGCAGGCCGGTGCGTCCTTGGCTACCCATGGCGATCATGCTCGCGCCCAGCTTGTCAGCCACCTCGAGGATGCGCGTCACCGGCAGGCCGGGCACCAGCGTCGGGGCAAGCGTCTTGAGCAGCCCGATGTCCGGATGCTCTGCGGCCACGTTGGCCAGGAACGCGTCCATCATCGAGGCGGCCGCTTCCTCGATGCGCTGCAGGTGCTCCTCGCCCTGCGCCTGCCCGTAGTAACCGGGCGCTGACTCGGGGTCATGCACCACGTGCAGCACGGCCAGCGGGGCTCCGATGCGCTCACACAGCCGCGCCGCCCATGTCAGCGCGTCGGCCGAGTAGGGCGAGAAGTCCACCGGCACCAGCACAGGACCATCGTGCTCCCGCTCGTTCCTGCCGTGGTGCTCAGCCTCGCCCTGCATCTGGCTCCTGACGTTGTCACGCTGCTTCGGAAAGTCCGCATTGTAGTCGATGCGCGCCGTCCGATGGGGGGCATGGCCGCTTCCTCGTTACAATCGCCGCGTGAACGGATCGGAGACCACTCGCCTGCTGGACGCCGCCCGCGCGGGGGACCGCGTGGCGTTGGAGGATCTGTACACCCGGCACCAGGGGCGCCTGCTCCAGGTGATCCGGGCGCGCATGCCGGCGCACCTGGCCCGGCGCGTCGCGCCCGAGGACGTGCTGCAGGAGACGCTGCTGGAATCGTCGCGCAAGATCGATGCTTTTGAGCCGCGCGGGCCGTCGTCGTTCTACCGCTGGCTGGTGGCCATCGCGCGCTTCAAGCTGAGCGAGGCGGCGCGGGCCCAGCGGGCCGACAAGCGCGCTCGCGAGCGGCCCCTCGAGCAGCCGGTGCTGGCCGAGCAGACCAGCGCCAGCGGCCGGGCCATGCGCGGCGAGCAGCGGCTCGAGCTGCACGCGGCCCTGGCTGCGCTGCCCGAGCGGCAGGCCGAGGCCGTGCGCCTGCGCTACCTGGAGGGCCGCACCCTGGCCGAGACCGCCGCGGCCCTGGAGGCCAGCGAGCCCGCCGTGAAGGCCCTGGTCTCCCGCGGCCTGATGGCCTTGGCGACGCGAGCTCCGCCGGGGGCCTGAGCGCGGGTCATGGCGCCGTGTGGGCCGGCTCGGGATTTTCTGCACGACCTGCCGTGATCCGGCCGCCATCTGATGTTGGAGACCCACTCATGACCGATTCGCTTGAAGAGATCCAGGACGGCGTGCTCGAGCAGCTGCACGCTGGCGAGCCCATCGACCGGCAGCGGCTGCTGGCCGCCCACCCCGAGCACGTCGAGGCCCTGGCGGCCTTCCTGACGCTGATGGATGAGATCGAGCAGCCGCCGCCCGAGCGCCAGCCCATGCCCAGCCGGCTGGGTGACTTTCGCATCCTGTCCGAGATCGGGCGCGGCGGCATGGGCGTGGTCTACGAGGCGGAGCAGGTCAGCTTGGGCCGACGCGTGGCGCTCAAGCTGCTGCCTCCCGCGCTGCAGCACGACCGCCGCCTGGTGGGGCGCTTCCGTCGCGAGGCCGAGGCCGCCGGCCGCCTGCGCCATCCCAACATCGTGCCCGTCTACGCCTGCGGGGAGGCGGGCGGCACGCCGTTCTTCGCCATGGAGCGGGTGCAGGGGACGTCGCTGGCGCAGATCATCGAGGACCGTCGCGAGGGCCGCGATGGCGGGGCGCCCGTGGAGCCCGCCGCCTATCGCCGCTGGGCTCTCGACACGCTCGCGTCCATCGCCGACGCCCTGCACTACGCCCACGGCGAGGGCATCCTGCACCGCGACACCAAGCCCGCGAACATCCTGGTGGACGACGACGGCACGCCGCGCCTGTCCGACTTCGGCGTGGCCCTCGACCTGGAGGCGGCCAGCCTCACGGCGTCTGGGGAGGTGCTCGGCTCGCCCCAGTACATGAGCCCCGAGCAGGCCTTCCGCAAGCAGCGGCCGCTCGACGCACGCAGCGACATCTACTCCCTGGGCGTGACGCTCTACGAGCTGCTGACCCTGCGCCTGCCCTACGAGGGCACCACCTCCAGCGAGATCATGGGCTGCCTGCACGCGGGCGAGATCGTGCCGCCACGCAGCGTGGACGCCGGGATGTCCCGCGCGCTCGAGCGCGTCCTGCTGCGGGCCCTGGCCGCCGACCCCGACCAGCGCTACACGACGGCAGACGAGCTGGCCGCCGACCTGCGCGCGCTGCTGGACGACCGACCGTTGACGGCTGCGAATCCGCGGCGCCGGTGGGGGCGCCGGCTGCTGGTGGCCATGGCGGCAGTCGCACTGCTGCTGCTGGCCATCGCCCAGCTCGGCGAGGGCGGCGGACTGGTGCAGCAGAGCCTGGTGTCCTTGCTGGGAGAGCAGACCGTCACGCTGCCCACGCACGACGCGCTGGAGCAGCTGCTGGGCGGCACCCACGCCGACGCCCTGGGTCTGCTCTCCGCGTGGATCGAGCCCAGGCTGTCGCTGCGGCATGTGGTTGCGCGCGACGCGCCCGCGGCTCTGCGCGTGTCCGTGCCCGTGGTCAACCCGGGCTATGCCCCCGACGGCACGCTCCTGCTGGCGTTGGCGCAGGTCTCGCTGAACGGCGGCGCATGGCGCTCGGTGCAGGAGTTCGCTGCGCGCATCGACGTCGTCTCGGGCCTGGGGGATGGCAGCACGTATGTCATGGGCACGGACCTGCGTGTGCTTGGCGAGCAGTCCTTGGCCCCGTCCGCGTTGGTCGTCCGCGCCCGGGTGCTGCTGCGCGCGCTGCATGTCGACGACGCACCCTCGGCGGGGGCGGCGGTCACGGCGCAGGAGCTGGCGGACATGACCGCGGGCAGCGGCGTCGTCCTGAGCCTGCCCGAGCGCACCGTCCTGGTGTACGACCACTTCCCGGAGGACTACCCTGAGCGGCTCGGCTCGCCCACACTGGACGCCGCCATGGCCCGGGCCTGGACGCCCGCTCGCATGATCTGGCAGCGCATCTCCGAGCAGGGGGATGGCGTGCGCTCGTTGCTGATGACGCTCGAGTTCGACCAGGCGGTGGAGGGGGCCCTGACTGCGCTGGCGAGCGACGTGGCGCTGTACGCCGACGGCGCCGCGCGACCATTCGCCACGGCGAACTGCAGCGCGCCGGCTCTCGGCAGCGGCACCACGCGCCACACTGTCTCGCTGTTCTTCGAGCTCTCGGATCCGCCGGTTCCCGACGAGCAGCGCATCGTGCTCGAGCTGGCGGGCGGGCGCCTCGAGCACCTGCGCGTGGTCATCACGCCGTCGCGTGCCGTCGCGCTGGCCGATTCCGATATGGAGCTCTACTGGGGCGGGAGCATCGACGCCACGGTGGACGTGGAACTGCCCTGAGCGTGCCCCTCGCGGATGGACTCGCCAGTCCGCGCGGGGCGGCGTACGCGGGCCGCCCCGCGCTCCACGACTGCGCCACGTCGCCACACGTGGCAGGCATCGCCGGCGATCGCTACGGTCAGGTCTCTTCATCGGTGAGCGACCATGCCCGAGACGAGCTTCGAGGTGCAGCGCGATGACCGCGGGTTCGTGCGCTTCAGCGTGCGCGGCCCGTTCACCGAGTCCGTCGTGGTGCAGACCCAGGTCGTCGCCGCCGGAGAGTACGCGGGCCTCGATCAGCTCTGGGACCTGACGGCCGCCGACACGTCGTTCTGGACGCAGAACGCCATGCGCCATCTGGTCGCTGACTCGGCCGCTCCCGAGCGCTCCTTCGGTGCCATCCGCGTGGCCGTGCTCACGCGCGGCGACCTGGCCTTCGGCCTGGCGCGGCAGTGGTCTGCGCTGGCCGAGTCCCGGCTGCCCTTTGAGTCCGCGGTGTTTCGAGACGAGCGCGCCGCGCTGGCCTGGTTGCTGGAGCGCGATCGTGAGCAGGCGTTGAACGAGCCCTGACGGCAGGAGGCAGGCGTCCGGAGCTCGCGCCGTCAGGCAGCCCGAGCTGCACGCGATCAGCCCGATCCGCGCGCACGATTGGGCCCAGGCGCATAGCAATGAGAGACCACTCTCGTGGAGCCGTGCATATGTCTCGCCTCGCCCGTCGCTTCATCGTCTGCACATTTGCCCTGGCCCTGCTCGGCGGTGGCAAGGCGGGGCTCGGCCCCGGCTGCACCATCGAGTTGGCCCGGGCCATGTACGGCCCCCAGGCCGACTTCGCCATCTTCTTCGACTACATCTTCAACATCCCCGGCAAGTCGGGCGCGCTGGGCTCGGCCTTCAGCAAGTGATTCGAGGCGGGCACGGTCGCCGTCGGCGGTCACAGCAAGAAGTCCACCAAGCATGGCGTGAAGATCTACAAGGGACAGCTGCAGCAGTCGCTGAGCACCAAGCTGTCCATCCCCAAGAAGGCACCCAAGGACAAGCGCGTGACGATCGGCGCGTTCCAGAACTTCGGCTCGGGCGAAGTCAGAGTGCCGCGTGAGGGCGAGGGCAGCTTCGATGTCCGGCTGTCCGTCGCGATCAACAGCGCCGCGGGCATGCTGAGCGAGGAGTCCCGTGCGCACCTGAAGATGAGGCGCCCGCTCTCGCAGTTCGGCGGCGAGTTCACGTCGGTCACGGCCACGTACATGGAGGACGGCCAGGGCGGCTTCCTGGGCCTGCGCCTCCAGGCCTTCGAGCAGGACAACGTGGCCATCGGCGAAGCGCAGCTGTTCGAGGGCACGGCTGAGGTCGACCTGCGCATCCAACAGACGCAGACGCAGCTCATCACCATGGCGCGGCCGTCGCCTGCGGGCTGGCCCTCGGCGGATGCGCCGGCCACGGGCTGGACGATCATCTCGAGCCAGGACATCCCCGTCCCCAACCGCCCCTTCACCCTGGCCTTCGGGGCTCAGGGACTCATGAAGAAGGCGACCTTCTTCTTCGACTTCTTCAGCTTCGGTGCCGCCCTGCTGGGTCCGGAGCTGGAGCTCGGGCTGTTCCATGATCTGGCCGGCGCCGTGCTCGACCTCGGGCAGGCGCGTGACGCGCTGATCGCCGAACCGGCCGACCTGGACCTGGCTGAGGACGAGCTGAACGACGCGCGCGACACCCTCGTCGCGGCGCAGTCCGATCTGCAGAAGGCCATGGGCGCGGACAACCTGGACGAGACCACCCAGGGCAAGCTGGCGGCCAAGCTGTTCAAGCGCACGCTCAAGGGCGCTGGCCGCCTGATCAAGACCCTCGAGAAGGGCAAGGCCAAGAAGCCGGCCAAGCTCATGAAGCCGGCCCAGCGGGTCATCGATGACACGCTCGTGGTCATGGCCAACCTGGCCGGCATGAAGACCACCAATGCGCGCCAGATCACCTTCGTGACGCCGAATCCCTAGCATCCGTGGCGCTGGGGGCCGGGCGAACGCGAGCACAGCGGGGTGGACGCCAGGCGTCAGCGTGGGCTCCGGCCGTTCGGTGAATGTGTTCTGTCGAATCCCTCGACGCGCCACTTCGGTCGAGCCTCTCGCCGTCCTACGGTGAAGGCATGGGGAGAGGCATCGTCATCATCGCGGGCTTGGCGGTTGCCGCGACCATTGGCTTGGCCTTGTGGGTCATGGCACCCGATCAGGCGCAGCCGCTCGTCATGCCGTCGCCGCTGACGGGTGACTCGCCGGGCGGTGGCACGCCCCGGCTCGGCATGCAGCCGGAGCGCGTGGAAGCGCCTGCGCCCGCCGGGGTGTCCTGGTCGCTGGTGGGACGGCGGTCGCTGGCCGGGGTGGGGCGTTCGCCCGTGCCTGCGCCCGCCGGGCCGCTTGAGCCGCCCCCCGCGGCCCAACTCGCGAGGCTGCTCGACGACCTGCGCGACGACGACGTGAGGTGGAACGCGGGCAAGGCCATGGGGCAGTTGCGCCGCTACCTCGAGCGCAGCCCGGCCCGGGAGGTGGTGGCTGAGGCTCTGACGGGTGCGCTCGACTCGATCGACCTCCAGCAGCGCTATTTTTCTGCGCAGGTGCTCATGCGAGCCGAAGTCGAGCCTCCGCCCGATCGGCTGCTGGCCGTGGTCATCGACATGATGGCGGACGGCGAGTTGGAGGGCGCG
>Ga0164313_10002957_pt1 | contig 15139 bp, 11 predicted proteins | sample GuaBasSedimGuay4_FD_113735 | JGI IMG/M metagenome (GOLD analysis project Ga0164313, IMG submission 113735) | Subseafloor sediment microbial communities from Guaymas Basin, Gulf of California, Mexico - Guay4, Core 4569-4, 0-3 cm | ecosystem: Environmental > Aquatic > Marine > Hydrothermal vents... | reverse complement strand
TGTCGCCGCCGGTGTCGCCGCCGGTGTCGCCGCCGAGGGCGAGTCGATCGCCGAGCCTGCGACCGCCGAGCCGGCCACGGACGCTGCGGCAGCGCCGGTCGCTGAGCCGGTCGCCGCCACCGACACCCCGGCCAGCGCCGAGACGAGCGACGGCACCCCGAGCGACGGCACCCCGAGCGACGGCACCCAGAGCGACGGCACCCCGAGCGACGAGGTCGATCAGCCCGCCGCCGAGACCGCGGTCCCGGCTGACAGCGACGCGGCAGCGAACGACACGAGCACCGACGACGCCGCTGTGGGCGCGGCCGCGAGCGCCGACGGCGCGGGCGAGCCGGCCGAGGACGCCGGCGAGCCGGTGGCCGCCGGTGACGAGTCCGGCGCCAGCAAGGCCATGGTGGTCACCTTCGGAGGCGGCCACGCCGCCCATGGCGTGGAGCAGGAGCCCGAGCCCGCCGCGCCGGAGTCGGACGACGAGGCCATCGCCGCCGCCCGGGCGCGCAGGGCCACGAAGAAGCCGGTTGAGCTCAAGGGGCGCGTCAACGTCCCCGACCGCAAGGAGCGCAAGGGCGCCAAGATCCTGGGCCGTATCGAGCTCAGCAAGGCCGACACCGAACGCAGCCGCCGGGCCTCCGAGCCCTCCTTCGATCCGTTGGACCCGACCCGCGCCATGCCGGCCCGGCGCCCGGAAGAGAAGCCGCGCGAGGGCGACGCCAAGAAGAAGGGCGGCAAGCACGGCAAGCCCGGCGAGCAGGGCGACTTTGTCTTCGACCCCGAGGACAACTCGGCCCTCTCGGCCATCCGGCTGGGGCACTTCGGCAACCGCCGGCGCCCGTCGGTGCGGCGTCCGCCCATGCGCCGCTCGCGCTCGGGGCCGCGCCGGGCGCGCAAGCCGTTGGTGCGTCCGACCCACCCCGTGACCCTGCGTCCGCCCATGAGCGTGCGCGATCTGTCCGAAGAGCTGGGCATCAAGACACGCGAGATTCTCTCGCAGTTCGGCGACACCTTCGACCCGCGCGACAAGAACGCGGTGCTGAACGTCGAGCAGATGCTCGAGCTGGCCATGGCGCTCGACCGCGACATCACCGTGCTGGACGAGGAGACCGCTGAGGGTCTGCTGTTCGAGCGCATGCAGAAGCTGGCTGACAAGGCCGCCACCGAGCGCGGCCCGCGCCCGCCCGTGGTGGCCGTCATGGGCCACGTCGACCACGGCAAGACGACCCTGTTGGACTACCTGCGCAAGTCGCGCGTGGCGGCCAAGGAGGCTGGCGGCATCACCCAGGTGACCTCCGCCTACTCAGTGGAGACGCCCAGCGGCGCCCGCGTCACGTTCCTCGACACGCCGGGCCACAAGGCCTTCACCGAGATGCGCGCCCGCGGCGCCTCCGTCACGGACGTGGCCTTGCTGGTGGTGGCGGCCGACGACGGCGTCATGGAGCAGACCAAGGAGGCCATCGACCACGCGCGCGCCGCAGACGTGCCGCTGGTGGTCGCCATCAACAAGATCGACCGCAACAACGCCGACGCCATGAGAGTCCGCCAGCAGCTGGCCCAGGTCGAGGTGCTGGTGGAGGACTACGGCGGGGACGTGGGCGTGGTGGAGTGCTCCGCCACCACGGGCCAGGGCGTGGACGATCTGCTGGAGCGTCTGGCGCTCGAGACCGAGCTGCTGGAGCTGTCGGCCGACCCGGCCGTGCCCGCGCGCGGTGTGATCATCGACTCGCGCAAGGACGCCAAGCTGGGCATCGTGGCCACGGCCGTGGTGCAGCAGGGCACCCTGCGCGCCAAGGACGCCGTGCTGGCGGGCACCAGCGTGGGGCGCGTGCGCTGGCTGCTCGACGACCAGGGCGGCCGTGCCAAGCAGGCTGGCCCCTCCATGCCCGTGCAGTTGGTCGGCTTCGAGGAGCCCCCGGCCGCCGGTTCCGAGCTGTGGGTCGTGGACGACATCAACATGGCCCGCGACGTGGTGCGCGAGCGCGTCGAGGCCGCCGCCGAGAAGGCCGAGGCCGCGGTGGACGCCGTCACGCTCGAGAACCTGTTCGACACCATCGAGGCCCAGAAGGTCATCGAGGTCAACGTGCTGCTGAAGGCCGGCAACATGGGCTCGCTCGACGTGCTCAAGCAGACCGTGCTGGAGGTCAACCACCCCGAGGTGAAGTTCCGCATCATCCGCGCCGGCGTGGGCGGTGTGACCGAGGACGACGTGGTGCTGGCCAGCGCGTCGGGCGCCTTCATCGTGGCCTTCGGCGTGGTGCCGGACGCCCGCGCCCGCGCCGCCGTGCAGCAGCACGGCGTGGACGTCAACTTCTACGAGGTCATCTACGAGATGGTCGACGACCTCGAGAAGGCCATCGAGGGCGAGCTGGGCCACGAGTCCATCGAGGACATCATCGGGCACGCCACCATCCGAGCCATCTTCAAGGCCTCGCGCGTGGGCAACATCGCCGGCTGCTACGTGACCGACGGCATCATCACGCGCGACTGCCATGTGCGCCTGGTGCGCGACGGCAGGGTGATCCACACCAGCAAGCTGGCCAGCCTCAAGCGCTTCAAGGACGACGCCAAGGAGGTGCGCGAGAACTACGAGTGCGGCCTGCACATCAAGGGCTACGACGACATCAAGGTGGACGACGTGCTTGAAGCCTTCACCGTCACCCAGGTGAAGCGCACGCTCGCGTCCACGGCCCCCGCCGCCGACTGAGCCCATGTCCTGGGACCGCATCCGCCGACAGGAAGCGATCCTGCGCGAGAAGATCGCGGTCATCATCCTGGATCGCCTGAACGACCCCCGGCTGGGGTTCGTGACCATCACCAAGTGTGAGCTGTCGCGCGACAAGCGTCACTGCAAGGTGCTGATCACGGTGTTGGGCACCGAGACCCAGCGACGCACCACCCTGCGCGCGCTGCAGGACGCGGCACCGCGCGTGCAAGAGCTGCTCGCCAGGACCTACAAGGCGCGCTCGCTGCCTGAGATCCTGTTTGTCTACGACGGCGCCGTGGAGCGCGAGACCCATCTGCTGAGCCTGATCGACTCGCTCGACATCACCCCCGATGACGCTGCGGGCGAGGGCGAGGGCAGCGACCCGGCCGACGAGGCCGACGAGGCCGACGAGGCCGAACCTGCCGAACCTGCCGAACCTGCCGAACCTGCCGAACCTGCCGAACCTGCCGAACCTGCCGAACCTGCCGAGCCGCCCGGTCCTGCCGAGCCGCCCGGTCCTGCCGAGCCGCCCGGTCCTGCCGAGCCGCCTGGTCCTGCTGGGGCGCCCCCGGGCAGCGCCTGATGGCGAGCCCCGCGCTCGGAACGGCGCTGCGGTTGGCGCTGTTGCTGGGCGTGCTGGCCGTGCTCGCGTCGGGCCCGGCCTGTGTGGACGACCGGGACCCCGCGGACAGGCGGGGCGACCGCGACGGCCGCCCGCGCGTGGTCCTGCGTCCGGGCGACAGCCTGCTCGACCTGCTGCCCCTGGCGCGCTTCGAGGTCGAACCGGGCAGCGGACTGCCGCCCAGCTTCGGCGCCGCCGCGCGCACACAGTTCGTGCTGCGCACACCCAAGCTGCCGCTGGTCGACTGGGTGCGCGTGACCAACCCGCCCAAGGTCTGGAAGCAGCTCATGGCGAGCTTCGACGACCCGCCGCTTTGGCGCGCCGCCCTGCCCGCGGTGCGAGACGGCCAGGCGCGCCCGCTGCGTGTGTTGGTGGACGACGTGCCCTGCGGCTCCTGGGACCCCGCGACGGGTCCGCCACCTCCGGGCATCGTGTGGTGGGAGCACTCGCTGGAGCTGCTGCTGGCCGTGAGCGAGCAGCCGCCCTCGGGCGTGTCGGTGGACGTGGCCGTGGACCCGATGGCCGAGCTGGGTCCGCTGGCGCGCGTCGATCCGAGCCCCAGCGGGCACCGCGCCCGGCGCGAGCTGGGTGACGTCACACGCCCCTCGGTGATCGTGCCGCCGCCCGGCGTGCTGGAGTTCGAGATCGACGAGCTGCGGGCGTGCCGGCTGCACGTCTCGCTGGGCATGCTGGATCAGGCCTGGGCCTTCTTCGACGACGTGTTCCATCGCACGCTGGGGCTCTCTGACGGGGCCCACTTTGCGCTCGAGGTCAACGGAGAGCGCGTCTTCGAGCGCACGCTGGACGCCGGCGATCTGGGCCGCGGCTGGGTGGACGACGTGGTCGATCTGTCGCCTTGGTTGGGACAGGCGCTGACGCTACGGCTGGTGACGGAGCCGGGGCCCGCTGGCGATCCTCACTTCGACTGGGCCCTGTGGGGCGATCTGCGCCTGCGCGGCGGAGCGCACCCGGCCCCCGCGCGGCCGCACGTCGTGTTGATCCACGTGGACACCCTGCGCGCGGATCGCGTAGGGGGGGCGGACTCGCGCACGCCCGCCATCGACGCGTGGGCGGAGCAGCACGCGGTGCGCTTCGACGACGCCCAGGCGCCGGCGCCGTGGACCCTGCCCTCCACCGTGTCCATGCTCACGGGGCTGGCCACGCACCAGCACGGCGCCGAGCGCAGCACGCACCGCGTGGGGGCGGGCGCGCAGCTGCTGGCCGAGCGGCTCTCTGCGGTGGGCTACGAGACCTGGGGGCTGGCGGCCGGTGGCTACCTGCGCCCGCAATTCGGCTTCGACCGCGGCTTTGACCGCTACGAGATCGTGGACCCCAAGAGCCTCAACTTCTCGTCGCTGCTCGAGCACGTGGGGCAGCGCGACAGCCAGCGGCCGCTGTTCCTGTTCTTGCACACGTACCACGTACACGCGCCCTATCGCTATGTGCCCGAGGCCGGGCCGCCCGGCTACGACGGCCCGCTGGCGGGGCAGGATATCGACTACGAGAACGTCTTTGATCCGTACCGCCGCGGCGAGCTGGACCTCAGCCCCGCGGACATGGCCTACGTGGAGGCGCTCTACGACGGGCACGTGCGGCGCATGGACGCCGCCGTGGGCGAGCTGCTGCAGAGCCTTGAGCGGCAGCTGGCACCCGAAGGCCTGATGCTGGTGCTGACCTCCGATCACGGCGAGGGCTTCGGCGAGCACGATCAGGTCGGTCACGGAGCGGGCCTCTGGAACGAGCAGCTCAGCGTGCCCTTGCTGATGCGCTTCCCGCAGGGCGAACCCGGGCGACGGGATGACCCGGTCACGCTGATGGACATCGTCCCCACGCTGCTCGAGGTGCTGGCGTTGCCGGCGGACACGCAGCTGGCCGGACGGGGGCTGGCGCAGCTCCAGCCGGCTGACCGACTGCGTCCGGCCAGCAACTTCCAGCGCAACATCCAGCGCTCCGTCCAGGTGGGCAGCCACAAGCTGGTGCGCGAGACGGGTCCCGGGCAGCCCGCGCGCACCTGGCTCTTCGATCTGGCGCACGACGCCGCCGAGCGCGACGATCTGCACCAGGCCCAGCCCCGGGTGGTGGAGTCGCTGAGCCACGGGCTGCGGGCCTGGATCGAGGCGCACCCAGCGCCCCAGGCCGCCGCCGCCGGCGAAGGCGATGTCGGGGCCGAACTGCGCGAGCAGCTACGCGCCCTGGGCTACCTGGGCGACGGCTGACGACACGCGGAACGAGGCTGACGGAACGCGGCTGACGGCACGCGGCTGCTCACAGCGCTGCGGGCGAGCCTCGCCGCTGCGCCGGGGCTCAGACGCCCTTGCGTCGCCACTTGGCCGCGCCGTCCTTGCCGTCCAGCACCTCCACGCCCAGGGCGTCGAGTTGGTCGCGCAGGGCGTCGGCGGCGGCCCAGTCCTTGCCGGCGCGTGCCGCGGCGCGTGCGCTGATCAGCCCCTCGACCTGCAAGGCCAGATCATCGTCGCCGCCCTGGTCGGCGGGCGTGTCCGCCGCCAGCACGTCGAGCACCTGATCAAAGCGCGTCAGCGCCGCCAGGGCGCAGGCCGCCTCGGCGCCCACCGGCCGCAGCCGGTTGCCCTCATTGAGCAGCGTGAACACGCCGTCCAGGGCGCCGGACATGTTGAGGTCGTCGTCCATGCACTGATCGAAGCGCCGCACTGCGTCCGCGACCCACGTGGGCGGCTCTCCCGGCGCGGCGCCATCGGCGCGCGCGCGCAGCTCGTCGGCGAAGATGCGCAGCCGACGCACGTTGCCGGCCGACTCCTTGAGCCCGTCGAAGGTGAAGTTGAGCACCATGCGGTAGTGCACGCGCAGCAGGGCAAAGCGCACGCACACCGGCGGGTAGCCCATCTCGTCGAGCTGCTGCACCGTGTACAGGTTGCCCAGCGACTTGCTCATCTTCTGGCCTTCGACCTGCAGGAAGCGCGCGTGCATCCAGTGCCGGCTGAAGGGCTTGCCCGTGGCCCCCTCGGCCTGGGCGATCTCGCACTCGTGGTGCGGGAAGATGTTGTCCTCGCCGCCGGTGTGCAGATCGAGCGTCTCGCCCAGCAGGTGCTGGCTCATGGCCGAGCACTCGATGTGCCAGCCCGGGAAGCCGCGGCCCCAGGGGGAGTCCCACTGCATGATGTGGTGGGCGTCGCGCTTCCACAGCGCGAAGTCGCGTGGGTCGCGCTTGTCGTCGCGCACGTCCACTCGCGCCCCTGCGATCAGGTCGTCGCCGGAGTTGCCCGAGAGCCGCCCGTAGGCGGGGAAGCTCTTCACGGAGTAGTAGACGTTGCCGCCCGCCTCGTAGGCCGCGCCCGTCGCCAGCAGGGCCTCGATCTGCGCGATCATCTGCGGGATGTGGTCGGTGGCCCGCGGGTACTGCTGGGCGCGCTGGATGCGCAGCCGGTCGATGTCGTCCATGAAGATCCCGGTGTACTTCTCGGCGATCTTCCAGGGGTCGAGCTGCTCCTTGCGGCTGGCCTCCTCCATCTTGTCGGCGCCGCGCTCGGGGTCGTCGTCGCGCAGGTGGCCCACGTCGGTGATGTTCATCACCTGGGTGACCTCGCTGCCGCTCAGCTCGAGCCAGCGCCGCAGCACGTCCGCAAACAGGAACGAGCGGAAGTTGCCGATGTGCGCCTTGCCGTAGACCGTGGGGCCGCAGTTGTACATGCGCACCCGGCCCGGCTCGGCCGGCTCGAAGGGCACCTTCTGGCCCTGCAACGTGTCGTGGATGTGGAGCGTCATGGCGCGCCGATGATGACCGATGGGAGCGTTGCGCTCCAGCGGCCCTCGTTCAGCTCGGGCAGGCCAGCCCCAGGCCGGTGTGGAGCTGCTGGACCACGCGTTGCTGGTCGCCCTCGGTCAGGTGCGGTCCCATGGGCAGGCGCAAGAGCGTCGCGCCCACGCGCTCGGTGACGGGCAGGGGCCGCTGGGGGCCCAGGCGCCGGGCCGCGAAGGCGGTGCCGTGCAGCGGCACGAAGTGGATCGGCGCCGCGATGCCGGCGGCGGCCATGTGCGCAGCCAGGCGCCGGCGCGTCTCGGCGTCGCGTACGCGCACGCTGTAGAGGTGCCCGTTGGGCTCGCAGTGGGCGGGCACGTGCTGGGGGCGCAGCAGGCCCTCGGAGAACAGCTCGGCCAGGGCGCTCTCGTAGGCTTCGGCCTGATGCTGGCGGATGGAGGTCCAGGAGTCGAGGCGCTGCAACTGCACCTCCAGCAGGGCCGCCAGCAGGTCGCTGGGCGCGCCCGAGGTGCCCACGTCGACCCACTCGTAGCGATCGACCTCGCCGCGCAGGAAGGCGGCCCGGTTGGTGCCCTTCTCGCGCAGCACCTCGGCTCGGGCGGCCAGCGCGTCGTCCTGCAGCAGCAGCGCGCCGCCCTCGCCGCTGGTGAGGTTCTTGGTGGCGTGGAACGAGATGGCGGCGGCCTCCGCGTCCAGGCCCAGGTGCTTGCCGTGCGCCCGGGCGCCGATGCCATGGGCGGCGTCCTCCAGCACCAGCACGTCGTCGCGCGGGCAGGCGGCGCGCAGGGCGGGCAGATCCGCGGCCACCGAGGCGTAGTCCACCGGCAACAGGGCGGCGGTGGCGTTCGTGGCCACCGCGGCCACGTCGGCAGGGTCCAGGCACAGGGTCTGCTCGTCGATGTCGGCGAAGATGGGCGTGGCGCCCCGCAGCAGCACGGCGTTTGCGCTGGACGGAAAGCCGAAGGACGGGCAGACGACCTCGTCGCCGGGGACGATGCCCAGCAGCTCGAGCGCGATCTCCAGCGCGGCGGTGGCCGAGGTGGTCAGCAGCACGTGGCGGCTGCCGGTGATCTCGACCAGCAGGCGCTCGACGCGACGTCCCACGGGGCCGTCGCCCGCCAGGTGCCCGTCCTCCAGGCAGCGCTGCAGAGCGGCGACCTCCTCGTCCCCGAGTTGGGGCTGGTGCAACGGAATTGCCGGCTGATCTCCCATCCGGGCAGAGCTTATCACCGTTTTGCGCGGGCGCACGTCGCGGCTCCGGCCACCGACCCGCCATTCCCCCGGGTGTGGGCCGCGACATAGACTGCGCCACGCGTCGCCGGCCCCGGGCAGCTCCCGCGCGGACGGTCGGCGCGTGTCGCGCTCGCAGCGACTCCGACAACCCGAGACCCCACAGGAGCGCGTGCACGCGTGAGCGACGAACCCGGCCTGCTCTGGATGGTGGCCTCGGTGCTGGGATTCCTGGCGCTGGTGCTGGCCTACATGCTCAACCAGACCGGGCGCTGCCAGCCCAGCTCGCCGCGCTATCTGGCCGCCAACGTGGCGGGGGCCGGCACCATGGCGGCCTACTCCCTGCGCATCGACGAGCCGGTGCTGTTCGCGCTGGAGGGCTTCTGGTGCGTGGCCAGCGCCGTGGCCCTGTACCGCGTGCGCGCGGCGAGCACGAGCGCATGAGCCAGGCCGTGCTCCAACTCGAAGGCGTGAGCGTGCGCTACGGCAAGCGCCTGGCGCTCGACGAGCTCACGGCCACGGTCTCGGGCGGCGCCATCGGGCTGCTGGGCCCCAACGGCGCCGGCAAGTCGACCTTGATCAAGGCCCTGCTGGGGCTGGTGCCGCTGGCCCAGGGTACGGCGCGGGTGCTGGGCGCCGACGCCGCCCGGCAGCCTCGCCGCCTGCGCCGCATCATCGGTTACATGCCCGAGCGCGACGCGGCCTTCCCGCAGCTGACCGGCTTCCAGGCCACCTGGTACGCCGGGCGCCTGGCGGGCATGCCCGACGCCGACGCCCGCCGCCGCGCGCACGAGGTGCTGCTGTTTGCGGGCCTGGAGGAGGCGCGCTACCGCGACGTGGCCACCTACAGCACGGGCATGAAGCAGCGCGTCAAGCTGGCCCAGGCGCTGGTGCACGACCCCGACCTGCTGTTTCTGGACGAGCCCACCAACGGCCTCGACCCCAAGGGCCGCGAGGAGATGCTGGGGCTGATCCGGACCCTCGTGGGCGACAAGGGCATGCACGTGATCCTGTCCAGCCACCTGCTGCGCGACGTCGAGCAGGTCTGCGGCTCGGTCATCGTGCTGCGCGGCGGCAAGCTGGTGAGCCAGGGCGCGGTGGATGAGCTGCGCCTCTCCAGCGACGACGCCTGCACGGTGAGCGTGGCCGGGGCCCTGCCCGGCTTCCGCGCGGCCTGCGAGGCGCGCGGGCTGAGCGTCGAGGTCGCCCGACGCGGCACCGTGCAGTTGCGCTTCGCGGGTCCCGTCGACGCGTCCGTCGTGTTTGCCGCTGCTGCCGAGGCGGGCACCCACGTCAGCAGCCTGCGCCCGCTGCGCGTGAGCCTGGAGGACGCCGTGCTGGCGGCCATGGAAGGCAGCGAGGAGCGCGCCTGATGGTCGTTCACGACCGCAGCTACAGCCGCTGGGACGGCGACAAGCACGCGCCCGTGCACGGCGTGTCGGTCATCCTGGAGCGCGGCGTGAGCACGTCGTTGGCCAGCCTGTTCCGGCGCAAGCTGTTCGTGCTGCTGCTGAGCTTCGCCGCCTTCGGACCGTTCCTGATGGCGCTGGGCGTGATGTACCTGCACTTCTTCTTCTCCTCCAACCCCGAGCTGGCGCCCATGACGCAGAGCTTGGAGGAGAGCGGCATGCTTGAGCACGTCACGCCCAACCCCGACACGGTCTGGGGCTACCTGTTCGAGATCCAATCCTGGTTCGGGCTGGTGCTGTGCGTGCTGGTGGGGGCCGGGCTGATCGCGGAGGACCGCCGCACCAACGCGCTGGAGCTGTACCTGTCGCGGCCTCTGCGCCGCGCCGACTACGTGCTGGGCAAGCTCGCCGTGATCGGCTTCTTCCTGGCCATGGTGACGCTGGTGCCGTGCATGCTGCTGATCGTGGTGCATGCCCTGCTGCATGGGTTCGGCACCAGCGAGGCGGTGGTGCACACCAACCTGCTCTGGCGCACGCCGCTGGCGGCCGGCGTCGAGATCCTCACGGCGTCGCTGCTGGTGCTGGCGGCGTCGAGCCTGGCGCAGCGCGCGCGCAACGCGGCCATCCTGTTCATCGGCGGACTGGCCGTGGTGGAGGGCGTCATCGCGGGCCTGCTGCTGGAGGTCTTCCGCGACCCCGCCGTGCAGCTGGCCTCGATCCACTTCAACCTGGGTCAGGTCATGGCCTGGATCCTCGACAACCCCGCCGAGCTGCACCCCGACGTGCCGGTGCTGAACTCGGGCCTGGTGCTGGGGGGCTGGTTGCTGCTGGCCTTGATGGTGATCCTGCGGCGCGTGCGTCCCGTGGAGGTGGTGGCGTGACCCGCGCAGGCCCCACGCCCGCCGGTGGTCCAGGTTCCGATCCCGCCGGGGCGGCCGGTTCCGCTCCCGGGTCTGGCGCCGCCCGCGTGCCCCCGCCCGCCCGCGCGCCCGCGCCCGCTCGCGCTCCGGCGGCGTTGCGCGTGGAGCGCGTCTCGCGCTGGTACGGCGACGTGATCGCGCTGAACGACGTCGACCTCGTCTTCGGCCCGGGCGTGACCGGCCTGCTGGGCCCCAACGGCGCGGGCAAGAGCACCCTGATCCGCCTGCTGGTGGGGCTCGCACGGGCCGGCACGGGGCGCGTGCTGCTGGACGGTCGGCCCGTGCGCAACGACCTCGAGAGCCTCTCGCGCATCGGCTACGTGTCGGACGCCGACGGTCTGTACGACGAGCTCACGGCGCGGCGCTTCCTGGCGGACCAGGGCCGCATGCGCGGCTTCTCCCGCGCCGAGCTGCCGCGGCGCGTGGACGAGGTGCTGGAGCTCGTGGGGCTCACGGACGCGGCCGATCGCCGCGCGGGCGGCTTCAGCAAGGGCATGCGTCAGCGGCTCAAGCTGGGGCAGGCGCTGATCCACGAGCCCGACGTGCTGGTGCTCGACGAGCCGCTCACGGGGCTCGACCCCATGATGCGGCGCGACGTAATCAAGGTCGTGCGCGACATGGGCGACCTGGGGCTCACCGTCGTCGTGAGCAGCCACGTACTGCACGAGATCGAGGCCATGACCGACCAGGTGGTGCTCTTGCGCCACGGGCAGGTGCTGGCCGAGGGCACGGTGGCGAAGATCCGTGACCACCTCGACGACCAGCCGCGGCGCATCGGCTTCGGCACCGATGACGCCGCCGGGCTGGCGCGGGCGCTGCTGCTCGAGCGCGAGCTGGTGCTGGGCCTGGCGCTGGAGCCCGAGCGCCTGATCGTGCACAGCATGCACCCCGAGCGCCTGTGCCAACGCGTGCAGGAGCTGGTGCTGTCGGGCGAAGTGAGCGTCCAGCGCGTCGATCCGCTGGACGAGGATCTGGCCGCCGTCTTCTCGTACCTGGTGCGCTGACCCATGCCTGCCCGGAGCCCTCCTCGCGGACTGGCGGCCCTGCTCGGCGCCCTGGCCACGGCCACCGCCGGCGTGCCGCGCGGGCGTCGCCTGCTGGGGCTGGTGGCGTTGCTCGGGCTGCCGGTGCTGATCGTGTGCCTGCGCGTGCTGCTCGGCGGGGACGGGCGCGGCGAGGGCTTCCTGAACTTTGCGCGCGTGGTGACCTACGCCTACGCCCAGCTGGTGCTGCCGCTGGCGCTGATCTCCATGGGCACGGGAGCCTTCGGCGACGAGTGGGCCAGCGGCACCTCGCACTACCTGGCGGGTCTGCCGGTGCCGCGTTGGAGCCTGGTGCTGGGGCGCTGGCTGGCGGTGGTGCGGCGCGCGCTGATGTTCGTGCTGCCCGCCATCGTGCTGGTGTACCTGCTCAGCCTGGCGTCGTTCGATGAGGCCCTGACGCACTACCTGCCAGCGCTGGGCTGGGTGCTGATCGTGATCTCCCTGCTCACGGCGGCCTACTCGGCCATCTTCATCTTCTTCGGTCTGGCTCTGCGTCGGGCGGTCATGACCGGTCTGGTCTATGCGTTCGTGATCGAGACGGCCACCTCCAAGCTGCCCCAGGCCTTCGCGCGTTCATCGTTGGCGTTCCACGGCAGCAACCTGCTCTGGCAGATCACGGAGCAGGACGCGTTCAAGCCCATGACGCGCGACGTGTTCGAGGTCGAACCGGTGAGCGTGGTCGGGTCGCTGGCTTGGATGGGCATCATCACGGCCCTGGCCTTGGCCCTGGCCACGCTGGCCCTGCGGCGCAAGGAGAGCGGCAGCGACACCACCGCGCGCGACGCCGCCGAGACCTGACCGCGGCATCAGGGCGCGCAGCCGCGCTCCGCTCGGGCGCGCGGTCGGGAGCCCGGCGCGAGGTGTCATCAAGGGCGTGGGATGGGGCGCGGGTGGGGCGCGAACGCGGGTGTCGCGGGTAGCGCGACGCCTTTGTCGCGCCTGATACGACAGGCAGGGGCGCGCACCTCGCCAGCGCCCGAGAATGCACCTTGCAGGTCCGGGATACTGTCTTCGGGCAGCTGTTTCTCGCGCTACATTCAACGCACACCTCGGACTGAACATCAGGTCGATCCGCGTCCCCCCTCGGGGATCGACCGCTGCGATGGATCAACGGACGAGGCTCGGGTTGCACGTGGGACCCGAGCTCCGAATACGCCTGCCATCGAAGCCGTACATCTCAGCCAAGGATGTTGAACACCAATGGGTGGATCTCATGTTGACGTGACGGCTCCCGAGGCGGAGTGCCGTCAAGACGCGGGTGGGCTCGGATTTGCCCCGCCTGGCTCCAGGACCTATCGCCCGCACGGCACGCGCGATGGTCAGGCGGCTGTGCGTGCCGTGGCCGACGCCGCCACGTCGCTGGCGGCGCTGGTGTACGGCGGGCTGTTGGGGGCGGTCTCGGCCGTGCTGCTGGTGCAGCTCTGCACGCGCCTGGCCCCGGAGGCGCTGACGCCCTTGCAGCTCGCGGCCGTGGGGCTGCTCGCCTGGCTGCCGGCCACATGGTTCCTCTCGCGCAACGCCGGCAGCCTGCTGATCGTCTTCCGGCGCGCCTTCGCCCTGGCTGCGCTGCAGTGGGGCAGCCTGAGCCTGGTGGCCACGCCGGAGCCTGTGGCGTCGGCCTCCACAGGCGTTGGTTTGTCGCGCGCGGCCGGCCCCTTCAGCGGCGACGCGGCGTTGATCATGGCGCTGGTGTGTGTGGCCGCCTGGGCCCTGTGCCGCTGGTCGAGCCCGTCCACGAGCGAGGGCAAGGGCTCGCCCGCCTGAGCCGCGCCGCTACGCCGTCGGCGGCCAGAACCAGGCCACCATCTTGGAGGCCAGGCGCGCGGCCAGGAACTCGCTCGGGCGACTGTGCGCGTGGGGCGCCAGCTCGGTGATGTCGGCTCCCACCACGTCGCAGTGGCGCGCCACGGTGAGCAGCAGGTTGGTGAGGTCGAACCACGACAGCCCGCCGGGTTCGGGCGTGCCCGTGGCCGGCAGCACGCTCGGGTCGAGGCCGTCGAGGTCCACGGTGACGAACACAGGGCGCTGCGCCAGGCGCTCCAGCACCTGGCGCTGCCAGGCCACGCGTCCGGCGATGTCCCGCGCCCAGAACACCTGCAGCTCGCGCTCGGCCACCAGCTGCGCCTCCTCCCGGCTGCAGCTGCGCATGCCCACCTGCACCAGCTCGACACCGTGCTCCAGCATGCGCGCGCCGATGCAGGCGTGGTTGTGGCGGCTGCCCTCGTAGCTGTCGCGCAGGTCGAGGTGGGCGTCCACGTGCAGCACGGCCAGGTCCGGGTGCCGGGCGTGCAGGGCCGAGAACTGTCCGTAGGTGATGGAATGCTCGCCTCCCAGGCCCAGGCAGGGCAGCCCGCGGTCAGCCAGCTCGCCGTGGACCCGGGCCAGGAGCTCGACCATCTGCTCGGGGGGCAGGGCTCCGAAGGCGGCCTCGTCGTCGGGCCGCCAGACCGTATAGCGCCCGAGCTCGAGGTCGGTGCCGCTCTGCTCCTCCCAGGTCTCGACCTGGCAGGAGGCAGCCAGCAGCGCCTCGGGCCCGCGCTGGGCGCCCTTGCCGTAGGTGCTGGTGGCGTCATAGGGCGCGCAGACCAGGGCCAGCCGGGCGTCCAGACCGGCATCCGGCAGGGCAAGAAACGTTGGACGATTCATGACGGTTGACCTCGCGCGATCGAGACCAATAATCATGCCCTTCCTGCGCTTCATCCCGAATCGTTCAACGGCAGGACACCAGATTCTGGTTCTGGGAATCTAGGTTCGAATCCTAGTTCGGGAACCATCTCTCCGCGCTCAGCGAGGGGTGGCGCGCACCGGCCCGCTGGGGGCCGCCAGGATCGCGCAGGAACGGCCCTCTGCTGGCCTGCTCGCGGGGGTGGCTCTGGGCTCGGACACCGGGCGGGGCGTGGGGGCGGTCGACCTCATCCTATCCAATTACTCGGCCGACAGTGATCAGCGGCTGTTGACCAGGTGCGGTGACGAGTTCGGGATGCCGGGTCGTCATGCGGCGGCCGAGATCGATGGCAGAGTGGTCACGAATGACCTCATGACCGTGGACGTACACACCCCCGGCGCGCCATTCTGGGTCTTTGCCGGCTGTCGTCGGGTCGTAAGGGCGGCGCAACATCGTCACGCCGCGCGACGGTAGCTCTTGAGGATGCCGCCGAGGTGCTCGGTGCATTCAACCGGGCCGGTGCCGGTGCCAGTACCGGGTTCACGGTTCGCCTCGATGAGCTGGTTGCCGAGCCCCTGGTGCGGCCGCTCGACGTGGTCATGCTCGATGTAGCTGGCGACAGCGCGCCGCAGCCCGGCCTCGCCAAAGATCATCATCCGGTTCAGGCACTCCGACTTGACCGAGAGCACGAAACGCTCCGCGAAGGCGTTGCAGTTCGGGGCTTGGCGTGGGGTCAGGATGATCCTGGTTCCCGCGCCCTCCAGCGTCTTCCGGAAGCTAGGCGTGAACTTCCCGTCTCGATCACAGATGAGGAAG
>Ga0164313_10002956_pt1 | contig 15142 bp, 13 predicted proteins | sample GuaBasSedimGuay4_FD_113735 | JGI IMG/M metagenome (GOLD analysis project Ga0164313, IMG submission 113735) | Subseafloor sediment microbial communities from Guaymas Basin, Gulf of California, Mexico - Guay4, Core 4569-4, 0-3 cm | ecosystem: Environmental > Aquatic > Marine > Hydrothermal vents... | reverse complement strand
GTGATCGCCGAGCACGTTGCGGACATGCACTACTCGCTCGACTTTGCCTTTGCGGGTCACAATCTCGGCAATCTCTGGTCGCAGCTCGGTGAGGCGGAAGAGGCCATTGAATTTTATCGATCGGCCATCGAGGTCGACGGTCTCTTCTTTCCGGCGAAGATGAACCTGGCGGTTCTCCTCAATTCCACCGGCCGCAACGACGAGGCGGAGGCCCTGCTCAGGGAGGTGCTCGAGGCCTATCCGGAGGAAGGGCAGGCCGCATACTCGCTCGGCCTGCTTCTGGCCGAGATGGGTCGGTTGGACGAGGCAGTGGTCTTCCTCGAGCGAGCCGCTATTCTCCAACCCGACCGGGCTCGCGCCCACTACAACGGCGGGCTCGCTCTGCAGGCGCTGGGGCGCATCGACGAAGCTCAAGCGGCCCTTCTGCGCGCAGTCGAGCTCGAGCCTGAGAACCTGGACTACCTCTACGCCCTGGCCGACCACTACGCCAGGGCCGGCGATCTCCGCGCCGCCCTCCTGGTCGCTGAGCAGATGATCGCCACCCACCCCGAGAACCGGCTCGGCCACGACCTCAGGGCCCAGCTCGAGCAGGCTCTGAGCGGCGGGTAGCCGGAGAAACCAGTGGAGTTCACGGTTTCAGGAGTCACCGTCGCACCATGGGTTCCGCCCCTCGTCGCCTTCGTCATTTCATTTTTCACATCCATGGGTGGTGTCTCCGGCGCCTTTTTGCTGCTGCCGTTTCAGATGAGCGTCCTCGGCTACACCACGCCGTCGGTGAGTGCCACCAACCAGCTCTTCAACGTCGTCGCCATCCCAAGCGGGGTCTGGCGCTACATCCGTGAGGGGCGGATGGTCTGGCCCCTCACGTGGGTGGTCATCATCGCCACCCTGCCGGGTGTGTTGATCGGCGCCGTCGTCCGCGTGCGATATCTACCAGATCCCCGCAGCTTCAAGCTCTTCGCCGCCGGGGTGCTGCTCTACATCGGAGTGAGAATGGTGGTCGATCTCGTCGGACGGCGATCACGCGCCGGCGACACCGAGGCTGCCGAGGAGCGCTTCCAGAAACTCGTTCACGAGCACCGCTTGCGAGGGGAGGCGGAGAGTGTTGATCTCCCGGCGGTGGTCGTGCGGCGGTTCAGTCTCACCCGCATCGAGTACGAGTTCTACGGAGAGTCTTTTGAGTTCTCCACCCCTGGGATCTCGGCGTTGGCGTTTGTCGTGGGGATCGTCGGTGGGATCTACGGGATCGGCGGCGGCGCCATCATGGCGCCGTTCTTCATTTCGGTCTTCGGTCTACCGGTTTACACGGTGGCGGGTGCGGCACTCATGGGGACGCTGGTGACCTCGGTTGCCGGGGTCGCGATCTACTCGTGGTTGGGGGTCGGGCCGGATTGGGCCCTCGGTCTTCTTTTCGGCATCGGCGGCGCGGCCGGCATGTACTGCGGCGCCAGAGCCCAGAAGTATGTTCCTGCGCGGGCCATCAAGCTCATGCTCTGCCTGGTGATCATGTTCACGGCCGGGAAGTATGTGATCGAGTTCCTCCATTGATCCGCCTATCCGCGATTCTCGGCGTGGAGGGGCCCTGTCATCGTCGCTGAAGCGGGCCCGGCCGTCAAGGCGATGGGGACCGCCCGTAACCGCGAGCGCCGACAGGCTGGCTTCGACGAAATCACACGTTGAACAGCTGATCGGATGTGACCTGGCCGTCAACCAGCTGATCATAGTAAGCATTCTCTCGAGTGCCGTAGCTCGTCACCATCACCGTGAACACCGTCTTTCTGGTGCGCGTGACCTCTTTGAAGACCCCAAGCTTGGACTCGAGTTCGCGCGCGTATTTCTTGTCGATCACGAAGCGTTTATTCGAGAACTTCATTTCGCAGACGGTAATGCAGTCGTCCGCGCGATCGATCAGAAGGTCGATCTGCGCCCCCTGACCAGTGCCCCTGGGAGGCCGATGGGCCCAGGCCGTGTCGTTGGTGTTGATGCCGCTGATTCCCAGAGCCTGTTTGATCTGACGAATGTGCTTCTGACAGATCCCTTCGAAGGCGTATCCGGCCCAAGCGGTCGCCGTCGGAGTGGTCGCCTTTCGTGACCAATATCCGCTCGGTTGAGGTGAGAAGACCGTCCGAGGCGCCTTCTCGATCCACGTCAGGTAGAAGAGCGAGTACTCGTCAACGAGCCGATAGAGGGCGTCCTTTTTCCTCCTGCCGAAAGGCACCGTGCTGGAGATGAAGCTCGACTCCTCCAGTGCCCGGAGGACGTCGCTGGCTCCGCCTCCCGTCGAAAGTCGCGTCCGATCGAGCAGCTCTTCGCGGGTCAATCCCCTTCGGGTCTTTGCCAATGCCCTCACCACATCGACATGGACACCGCTGTTCTCGAAGAGCGAGCTGTAGAGGTTGTTGAACTCGTCTCTGAGAAACCCGTCTCGGGTGAAGCAGAGCTGGTCGATGTTCTGGGCCACCGGCCTCCCCCGCTCGACATGCCGCAGGTAGAGCGGGATCCCACCGGTCGCCAGGTAGAGCTCGAGGATCTGTTTGTCGCTCAGACGGACACGGCGGGCATGGAGGTACTCACGGGCCTCGGCAAGCGTGAAGGGCTCGAGGCGTATTCGCCGCGTCACCCTGTTGTGGAGGCCGCCCCTGTCATTGATTACCCTTTCGATCATCCAGGATGCGGCGGAACCGCAGATGACCACGATCAGGTTTCGCCTTCTCGATCCCCAGGTGTTCCAGAAGTGGTCAAGCGCCCCGAGAAACCCCGATCGCCGACCGGCCAGCCACGGGAGCTCGTCGAAAAACACCACCACCTTGCCACCGACCTTCCGCCGGTCAATCTCCGCGGCAAGCATTCTGAGGGCCTGACCCCAGCTTTCCGGAACGGCAATCCGATGGCCGCCAGCGAATGCCATGCCGAAGGCGTCGGCAAAATTCCCCAACTGCTCGGGGAGGGTCCCGTCCTTCTGACCCGTCAGCTCGAAGAAGATCTTCTCCTTGCCGAAGAAGCGATTGATCAGGAAGGTCTTTCCCACCCTTCGCCGACCGTAGATCGCGACCAGCTCCGGTGTGTTCGATCGTCTAATTTTTTCGAGCTCCCGACGCTCCCAGGCCCTCCCGACAAGAGTCTCATCCATGGTGCAGCCTCTCTATTTCCCGCCAAAAGCTATTCGCGAAAAGGATATTTGGCAGAATAAAATCTATCATAACACGCCAAAACTCAGTTCAAACACCGAGTTTTGGCGAGATAGCCCGCATTTCTCACCAGGTTTCGTCACGAGGACGTCGAGGCGCCGTGCACAGCTGGGTTTTCTCATCTCCGGGCGCGGCGCGGAGGCGTACTTTGCGGTACGTTGAGCACCCGGAGATGAGAAAACCCAGCAGGAAGAGTTTCCCTTCATGAAAAAAGTTAACAAAGTGAGGCAGGCCAGGGTCAGCTAGCCTTTTCTGTTTTGAGTCAGACCCCTACGGTTCTTCCTTCGGCGCCCGGGCCCAGAAGTATGTTCCGGCTCAAGCGATCAAGGCCATGCTCTGTCTGGTGATCATGTTCACGGCCGGCAAGTATGTGATTGAGTTCCTCCGTTGATCCGCCTATCCGCGATTCTCGGCGTGGAGGAAGGGCGGGTGGGTCCCCGGACCAGAAGCGGGAGGACGGACCCGACGCCCGCGCCCTCCGACTGAATAGGTGCCATAAATGGGTGGCACCTATTTAGAACTTTAGAATGGTGTCATGCAGCCCGCCGGACCCTGCAGGGCCACGAACCGCGCGGTGACCTGAATGGAGGGCTTGGCGCCGTTTACCATTCGTTGTTCCAGATCCAGGGCACGGAATCACCGAAGATCTCGGTTTCAACGGCGTCGGCAACTCCTTTCGCCTCGGGGTTCTCTTTATAGGTCATCCGGTGGTAATCGTCACGCGCCTCAATAGCCTCTCTCCTCCGGGCGACCTCCGCGTCCACTGTCTGGATGAACAGCATGTTCTGCCGGGCGTTTGCAGAGTTGAAGGCGAAACCCAATGCACTTTGCGAGTGACTGAGGCCGCTGTGGAAGAGATGCCACGCGGGACTGGCCTGGTCGGTTGGCTGACACAGATCTGCCTCCACCATGTCCAAGAAGTTCCTGCCGAGCCAGTACTTCGCTTTTACCTGCAATCGCTGGATCTCCCTCTCGTTCTCTGGGAAGCTCCTGATGCCGGCCATTTCGGCCTGCAGCCACCCTAGAATCTCGTCTTCGGTATAGAGATCCACGAATTTTCGAGTCATTCTGAAGTGAAAGGAGGCTGCGCGGTTACAGGGCGTCTCGACGCCCTCCATGTCAAACACGCGATCCGCGTTGGCTTCAGTAAATGGGTGAGCCAAACCAGTGTTCAGGTCGCTGGGGAAGTGGTCCTTGAACTCGGGGCTGGAGAAGAAGTCACGTCCGTTCTGGGACAGGTAGTCAGCGACGACGTTTGCTCGGTCTTTCGCCAGTACGAGATTGCCCTTTTCCGGTCCAGTTTGGCTGGCAAAACCGCGTACCGGGGAGAACTTTGTGACTTGCAGCTTACGACACGATGTCGAGTCCTCCGTCAGTAGCCTGATGACCTCATCCAAAGTCTCCTTGTGGGTTGGAAGCAGAGTAGCGTCCCCTACCATGAAGTCCCACACTGCAACGTGGATCTCCAGGGACTCAATCACCCAGAGGTCGTTTCTTTCTTCGCTTCTGACGAGGATCTCGGATATACCGGCACCTGAGGTCGGGCCCTCACCGATCGACGTCTGGGTCAGGGAGAGCTTGACGTTGTACTCGTTGATGATTCCACCACCCCGGAACTCCCCGGTTCCCTCCATAGAGTCATGTGCCAGGGGTACCAGGTCAAGGTGGATTTCGCCTCCTATCCCCGGTCCACTGCCCACCCAATGACCATTCAAGAAGGACAGCGTGATCGGTCCCGTCCCGGGCTCAATCACCATGAAGTTACCGCACTGGTTCATACTGATCTGAACAGGCCCGGCTCCGGAAGTTCTGGCCATGAATCCAGATTGGACTTGGCGTCCGAAGGTGGACTCCATAAGCCATGTGCCCGGCCAGGGAATCGGTATTCGTTCCTCACCGCTGGAGCTTGCCGCAGAGAGTAGGCAGAGGGCCCAAATGACGCCCATCCGTGAAAAGGGTCGATCTCGGTACATATTCTTCCTTCCGGTGATAGAGAGATTCGTTCTCAAGTGTCACCATGCCATACGATAATAGAAAAGGCGCCGGGAGGGGCGGGTCGTGCGTACATCCTCGCCCTGCCCCACCTTCTCCCGGCCTTTTTTGTCGGTCGTTGTGGTGACGGAGATGGTTTTGAGGGGGAAACCGTCGAGTGGGATCATCGCGGCGCGAAGCGCCGTGTCCATCTCGGGATCGCCCGTCGTGGGTGGTCCCTTTCGAAGCCAGAGGTTCAACGCCGTGTCCGTCAGATCGGAAGCGACCCACGCTTCGGTGCGGGTGTCCATCTTGCGGACCGTTTTGCGGCCCAACATCTTCATCTCGGTGGTGAGGGTGAAACCGTGCCGCACGACGATGTTGTGCGTGGAATAGCCCAGAATCGGCTCACCGGGCGCGTCGCCCATGATCTCGCCGTACCCGTCGGAGAAGGTGATCGAGATCATCCCGCCCGTGGCCTCGGAGAGAGAACCGAGAACACCCAGGGCCTTGCCGATGTCGAAGACCGAGTAGGTCTTCTCCTTGGGATTCACCAGATAGACGGTGGCGCCGCCGTCCCGGGTGAGCAGGTAGTTGCCGTTGCCCAGCGGGTTGTCTTTCTTCTTCTCTTCGAAGAGGACCTTGCCGAAATCCCCATCCACCCACATGCGGGTGTGAGACACGTCGGGCCGGCGCTTGCTGAGGATGCCGGTTCGCGTTTCGGTTTCGCAGTAGAGGCCCGCCATTGCGTGGCCGGTCAGCAAGAGCGACCCGATGAGAATCATGAGTCTGAGAGTTTTCTTTCGCATGGTAGTTCTCCTCCGCCTCATGGTTTCGACGCCGGTGGGCGGCGCCATCACCGAGGAGTACGGAGGGAGGAAGGCAAACACGACAATGGGCGAGGTGCAAGCTCGTTGTTATGGCCCGGTCAGCTCCGCTCCATCTCCCGACGCAGCCAACCGCGGGCCTTGATCCAATCCCGCTGGACGGTGCGAACGGAGATATCGAGGGTGGCCGCCGTTTCCTCCTCGGTCAGGCCGGCGAAGTAGCGGCATTCCACCACCCGGACCAGCCGCGGGTTGAGTGCGGCGAGGCGATCGAGTGCCTGGTCCAATGCCAGAAGGTCTGCATCCGGGCCGGCGGCCATGGCGTTGTTTTCGTCCAGGGTGACCGGCTTCACACCGCCGCCGCGCTTCTGTGCGGCCCGTGCCCGGGCGTTGTCGATGGCAATCTGGCGCATGGCCCGGACCGCCACCGCCAGGAGGTGGGCGCGCCCTCCGGCCGGGAGTGAGGCGCCGGCTGAGAGCTTGAGGAAGGCCTCGTGCACCAGGTCGCTGGTATCGAGGAGTGTTCCGCGCCGGTGGCCGGCCAGTTGACGGCGGGCCAACCGCTCGAGCTCGCCGTAGAGAAGCTCCAGGATGCGCTCCGTCGCGGCGGCATCGCCGTCGTTGGCCGCAGCGATCAATATGGTGATCTCGCCCGGGTCAGGCATTTGATGATTATAGCCAGACTTTATTTCTCACCACGTCTCATCGCGAGACCCGTGAAATGGCGTGATGGCCGACGCAATCCCGTACTCCAGGCAGGGACCGCCACGAACGATCGCTAGGCGTGTGCGGCACAGCCCGAAAGGAGCGGCTGGTGGACAGGGATAACCAGAAGGTGACGATCAACAGGCGGGACGGGGTCCTCGGGATCACCCTTGTCGTACTCCTTCTCGTCGTCGGATGGCGTCTGGCTGCCGAGGAGCCGGCGCCCGGAACGGGCGTGGTCCAGGCAGGTGAGGAGCGGTATGTCTTCCAGATTGTGGGCTGCGAGATCGGTCAGGTGCGTGGTTCCTCGGGTTACACGTGGGAGATCTGGCTCCTGGGGGAGGGACGGCACGGGGGGAGAGCCTTCTTCATCGAGCTCGAGCGCGGGAAACGTGATGGAGTGGGTCAGGCGTCGCTGCGGTTGCACTGGACAGCGCTGCCCACCGGGTGGTACCACGGCGGGCCGGCCGCCTCGGGACCTCGGGTGGAGGAAGACGTGCGTGTGCGGACCGCGGACGGTCTGGAGGCGGTGAGCCGCTGGGGCCTCCTGCCCGAACAAGTGGTTGTGGATGGCTCTCGTATCCGGGTGGTGGGGCCGGTACGTCTACTCCGCCTTCGCCAGGGCCGCGCGGATGACTTCGTGAGCCCCGGCGCTCTGGAAGCCGTCTGTGTCGTCCCCTGAGGCCCCGGCCTTCAGCTCCTCGAAACGCTGGACCACCACCCGTGTCCGGGGGTCCTGAGCTCCCAGTGCCTGAACGAGTCCGGGGGCGCTCTGGCGAAGGAGGGTGAGTGCCTCCGCCCTGCGGCCCATTTGAAGCAGGCACTCGGCCTGCCACCGTCGCGTGATGTGAGCTTGTGCGATCAGGTTGTGGCGATCCAAAATGGCCACGGAACGGGCCAGGTACTCTTCGGCGTCGGAGGCGCTTCCGTTGCCGAGCACCGCGCGGCCCAGACCGAAGAGGGTGTAGCCGATCTGTGCCGAGTCCTCCGGGAGGGATCGGAGTCTCAGATCCAGGATCTCACGGTAGAGGGCCTCCGCTGCCTCGAAACGGCCACCGTCCCGCAGCACGCCGGCCAGGTTGTTGAGGACGGTCACCGTCTCCGGGTGGTCGGTCCCGTACAGGCGTCGGTAGGCCTCCAGGACCTGGCGGAGGAGCCGCTCCGCCTCGCCGGGACGGCCGGCGGATTCCAGCGTCAACGCCAGGTCGTTGCGAAGGGCGAAGGAGCGGAGATCCTCATCACCATAGAACTCAACCGCCTGGTCCACGGTTCGGCGCATCATGACCTCGGCCTCCCGCGGCGTCCGGGCCAACGCCACCCTGGTGCGGAGCACGTCCACCAGCAGCTCGCTATCGTTGCCCTGCTCGGCGAGGCGCTGGGCTCGCTCGATCAAGGAACGCGCCAGGTCCAGGCGGCCCGGCGTGGGGTTGGGGCGCCTCAGGAGGACACTGCTCTGCAGGTAGAGGACGCGAGCCGTCTTCGTGCCTTGGCCGCCATCGTTCCGGTGGGCTATGTCCTGGGCTTCGCGCAGCAGCTCCAGTGCCCGCTCCGCCATTGGGATTCCGGGGGTGTCCCTGTGCACCAGGGCGGTCTTGAGGATACTCTCAAGCAGCTGGTTCGGACGGGTGGCGGGATCGGCCCTCCGCAACGCCAACGCCTGCTCCTGGACCCTGACGGCCCGCCCCCAGAGGCTCATACGCCCCAAGCCCGGCACCAGGGCCTCGATGACCGTGGCATGGACGCCGGGTTGGTCCTCCAGAGCGTGGTCGGCCGCCGCCACGGCCCGGTCGAGCAGGTCGGCGACGCGAACATCGACCCCGTGGACGGCATCAGGCCCCGCGGCTGTCAGGACCTCCTGCAGGAAGATGGCCGCCTGCTCCGCCTGCCGCCGGGAGACCTCGGCCGTGTGGCTGCGCCAGGCCAGGGTTCCCATCAGGGTCACTGCCGCAATCGTGACGGCCGTGGTTGCAATGGCGCGTGCCGGATGACGCCGGATAGCCCGGATCGCCCGCTCGAGGCTTGAGGTCCGCCTGGCCCGGATCGGCCGGTTCTCCAGGTGGCGGCGAAGATCCTCGGCAAGCTCAGCGACGGAGTCGTAGCGCCGGGAGGGATCAGGATGAATCGCCTTGAGCACGATGGCGTCCAGGTCTTCGGCAAGCCCGCGGGAGGCCCGAACCCGGCTGGGTGGTGGGAGCTCGTGGTCCAGCCCCGAGAGCAGGCTCGTAACAGAGGCGCCCGGCGCCCAGCTTCGCGGCGGCTTTCCAGTCAGCAGGTGGTAGGCCAGCGCTCCGATGCCGTAGACATCGCCGGCCACCGTCACCGGCTCCCCGCGAAGCTGCTCGGGGGAGGCGTACGCCGGTGTGCAGGGATGAGTGCCGCTGCGAGTGATCCCCGCCTCATCCGGCGGCGAGTCCTCGAGGAGCGCGGCGATGCTGAAGTCGAGCAGCTTCACTCGTCCCTCAGAGGTGACGAAGACGTTAGTGGGCTTGATGTCACGGTGCAGGACGAACCGGCCGTGGGCGTAGGACACAGCATCACACACCTGCAGCAACAGCCGTGCCAGTTGGTCGGGCGGCGTCCTCCGGGACTCGCACCACCGGTCGATGGGCTCGCCGTCCACATATTCCATGACCAGGAAGGGGATGCCGTCATCGGTGATGCCGGCATCCAGGAGCCGCGCGATCCGGGGATGTTCCAGACGCGCCAACACGTGGCGCTCCCTCCGGAAGCGACGCTGCAGACGCGGGCTGTGGGCGGCCAGAGGGATCAGCTTGACCGCCGCCCGCATCTCGAAGGCGCCGTCGGCCCGGTCGGCCAGGTAGACGCAGCCCATCCCTCCCTGACCGAGCAATCGCTCGAGACGCCACGAACCAGCCAGGCGTCCGGCGAGGTCGGAGCGCCATCCATCCATCGGGAGACAGGGATTTTCCAGAGGGCCGCCCGTGGCTTCCGCGGCTGCGAGCAGTTCCTGGACCTCCTGGAGCAGCCGAGGGTCGTCCCCGGCGGCCTCTTCAAGCCAGGCCGTTCGCTCTCCCGGGGAAAGCTCCAGCGCCGCGTCGAGTAAAAGCTCGACACGCTCCCAGGTGGGAGAGGCATCCTCCAGGTGTTCCATCGTCAATACCTTCTCGTTTGAGCAACCTTACACAGAACCATAGAATTCCACCGCCGTGTGCCGACGGGCTTGTCAACGGGCGACACCTCGGCGTGGGGTGGAAAATAGCTGAGACGTGGGATTTTGCAAGACTCAGGAACCGAGTGGGGCGGGAGTGAATCCCGCCCCTACGAATCACCTCATCACACTGTAGGGGAGGGTTTTACACCACCCTCCCCAGCAGAGTTTCCAGGTTAGAACTTGACCAGCTCCACCCGCCGGTTCTGACGCCGCCCCTCGTCGGACTCGTTGGGCGCTTTGGGCTGTGTCGGCCCCAGACCCACCGTCCGCAGCCGGTCCGCATCGATTTCGCCGCTGTCGACGAGCCACGCCTTGACCGCCTTCGCCCGGCCCCGCGACAGCTCCATGTTGTGGTCGAAATCGCCGCTGCCGTCGGTGTGACCCTCGATGAGCAGCCTAAGGTCCGAGTGCTCCTGCATCATGGCCGAAATGCCGGCCAGGGTGTCGGCGGATTCCGGCCGGATTGTCGTCTGGTCGGTGTCGAAGAGGATGTCGTGGACCGCCACTCGGCCATCGGCTTCAAGCGCACTGTAGAGGTCTCTTCCCCCTGCCGCGATCCTGATGGGTCCGAAGTACATGGGATCCTTCTCGCTCGCCATGTAGGTGTTCGAGAACTGCAGCAGGTCGGTCCTGAGCAGCGTTACGTTGGGGGCGTTGGCCACCCGGTGATCGCCCACGTACACCTTCACGTGGTTACCATCCACCATGATGCTCACCGGGACGAGCTCCTGGTGGACACGGGGGTCCTTCCCCATGGACTCCACCATCTCGTCGCCGTGCCCGACGACGCCCGTGCCGTGGGTCCCGGCCACCTGGAAGAACTGGCGGTCCTTGTAGCCCGCGTTGATCGTCTTCTTCTCCATGGTGATGGCGGCCCGCTGGTTGGTCTGGGGAAAGTAGACGACCGTCTCGATGGTGAACCGCTCGGGAAGCGTCTCCGGCAGCCGGATTACGAACGCCGCGTACCGCGGCCCCGTGTTCCGAAGCAGACGCCGGCCCTGCCACTCCACCACCTCCCAGTTTCCCTTCACCAGCTCCAGTCTCCGGGGAAAGTCGCCCACTGTGTCGGCCGAGTAGTCCTCGTAGAAGATAATGCGCTCGCCGGCTGAGAAATTCGAGTTGACATTGGTGTCGGCGCCGGGCGCGGCCGGCGGAGTCACAGGCGCTGAAGCCTGGGCCTCCCGGTACTCGGGAGGAAGATCGTTCGGATCCGTCACGGGGTTCCCCTCATCATCCCTGATCACCTCGCCCGAATCGTCCACCATCACCACGTCCCGTCCGTCGTCCCGTGCCCGCATGACGCAGTCCACCTCACCAACGGCACAGCGGATGGCTCCAGCGACCATCCGGTTCACCTGGCGCGCCGTTTCTCGTTTGGCGGCCTCCTCGGCGGCATTTTGGAGCCAGTTCGGACCCCGTGCCTCTGCCGGCCCCACCGAGGCCGTTGCCACGATGGCGAAGACACCCACAATCGTCAATTTCAAGAAGCTCTTCATGGTGCAACCTCCGGGTTCATACGATCTTTCACCCGAAGTACGTAACTGAAGCCCCGATCCCGCCACGCGGCAACGCCTAGATCTTGTCTGCCAGCTAACGAGAGATGAGATCCTCGGCCCAGAAGTGGGGGAGGAGGGGCAACCTGCCGGCGACGAAACCGACATGACCGCTTCTATCGCGAACGATTGGACCAGAGGGCCGGTCGTTTGGCGGGATTCAGCTCTCGGGTCCGTACTCCAGGTGATGGATCGAGGCACAACGGGAGGTTGCACCATGAAGAACTGTCTGAAACTGACGATGATCGGCCTTTTGTCCGCCGTGACGATGGTCTGGGTGGCGCCGGTGACTCCAACAGGTGCAAACCGCGCCGACGTCAGCGTTTGATCCTCGGGAGGTCCATGGCTTTATGGTTCATAAACTCACCACACCCCTCACGGTATTTCTCCTGACGATAACAGGCGTTTCACCGCAAGCCAACGCCGAAGACTGTATGTATCGTCCCAACCATCTCGCTGCTCACCCCGCCCGCGGGACCGCTGAGACTCACTATTACGGTGTCAAGGATATCGACATTACGAAGGTCACTGGATAGAGGGATGAGGGGGGCAGCGAGCTCATTTGGTATGAACTTGAGGACCGAGGCCGTAACCTCTGCACCTCCACCTTCGCCGGTGCCGACCTGTTTGGTGAAAACCGCCTCCTCACTTCCGATGACCCCCACTTTGACCCCAACACTGACGACGACCTCGTGATCGAGCCCGCTGCCGTCATTGGCCTTGACCTCCACTGGGCGGCAGCCAAGGCGTACGACTATTTTCTCGAGCACCACAACTGGCAGGGCATGTCCGGCGATGGCGCTCCCGTTCGTTTGTCCGTGTCCTACGGTGATCTCAATCGTCAAACCGACGAGTGGGTCGAGCCGGCGAAGGAGTGAGGCCGTGTGGCGGGCTTCAGGCATCGTAAATTGCGGCGCCGTTTCGCGGCTTGCGACCCAGACTTCACGAGCGGGTGGCCGTAGGCCATGTAGGCTTTGTCGTGCATGGCCACGTCCACATCCGCTCCCGAGGCTGGGTTCAGGGTCTGCGACCACTGCAGTTCCGGTAACTGGGTCCTCTGTTCGAGTGGATATCGTGTAGCCAGGGTGGAATTCTATATTTCTAGAACAATCGTTCTACTGACTTGACACGATCTCTTTGAGCATTTACATTGAAGTAGATAGAACGTTCTAGTTATTTTGAGCTAAATCGGAGGATCCACCGGTTGGGACGTCAAACTCAGACCCGGGAACGGTTGGTGAGGACGGCGGGCGAGCTGTTCTGGCGGCAAGGCTACGCTCAAACAGGGGTGAGCTCGATCATGAAACAGGCTCGAGCGACAAGCGGAAGCTTCTACCACTTCTTTCCAACAAAGGATGACTTGCTCCTCGCGGTGCTCGATGCCGTTGGTGAGTTCATCGAGACCGATGTCCTCGACGCGGCGGAGGCTGGCTCGGATGATCCCTTCGATCGAGTGTCGATCGTGATCGATGCCTATCGAGCCCGAACGGGGCCGAGTGTTCCCAGCTACGGGATCCCGGTTGGGACACTGGTGGGCGAGCTCGGGCCTGACCATACGGCGGCCCTCAGGCGGGTCGAGAAGATCTACACCCTGATGGTGTCCCGCATCGCCGGTTGGTTTGTCGATAGCGGGAAACGATGGAGGTCGAGCAGCGATCCCCAGCGACTCGCCGGGTTCATTGTCGGAGCGCTCGAAGGAGCTTCGATGATGGCCATTGCGGTTAGGAACAACGCGCCCATTGACGCCTGCGCGGAGCAGATGCGATTACACCTCGAATCGCTCGCAATCGGCCGAAATTTCAGCGCCGAAGAAATGCCGCCGCCGGAGTCCTCGGTTTCCGAGGCTGTGGATTGGAAGGCGTGGTGATGAAAGGACTCGCAGAAGACGAAATCCGGCGCCTGGTAACGCGGGTTGTGGATCAAACGCTCGCCGGTGAGGCCGGACGTGGAGACGCCATCGCCATCGGTTGCGACCACGGTGGCTTCCGTCTCAAGGAACTGTTGGCCGAGCATTTGCGTGAACAAGGTCATGAGATACGAGATTGCGGCACCGACGGTACCGACTCGGTGGACTACCCGGACTTTGCCCACGCGGTGGCGCGGTTGGTCGGTGAGGGAACGTGCCGCTCGGGAATCATCGTCGATGGCGCCGGGATCGGCTCGTGCATGGTCGCCAATAAGGTCCCTGGAGTGCGGGCCGCCCTGTGTTACGACCTGTCGTCGGCGCGCAACAGCCGCGAACACAACCACGCCAATGTCCTGACTCTGGGGGCCGGACTCATCGGCGACGGTTTGGCGCATCAGATCGTCGACGAGTGGTTGGCCACCGACTGGGGCCCAGGACGGCACGCGGATCGGGTGGACAAGATCATGGCGGTGGAGTCTGAGTACACATCCCCTGAAAGGCGGTCGTGATGGAACGCAATCAACTCATCGAGACGGTCACCCGCGAGGTCCTGGCCATTCTCGGGACCGGCGGTGAGGCCAAGCTCGGGCTCGACTATGCCGACGAGGCGGTGGCCAACGGCGCGGCCCGCCTCGGTTTCAGCGGCAACGGCGCCGATGTCCCAGCCAGCCTCGCCCAGTACATCGACCACACCGTGCTCAAACCGGATGTTCCCCCGGAGAAGATCGACACGCTGTGCGACGAGGCCATGGAGTACCGTTTCGCCGCGGTGTGTATCAATCCCGTGTGGGTCCAGCGGGCGGCGCGGAGAGTGCGTGGCTCCGGGGTCAAGGTGGCCTCGGTAGTGGGCTTTCCACTCGGCGCCAACGTCCCCGAGATCAAGGCCATGGAGGCGCGGCGGGCGATCCGTGACGGCGCCCGCGAGATCGACATGGTGATCAACATCGGCGCCCTCAAGGGTGGCGACCATGATCTTGTGCGCAAGGATATTGCGGGTGTTACTGACGCTTGTCAGGAGGTCGGTGCTTGGAGCAAGATCATCATCGAGGCGTGCTATCTGACCGATGAAGAGAAGGTCATCGCGTGTCGGCTAGCTCAGCTCGCACGGGCCGACTTCGTCAAGACCTCAACCGGTTTCGGGCCTGGAGGGGCGACGGTCTTCGATGTCGCCCTGATGCGCGAGACCGTGGGTCTGAAGATGGGCGTCAAGGCGGCCGGTGGCATCCATGATGCCGACGACGCACGAGCCATGATCTCAGCCGGCGCCAACAGGATCGGCGCATCAGCGGGGATTCGCATTGTGAGCGGTGAGAAGCCAGAGTCAGGGAGGTTCCAGTGAAAACCATTGACCTTCGGTCCTATGTCTTTCTCGATAATCTGCAGCCGCAGTACGCGGCCTTTCTCGGCACGACCGCGCAGGGCTTCCTGCCGCTGGCCGGTGACGCCTCGCTCTATGTCGAGATTTCGCCCGGGATCGAAATCAACCGGCTGACCGACATCGCACTTAAATCGACACGAGTGCGGCCCGGGATGCAGATCGTCGAGCGCTACTACGGACTGCTCGAGATCCACTCCGAAGAACAGGCGGAAACCCGGGCCGGTGGGGCCGCCATCCTCGACGAGCTGGGTCTCGAAGAATCTGACCGGCGCAAGCCCAAGATCTTGTCGAGCCAGGTGATCCGGCACCTCGACGACCACCAGGTCCAGCTCATCAACCGGATGCGGCACGGCAACATGATCATCCCGGGTCAGACCATGTATGTGATGGAGGTCGAGCCGGCGGCCTACGCCGCGTTGGCCGCCAACGAGGCCGAGAAAGC
>Ga0164313_10002955_pt1 | contig 15144 bp, 7 predicted proteins | sample GuaBasSedimGuay4_FD_113735 | JGI IMG/M metagenome (GOLD analysis project Ga0164313, IMG submission 113735) | Subseafloor sediment microbial communities from Guaymas Basin, Gulf of California, Mexico - Guay4, Core 4569-4, 0-3 cm | ecosystem: Environmental > Aquatic > Marine > Hydrothermal vents >... | reverse complement strand
ATGAAACACTATTTTTTAAAACACGTTGTTTTTGTCAGTCTCCTTGCATTCATCTATGCATTTGGTTGTGATCAGCATAAGACCAAGGAATATGGTGTTATTATCAGTGATAGCCTATATCTGAAGAATGTACCGCCTCAACCAGGAGAGGATACCTGGCAGTTCATTGAGGAATTGAGATCTCCTATGTGGACGCAACATAAATGGAAGAAGGCTGATCCCGGATCTCAGCAGGCCGATCTTTCGAAAGGTATAACCATTAAAGAGAATTTTCCAGACCCTAAGGGAAGACTTGAGACCGTTTATGCAGATCTGAGATCGTTTCTTCATGCCGGCGGTGTTTCTGGTGAAAATGGCAGTTATGTAATTGTAACAGAAGAAACCAGGAACTTAAAAAGCGAATCTTTTCGTATTGATATTAAGGCAGATGGTTGCTACATTTATGCAGGTGATGAGGATGGCATCAGGAGAGGCATTTTTTATCTTGAGGATGAGATGCTTAGAGTGAGAAACCCATTTCTTCCATTGGGAACTGTTGAAAAGAATCCGGTTATAAAAAGGCGTATATCACGTTGTTTCTTTGGCCCCATAAAACGACCACCCAAAATGAAGGATGAGTTGATGGATGAGGTGAATTACTACCCTGAACAATATCTGAACCGGCTTGCACATGAAGGTGTCAACGGATTGTGGCTAACTGTTGAGTTTCGTGATCTGGTAGCAACAACTTATACTCCGGAAGCAGGGAAGGATGCAGAAAAACGTCTTGCTAAACTTAAGCGAACGGTTGAGTCCTGCCTGAAATATGGTATCCGGACATATATATTCTGTATTGAACCACGAGCATGGGATCGCGATAGTCCGGTATTAAAAAACTATCCGGAGTTGGCCGGGGCGCCGAGAGGAAACAGGAATTTTTTCTGTCCCATGAGCCAGACTGCCCATAAATATCTTTATGAATCAGTTAATAAAATCTTTGAAGCTGTCCCCGAACTGGGTGGGATTATCAATATAACACATGGAGAGAGAGGTACAACATGCCTTAGCGCTGTTACTGCCATATCTGATTATAAAGGCAAAATTAATTGCCCCCGGTGTTCACATAAAGAGCCATGGGAAATTTTACATGCTTCACTGTCGGCTATGGAGCAAGGTATGCACGATGCTGCTCCCGATGCCGAATTGATTAGCTGGCTATATATGCCGCAGCCCCAACGATTCGTTACCGGAGATTCATATGCCCTCGGGGATTGGGTGTATGATCTTCCTGCTCATACTCCTGAAGGGGTAATCTTGCAGTTTAATTTTGAATCGGGTGTTAGTCGTATCGAATTTGGAAAATTACTGGTCGGAGGCGATTATTGGATATCAAATCCGGGTCCCAGTTCCAGGTTTGAGCGTATTGCGAAGGTGGCTCGGGAAAAAGGCACAATAGTTTCGGCAAAGATACAAACCGGAAATTCTCATGAGGTGGCTACAACTCCTTATGTGCCGGTGCCTTCATTGCTCTACAGAAAATTTGCAGCAATGCGCCGTCTAGGTGTCTCTCATACTATGCTATGCTGGTATTTCGGTAATTATCCGGGTCTGATGAACAAGGCGGCCGGATTGCTGTCGATGGAGCCTTTCCCCTCTGATGAGCATACATTCCTGAAACAACTTGCCTCAATAGACTGGAAAAAGGAGGATGTATCAAGTGTAGTTGAAGCATGGGAATATTTTAGCGATGGCTATGAGAACTATCCGTTAACCAATATGTTTCAGTATTACGGGCCTATGCATGATGGCCCTGTCTGGCCTTTATTACTAAAGCCGGTCGATGCCCCGCTATCACCTACATGGCAAATAGGTTCCAGCATAACCCTCAAGGCCTGGCCTCCCAGTGGAGATCGTGTCGGGGAATGTATCGGCGAAATACTGACACTTGAAGAGGCCGTTGAGCTTACCAACAGGATAACCAAATCATGGGAGAAAGGAGTGGAGCTGTTAAAGGGAATAGAACAAAACTATAAAGACGAGCCTGAACGGATCAGTGATATTGGTGTGGCTAAAGCTCTCGGTATTCAGTTTCGTAGCGGACATAACATTCTTCGTTTTTATCTCCTTCGTGAAAAAATGTTAAGGATGGAGGGAAAAGAGCGTCTTAGTATACTGAGCCAGCTTGTTGATATTATACACGACGAACTGGAACTTGATAAGAAACTCCTCACATTATGCGATAACGATTCACGGCTTGGATTTCATTCTGAAGCTGAGGGTTACAAGTACTTTCCCGAAAAAATCAGATGGCGTATGAGTCAGCTTAGTAGTGTTCTGGTCAACGATGTTCCGGAATTGGAAAGGATTATTAAAAATGATAAACTTTTGTTTCCTGAGTACACTGGTTTACAGCCTGAAGGAGCAATTGCTCACTGTATTGCCTCAAAAGATGCTGAATGGCCTGGCTCTGGTGGGATGCCTCCGGTTGGATTGCAGTGGCAGGAATGTGCCTTTGGTCCGGAAGGAAATGATATAAAATGGGCATCTGAATGGGGCCAAAAGGCATTATATATTTGGATGCAGGATTTGACGACTTGTGAGCAAAAGGACCAGACTATTACTAATATTCGGGTCAAGATAGAAGCACGACGTCTCCATCCTTGCCGGCATTTTGTATTCGATTTGAAAAATGAGCTGACAGATGATAATCTTGTACTTGTAGGTAATCAACCTGATATTTGCTATGTCAAAGTTCGTATTCCCTTTGAGAAAATTGGAATAGCTGATGATGATCTGCACCCTGTAAGGATTGATGTACGCGTGCAAAAGAGAGATGGAGAAACATACTCATGGCGCCCAAATAATCCGACTACACCACGATTGATGCTGGGGTCGGATAATCCGGCTGACCTCGGGTGGTTGGTGTTTGAGAATTAGCCCATGAGTCAGCTTAAACTCATTTTGTCGCAATTTAATTTTTCTTTCCCTTGAAGATATTTTCCTAAAAAGACACCCGTTTCAAAATGTTTTGAAAGGCTGTTAAATGTAAAATCTATGATCTTATTAGTACTTATTAACCCCGAAGGGGTGTTAGGATTATAGAACAATGAATACAAGTATCTTCATTAACCCCAAAGGGGTGATATTGTTTATTCCATTAAAAAATGATTTGATTGATAAAATCTCGTATAAAGGCATAGGCTATAAATTTGTTAATTAATAATTATGCCAAATCATATCACCCCTTCGGGGTTAAACCTAAAAAAACCTTTCTTTTTCTATAATAATTTCATCTCTTCGGGATTTTTCCAACTATATTCCACTATATACCTATTCTATTACGGAGCTTTATTCCTTTTGCTTTTTATCGCATCTTATTATTAAAATATATAGAGTGTTGCACCTTAGTTTTTCTTTCCTTTGAAGATGCTTTTTATGGATTTGAAGAATCCTTTCTTTTCGCGTTTCTCTTTTTTGGATTTCTCTTTTTCTTTAACAGCATTTTTATCCTTGTTCTTTTTGCCGAAAAGCCATTCAAAAAAGCTTAGATCTTCCCTAAATGGATCACAGTCCAGCTCATTTAAAACGTAGGCGGATGGTGCTGGGAAGCGGGAACGGGTAATGTCTTTTTGTTTTGGATCATGATTCAGTTTTTGCATGAAAGCTGCAAAAACAGGTAAGGCTGTTTTTGCCCCCTGACCTTGTGCAGTGGTTCGAAAATGAATTTCGGGATATTCGCCACCGACCCAGGTGCCTGCAACGAGCCGGGGTGTGATGCCAATAAACCATCCGTCTGCATTGTGTTGGGTTGTCCCGGTTTTCCCTGCCATATCATTATTGAGCTTGTAGGTACTGCGCAGAGATCTTCCGGTACCATTATTCACTACATTTTTTAGCATTTGAAGCATCATTTGGGCAGTTTCTTTTGATAAGGCTTGCTGAGGCTCAATTTTATTGCTTTCCCAAAGCAAATTTCCATCTCTGTCTTCAATTCGGTCTATGTACCATGGTTTGACCGCCTTGCCGTTGTTTGCAAACGTACAATAAGCTGCTGTCATTTCTATCAATGAGATGGAGGGTGTACCGAGAGCGATTGATGGCACTTCGGGGATATTGCTGGTAATTCCCATGCGTTTGGCTAATGCAATGGTATTTTCTATGCCTACCTCTTCCAGTATTTTTACTGATACTGTATTCACAGATTCCGTCAGGGCACCTTCCAGTGAATATTTTCCCTCATAATCACTTCCGGCATTTGAAGGCGTCCATTCTTTTCCATTTTCTTCAAAAGTTTTTTGCTCGGCTTCTATGTACCGGCATGGCGATATGCCGGCTTCAAGTGCGGCTGCATAAACGATTGGTTTAAATGTGGACCCTACCTGTCGCTTGGTGTACAGACTAACATGATCATATTTAAAGTACTCATAATCAATGCCTCCAACCCATGCAAGTATTCTGCCACTTGAAGGTGAGATAGCTACAAAACCCGTATTCAGGATTCCCAGATAATACTTGATGGAATCCGGAATATTGAGCTTCATGGTTTTTGATCCATCCCAGTTAAACACCTGCATTTCCCTGGGTTTCTCCAATTCAATCATTATGGAATCTTCAGACCAGCCCAGGTCTTTTAATTGTTTATATGAGTTACTTTGCAAGAGCAATTGTCGGATCAGTTGCTTGTTGTTTTCCCATGGTTTTTTTTTGTTGGCCCAGTGTTTTTCAAATTGATCTTGCAGGAGGCCCATCTTTTCATGTACGGCTTGTTCAGCATATCGCTGCATACTTGCATCTATACTCGTGTAAATTCTTAAGCCGTCGGTATATAGGTTTAAGTTGATGCTCAGACTGTCTGCGATTTTGGGAAGTAAACCGGATACTCTCTGGCGAATCTGTTCTCTGATGTATGGAGCGAGGCCGTTATTTTGATCTGACCGGTGATATTGTAGTTGTAAAGACAGATTTTTCAATGAATCGGCTTGTTCATGGCTGATCTTGTCAGCTTTTTCCATTTGACCAATTACTACATTTCGTCTTCCTGTAGCCCGATTAGGATGGTTTTTGGGGTTGTGCCAACTGGTCGCCTTAAGCATACCTATCAATACAGCTGCTTCCTGAATGTTCAAACCTATTGCCGGTTTGCTAAAAAATCTTCCACTCGCCGCTTCAATACCAAAAACATTTTCCCCAAAAGGTACAGTATTCAAGTAGAGAGTAAGAATTTCTTGTTTGGAATATATTTTTTCAATTTTAACGGCAAGGATCATCTCACGGATCTTGTTTTTCACCAGGGAAAAATGTTTGAACCTGATTCTTGGGTATAGATTTTTAACTAACTGTTGAGTGATGGTGCTTCCTCCGCCACCGCTACGGTCTCTTAATAAAATGCTTACAACAACCCGGGGAATACTAAGCCAGTCTATACCACTATGAGTGTAAAACCGGGAATCTTCAGTAGCTATTAATGCGTCAATTACATGTTCTGATATTTCTTCCCATGCCAGGGTCTTTCTGTTTTGGATAAAATACTTACCAAGTAATTCTCCGTCATAACTGTACACTTCAGATGCCTCCATGTTATGGATCTTATGTAATTCTTCATCTGAAGGTAATGAGGAAGGTGCTAAAATGACTGATAGATAAATCCCTGCAGGGATACTTAATAGAAGTATAACAGCAAGTATAAAAACCCGTAACCACGGAAAATTTTGTTTTCTTTTTTTCATAGATAAACACCTCAAGAGGAATTTTCTACCCGTTTATAAGCGAAATTTCATTTTTTGGATCTGAACGACCTATATTCAAAACGTAAAATTCCACATTTTATATTGATTCATGCCAGATATTACGATTTTATTAAAACTATTTTTAGATTTACATATAATCGGTATTTGTTTAAAAATTTGAAATCAGAATTTATATTTTTTAACTAAACTTTAAAAACAATGAAAATATTTATTGGAAAATTGCTGTTTGCACTTGCATTTATTGCCTTTTTGATGTTGGGATGCGAAAAAAAGCAACAAAGTAGTCCTGAAGGTGTAGTTGTTGAAGAAGCTTCAACAGACATGGCCATATTGGAGAACCTTGGTTGGGAGATGGGTATGCAAACTTATACTCTCAGGAAGTTTACTTTGGAGGAAGCTTTTGCCAAAACGAAATCGCTGGGATTACATTATGCTGAAATTTACAATGGACAAGAAATCGGTGGTGGTGTTGAAGGAAAAGTTCATTTTACCATGTCATCTGAATTGCGACAAAAAGCATTGGAAATGGCAGCTGCCAACGATATTGAGATCGTACAGTTTGGGGTAACGAATGGAAAGAATGAAAAGGAGTGGGAACAACATTTTGAATTTGCTAAAGCCATGGGAATTAAAACGATTACTTCTGAGCCAAAAAAAGAAGATTGGGATTTGGTAAATGACCTTGCAAAAGAATATGATGTTCGGGTTGCTATTCACAATCATCCTGCACCATCTTTTTTCTGGAGTCCGGATGCAGTTTTAGAAGCTTGTGAAGGTCATGATATGATCGGTTCATGTGCAGATATAGGACATTGGAAAAGATCGGGTCTGGATCCTGTAGAATGCATGAAAAAACTTGAAGGAAAGATTTTTACATTTCATATAAAGGACATTGCCGAACCTAAAAAGGAAGCTGAAGATGTAGTATGGGGCACCGGTGTATGCGATATAGCTGCCGTGATAGAGGAAGCGCAAAGTCAGGGTTTTAAAGGCTTATGGTCAATTGAGTATGAAGCAAGCCCTGAGGATAATCTTAAGGAAATTGGAGAATCGCTGGACTACTTTAAGAAGGTTGCCGGGGAATTGAAGTAAGAATAAGGCAGTAAACAGTAAGCAGTAGGCAGTAGGCAGTAAGCAGTAAGCAGTAAGCAGTAAGCAGTAGGCTGTAGACTGTAGACTGAGGACAGATCCAAATAATAGTTGTAACGATAGAATGCTAATAAATAAAAACATGATATACAGAAAATTAGGCAGAACAGGCATAGAAGTTTCAGAAGTTGGTTTTGGTGGATGGGCGATTGGGTCGCATTGGGCCATGCAAAAAGAAACAGATTCTGTTGAAGCTTTGCACAAAGCGATCGATATGGGTGTGAATTTCATTGATACGGCCCGTGGATACGGGGAGGGAAAGAGTGAAAGGATCATCGGTGAGGTGTTGAAAGACCGCACAGAAGACATAACTGTAGCGACAAAGATCCCACCAACACCTGGCCCGTGGCCACCTTCTCCATATTGCGATATCGATGAACGGTATCCTGAAAAGTATTTAAGGGAGATGCTGGATAAGGCCAGGAAAAATTTGCAGCGCGATTGTATTGATATCATGCAATTGCACACCTGGACCCGCGCATGGAATAAAAACCCTAAGGCGTTGGATATTCTCGTAAAACTACGGGAAGAGGGGAAACTGAAGTATATTGGTGTTTCAACACCTGAACACGATCAAAATGCTCTAATCGATCTGATGCGCAATGGATATCTGGATACTGTACAGGTGATATACAATATTTTTGAGCAGGAACCTGCCGCACAATTTTTGGATGTTGCCCTGGAAAATGAGGTTGGGGTAATCGTACGAATGACATTTGATGAAGGCGTGCTAACAGGCAAATATTCTGCCGATCATAAGTTTCCATCCGATGATTTCCGTACCAACTATTTTGCTGGTGACCGGCTGGGAAGAGCTGTTGTCCGTGTAAAAGAAATCGAGAAAGAAATTGAAGGTAGTGGATATTCCATGGCAGAGGCAGCTCTGAAATTTTCATTATCACATCCTGCTGTCAGTACAGTAATAGCAGGTATACGAAATCAAGATCAGGCTCAAAAAAATGTTGACGTATCCAATATGCCGAACCTATCTGAGACTCTTTTAGAAAGTTTGAGAAAACACTATTGGATGAGAGCTTTTTGGTATAGCGGTAAATAGAATGATAGAATGCGCAAATGATAAAATGATTTGCCAACCAAAGCTTTAGCGGAAAGGTTGTTTTTTGTTAGACATCAGTAAGTGGAAAGATGCCAGTCAGCCAATGCAAGGGCCTTGGGTACTAGTACACAGGGGATGTTGGAAAGGTGGAATGTTAGATTGAGTTTTTCTTTCCATTATTCCACTATTCCACTATTCCTTTATCATAATTGATAAAGCTATCGGGTGCAATTCAAAACCACTTTCTCAGAGGGTGGATTATTTGTTGATTATATTTTCTTATGACGACTCTGGAATTATTACTTATCACTATATCAGCAATTGTATTGCTCCTTGTGATGGTGATTGGCCTAAAGGTTCATGCCTTTATCAGCTTGATGCTCACTAGCATATATGTGGGTATCCTGTCGGGCATGCCCCTCATGAGTATAATAAAAAGCATTCAGGATGGGATGGGGGGTGTACTGGGTTTTATTGCTGTGGTGGTGGGAATCGGATCAATATTTGGCGAAATTTTGCAGGTTACCGGTGGAACGGAATCATTATCCAGGTCTATGATCCGGAAATTTGGTGAAAAACGATCTTCATGGGCCATGATGACCACCGGATTTATCATTGCCATTCCGGTATTTTTGGATGTGGGTTTTATAATACTGGTTCCGATGGTATTTGCCTTGGCGAGAAAAGCCAGAAAATCTGTCCTGTATTTTGCCATTCCGCTGTTGGCCGGTTTGGCCGTAACCCATTCTTTCATTCCTCCGACTCCTGGACCTATTGCAGTAGCAGAAATTATTGAGGCACCGCTCGGATGGGTGATCTTATTTGGATTTATCGTTGGATTTCCAACAGCTATCATCGCAGGGCCGTATTTTGGCAGTTATATTGCAAAAAAAATACATATTGATCCACCACCATTGACAGAGGAAGAATTGGCAAAGTTGGATGAGCAGGATAAGATATTGCCGTCATTTCTTTGGGTGATTTTCCTGATTGGTTTGCCCTTGGTTTTGATTCTGAGCAGTACCATGGTTGATATGGGGCTGAAAGAAGGCTGGTGGACCAATTCAAAGGGATTGGAAGTAGTGCAATTTATCGGTCACCCGTTTATTGCCTTGTTGTTAGCCACTTTGGCTGCATCTTATTTTCTCGCTATCCGTAATGGTTATTCATTGAAGGCATTGCGTGATATGTCCAATCGTGCCCTCGCTCCGGCCGGGTTAATTATTTTGGTTACGGGAGCCGGTGGTGTATTTAAGCAGATATTGGTAGATAGTGGGGCAGGAGCTGCTTTGGCTGATATGGTTAGTGGTTTGCATATTGCCCCGGTTGTGTTAGCTTATATTTTGGCAGTTATTATCAGGCTTACTCAGGGATCTGCTACAGTTGCGATGATCACTGCAGCTGGGATGATGGCACCTGTTCTTATGGTTTTTGATCTGACTGACCCTCAAAAGGCCTTGATTGTACTATCCATTGCAGCAGGAGCTACCATATTTTCACATGTAAATGATAGTGGATTCTGGTTAATAGGAAAATACCTGAATATGACGGAAAAGCAAACTTTACGCTCCTGGAGTGTAATGGAAACCATTGTTTCTGTAGTAGGATTTTTAATGGTCTTATTATTGGGCTTGTTTGTATAGAAGGATTATTGGTATTATTACAATAGGGAATAAAGGAATGCGATAATGATTCAATGCGATAATGATGGAATGAAGGTCAGTCGGCAGCCAAATCATTTTTAAAATAATAGCAGATCTTACTTTTGTCTATAATCCATATACCAATCTTCACTTTTCTTTCACGTCTCGTTTAAACGTAGTGCGGCACTACCTAAGTCAAAAGAGCTACCTGTATTTTCTGTTACTCCCCATGTTCGTTATAAAAATTTGAAGATCGTAGCTCTACTTTCCAGGAGAGGATATCTATATCTCTTAAAACAAAGCGATTTTGTGTAGTTTGTAAATGAGTTACTGAAGACTAGAGACTGAGTATTGCAGGCCTACTTGGCGCATGCATCCGCTTGTGCCCTTGAAAATAAACTCTGTAGTTTTTCCAATTTCAATCCCTGGCCACCTGTGTTTAATTCAGGAATTCATCAAAATTAAGGCTGATATAGTACAATCCGCCAATTTGGGCACTTCCAAAACTTGTAGTGTAATAGTTATTGAAAAGATTGGATCCTCCTACTTTAACAATTGTTTTAAGTTTTGTCATTTTATAACTTATATGAGCATCAAGTGTGGAAAATGAAGGTATTTCGGCCTCGCCAAACCCGGACTCCCATAAAAAACTATTTTGCCAACGATAATTGATGTTGAATCCGACATTTTTTAGAAGTCCTCTATTTCCAAACGAAAGATTATACCTGTAATCCGGTGTATTAAACTGGGTTTGTCGTCCTTCTGTTTTGATGTTGTCAATTAGTTTGTTGTATGCTACATTACCCCCGAGATAAAATCCCATCATTATGCGGAGATCCAGGCTGACAGCCCATCCGAGAGCTGACACAGGCTGGTCTGTGCTAATTGTGGTCTGGTACCGTTGTTCCTCCGGAGTAAAGGGGTCTTGAGCCAGCAATTGAAGGAAGAGAAAGCCGTTATATGTATTTTTAAATATATAAGCATCCATATATAGCATTTTATTAAAACTAAGGCCTTTATATCCTATTTCTATTGCTGTTACTTTTTCAGGACCAAATGTCGGGATTATAAAAGGGCCATTATCGATAACCGGTTCGTCCATGATTGGATTGGGGCCTGAAAGTGGATACACGGGGTTTGTATCAAAATCATATGAATTTTGAACTTCCGGCAATCCACCGACAGCACGGTAGTAGCCTATATCAAAATCAACCCATTGATCAGATATTGATGGAAACCGGAATGCAGTTTGGTAAGATGCCCGTATGTTGTGGTTTTTGTTTGGATCCAGCCCCCAGACAGCAGAGAATCTCGGTGTTACCCGGCCTTTGAAGTTTTCATTTTTATCGTACCGGGCTGATGCAGTCAAACGGAACCGTTCGTTTAAAAAGGGCTTTGAGACCTGAGCATAAGCACCGAATTCGTTAACATAGATAGGTTCTCCGGGCTTATCGAAAAATATATTGCCATTACTGTTTATAACATGGATTCTATTACTAACTCCTACGACCAGTTCAAATGTTTTGATCAGGTCAGAAAAATTGTATTGCCCTTCGAATTGAAACATACTGCTTTTGTCAAGTACGCCGGCACCACCATCTGACACTTGCCGTGAAATAATGTCGTTCCAAAAATCTTTCAGTTCTTCGCTGCCTGCAACAGGAATGGCTGGTTTTGAAGGGTCAAATACGTTGCCATATTCATCCCGGTTATCAGCATTGAGGCGGGCAAAGGAATAAGATGAAGGCAGAGTGCCTCCCAACAATCTGCTTTGACTAAAGGCCGCGATATAATCTGCATACCAGTCTTCACTGGATTTCCATGCTTCATTCATTCTCAACGCTGCTCCACCAATGTCATAGGAATTCGCTGAATTTTCAGTAATTCCCCATGCCCTTATAAAATAGTTTTTGGATTTTAACTCCAGTTTGCCGAGCAGGACTTTAAAATCCCTGATGGCGAAACGGTTTTGAGTAGTATAAGCGCTACTGCCACCGCTATAATTGGCCTGGGCAATAGCTTCGAGATTTTCATTGATCCTGTAATGTACCGCGCCACTAACCCGGAAGTTATCAGTTTGTGTGCCGGATAGATCTTTTTCTGCCCAACCTGTTCTTGATACAACCTGATCAGGGAACAAAGATATTACGTGGTTGTAAAGCTCATCATATTCAGGTGTTCCCGGAATAAGCCCCTGGTTTTCTGCAACTCCTTCTGCTACAGCCGGGGCGATATCTTCTAAATTGACTGGTACAATGATGTCATCTCCATAAATGTTTACTCCGTCGTATCCCTCATTAGATTGCCTTGTGGATGAAGGATCTTCCAGGGCTCCACGGTCACGGATATCCGATGCATTCCAGTCTTCTGCAGCCAGATAGTTGGCGGTGATCTTAAATGCCCACTTATCATTAAATGCCTTTGCATAACGAATAGACATATCGTACATAGGTTTTGGGTTACCCTGGTAGCCTGCATTTACATGCATCAATCCTGTTTGTGCAGAAAAACTTAATCCCTGATAGTCGAAAGGACTTTTGCTAGTCATTAAAAGAGTACCATTCATTCCTCCCGGACCGTATAGAGCAGATGAAGCTCCTGCTAACAGTTCAACGCTTTCGATGTCAAGCTGGGAAAGGCCAAAAATATTTCCCGCTGCAAAACTGAGCCCAGGAGAAATGTTGGTAATGCCATCCACAAGCTGGTTCATACGGTAATTGGCTTCACCTGCAAACCCACGCATATTCGGGAAGCGGAAAGTCAGGCTATTGACATTCATATCAACACCTTTGAGTTTATATAATTCATCATAAAAATTGGAAGCAGAGCCCTGTTGAATATCAAGGATACTTAGTCTCTCAATACTAACCGGAGAAGTGAGTATGTCTTCTTCAACTCGTGAGGCAGAAATGACAATTTCCCTTCCGAAGAGTATTTGAGGCTTCATTTTTAATTTTATAATCTCTTTAGAGTTTTCAATTGTGACTTTTTCACTTATAAAGCCTACACTTGAAAATATGAGGATGAATGGGGGAGATGTTTGTGTGCTTAGGGTGAATTTGCCATCAATATCGGATATGGTGCCAACGAGTTTATCTTTAATCTTTATATTAACACCTATTAATGGTTCTCCAGTCTCTTTATCAATAATGTTTCCGCTGATTACAGACTGGGCTAGAATTCCGCCAGATTGTAAGATAAAGAACAGTAGTATATATAAATGGGGAGTATGTAAGCCTCTTGTCATATGAACATTCAATAGTTTGAAGATTCAAAATTATAAATATTCATGGACAATCATGTAATTTATGCAAAATTTACATAACAATTTTGGTCTTTAGTATCTAATTAACTATCATCGCGGTTGAAAAAATATTAAAAATCAAATATAGAAAAGAATGAAAAAAGGATTGAGAAAACCAATAATGGGGCTTTTATTTGCCAGTGTAATGATGTTATTTGCTGGTTTTTTGAGCAATTGCGACAATAGTGATAATGGTGACGAAGGGCCTGCATCACTCACGGGTAAATATACATTTAAAAAAGCGGTGTTGACATCTGAAGTTGTGGTCAATGATCAGGCTGCTGGTTCAAGCGCTACTATCACCCTCCCTGTAGGTACTGATGTTACAGATATGGTAATTGGAGGTTTGTTAGGTGCTGTCTCCTGCGGCAGTACGAGTAATGCTGCTATAGATATGCGTGCAAATAAGGAGTTATGGGCTTTTTGTAATGGAGAAAATGTGGATCCGGTCCGGGGAGGCACCTGGAGTGAGAATGCCACCCGAACAGTACTCGTACTTAATCTGGCTCCTCCATTGGTGATATCAGCCGTAAATCTCCAGTTAACCAATATAGCAGTTGCCGGCAATAACCTCAGTGGAAATCTTGCCAGCATGCCTATGTCAGGAGCATTAATGGAAACCCATTTGGATGATTCATTAATTCCGGAAGGATTTATTTTTCCGGTGATCATTTTAATGGATGTAAAAATTGATTTTACAAAGATATAGTAGAGAAAATTCATGAATTTTCTCTACTGTGACACGAGGGTTGCTGCTTCCTTCAACACCCGTGCAATTTGATCAGGCTTCATACCAAGTTTTATTAGTTCTTCTTTGTTGTCCGACAGTTCCCTACACAGAACCACATTATTTTCAAGAAGCTTTTGTTTGTGTGATTTTTTGAGAGAGCTTAAACTGGTAATGGGATGAAAACCACTTTGATCAATCCAGTTTTTAAGGCTATCACCTTCAGGATAGTCCCAGCTGAGTAGTCTGAGGCCTGTACACCGGCCGTAGGTGATTGCATCTTCTGTAAAACGTGTATTTGTGGCTACCATTCCCGTAAAATGCAAATTTTCCAGTCCAGGTGTTATTTTCCATGCGGATTCTACATCTAAGAAACGGGAGTGAATGTACAAAGGTATTTTTACATTGCTTTTATATCCTGGATCACGGTGAAATTTACATTCAACCATAATTTGCTCATTTTCATTTTTTGCTATCACGTCTACCTCGTGACTCACACATTTGCCTTGCACTACTTTACCAACCCCTGCGCTATACCCTTTGAACTCGAAGAGTTTTCCTATTAGTTTTTCGAAAGGGTAACCTGAGGGGCCCATTTCCAATACAGCCTGTTTGAGTCTGTATCTTCCTGCAGTCTTGCTGGAAAGTTTTTTTAGTATCCTATAAGCAGTTTGATAGATTTTTTTTGTACTCATACCATCTACCATACGGTTTTCTACTTCCTGCTGTACAGCTTTGATTTGATCACTATTTGCTCCGGCCTGAAAAAGAGCTTTTTGTAGCTTACCGGGCTCATATATGACTTTTTCTCCTGTGTGTTTGGTGACGGTTATTTTTAGATTCTCCTGATTCATAGTTTCAAATTTGTTCAAAGGTAACAATTCAATGTCATTTAGTTAAGCAGTATCGAAACGATACCACTTGCTCCCCTCGATACAATTGCTGTGCAATCACTCGGGGAGCAGGGTTTCCCTTAGTAAATAGGCAGAGTCAGGTCGTTGAGTGTTGCGAGCAACGTATCGAAACGACCGTAGAATTTGTTAACTAAATGGTATTAGATAGCAATTCCTGAATTTTTCAATGCAAAGGACTTGGATAGGTAAAATTATTTTCAATTTTTCATATAAATATTGTCTGAATTTATAAAACAGGTACTATTTGATTAGTCAATTACTTTTTTACCATATACTTTTACATGTATTTATTTCTCCGGACTTAATTCATTACCACCCACATTAGTTAGAGCCTGTCTATAAACTCAGGGTCTGGATCAGAATGTTCGCTATCAAGGCTTGCGAAGTTGAAAAAAGCGGAGTTTACCGATGTAATCGAGCAGTTTTTCGATGAGCGTAACGCCGAGAGCGGACATTATGGACAGACCCTGAGTTTATAGCTTTACAGTTTATTTATAGCTGTATATTTTGCTTTTCAGAAACTGAAAGCTAATATAATTTCGTTAGGATAAGTAATAGCAGGCTTTCGATTGCCTTATTAATATATCAATTGATTTGGTTGATATTTTATGATTCTGTTTTTCT
>Ga0164313_10002954_pt1 | contig 15146 bp, 10 predicted proteins | sample GuaBasSedimGuay4_FD_113735 | JGI IMG/M metagenome (GOLD analysis project Ga0164313, IMG submission 113735) | Subseafloor sediment microbial communities from Guaymas Basin, Gulf of California, Mexico - Guay4, Core 4569-4, 0-3 cm | ecosystem: Environmental > Aquatic > Marine > Hydrothermal vents... | reverse complement strand
TTACCTTCCTGGTTAATATTGTTTCTCACCCAAAAAAGCGCATCAATTACAGTATTCCCCACTACTATAATATTTTCTTTCGGGATATTTTCTATAATAAGATTATTTTTATTTGTTTCTGTTGGCGCAAAATGCAAATCAGAAATAACTGTTGAAAGTCTTCTGTTAATTTCCTCAGGAAAAGGAGAATATTTATTATAAGTGCGAAGGCCTGCCTCTACATGACCTACTTTTACTTTAGAATAATATGCTGCAAGCGTAGCAGAAAATGTCGTCGTCGTATCTCCTTGCACGATCAACATATCCGGATTAACTTTTTTAATTACCCCATCCATCTCACTTATACAACGCGCAGTTAAATCTGCAAGAGACTGATTATGAGTCATCAGGTTTAAATCATAATCTGGCGTTATCGAAAATATCTCTAGAACCTGATCAAGCATTTCTCTGTGTTGAGCTGTAACACAAACGACCGTTTTAAATTTCTCAGGGTATTTTTTGAATTCTAGAATTAAAGGGCATAATTTAATTGCCTCGGGTCTCGTTCCAAAGACTATTAGCATTTTTTTCATAATTATTTTACCCTAATCCAGTATAGACGTAACCTTAATGGCAACCGTGGTTATATTTATAACATTATTTCCCATACTTCTCTGAATCGTTGATTGCCCAAAAGAATCGATTGATAATGATAAAATAAGTGTCGCCCCAATCCTAAACCCCAAACAGACTACAGAGATAATGTGACAAACCATTATCTAAATTATACTTATATTAGTATTGGGAGATGCACCGTTAAGTTAAACTCGGTACTTTGTTTCTTTGTTCCACATAATTTAAAGTAATGTTTTTCCATGCTTCACTGAAGGGTATTAGAATCCATAAGAACGGATAAGGTAACAATGAAAGAAATGTTGCCGCGATCCAAAATCCCAAATAGGTAAAAGCACATGCATGCGTAATAGTCTCGTATAGAATATAGTCATCTTTTATGACTTTATCTTCATTTTTCAATTTTTTTAGTTTTTTAATTGTTTTCCAATTCCGATATATAGATATATGAAGCGCTATTAATACAATGTATCCAACAATGCCAAATTCTGCTAAAAATTCGACAGGTGTCGAATGCGCAACTCTTTTTGCAAATGCTTTACTACCTCTAGCCGCACCAAATCTTTCTTCGTAATCGTATAGCTGGAAATATTCCTTGTAATTATATGGTCCTACACCAATCATAGGGTGATCTTTAAACATCAAAAAAGCAAGTCCCCATGAATAAATACGTTCATCAGCCGTTCCCTCTTTTGTACCTTGCTGAAGTGATTCGGCCTCCTCAAAAAACCGTGCTGGTGCGAATTGAAATATTAAAATTACTGTAATAAGTATCAGTAAAAAACTACGAAATTTGTTTTTCACAAATAGCCAGCAAAGAAAACCCATTACCACCATCGTTACCAAACCACCTCTTGATGATGCAATCACAACTGACGATACAAAAAATGCCAAACACGCAATATAGAATAATTTTTTTAATTTAGATTTATAGTTTAAGTGCAAAAAAAAGGCAAAAGGTATAGCGTAGGCACATATCAGAGAGATATGATTTTCATCCTTCAACCATATACTGTCCCACAGCTTTCCTCCTTGATAAATAGCATGATAACTACTGTGTAAAATCCCAAACAACCATACGTCTATTATAAAAATAAATTGCCACGGCTTTTTTACACATGATATAAGAATTATGTAATTCGCTAAATATTGCAAAAAAAGCGTTAAGTTTGCCTGTTTATCTGCAAGATTTTTTGTACTTATTTGCGAATAAGCTATTATAATAAAACATAATATAAACATTGACTTTGTAGTAGCGCTATTAAAATCTACTCGTTTATTCAAGACGAGATACAGTGCATACACTACTGATAGCAATGCCACAATATAAGGCAGCCTCAGATTATTTACTATTTCAAATATCCCTTGAAATGAGCCAAAGTCAAAAAGGATATATGTTGATATCAAAATCATCCCAAAATTTATATCTTTAAAATTTGGAAATAGACGAGTTAAACCTAGTGAGATGTTTTCAGTCATTACTGTTACGATCAAACATACTAGATTGCGTGCCGGTTATTTTTATAATGCGAGAAATAGCTTTCCATAATAATCTGATATTCAAACTTACCGCTCTGCTATCGTCACAGCCCAGATATCCAATCCATAGCAGCCCTTAGCGCATAGAACGAACGCTATAACATTGTATGATGCAACCTTTCTATACCAGTCACATATTTTGAGCTTTTTGTCATGCGAAATAAGAAGTGATTAGTTATCACCCTGGCTCCTTCATCATCATCCTTATCATATTTCAACTCCAGAATATTGTTCAAATAATCCACAAACTCATTTAAATAGGAGTTATATAAATGAGACAAATGTACATATTTCATATCCGAGTCGATTGTGATTCGATATTTTTTATCTTTGGATTGAAAATATTTACGAGTATACCGATTCAGTAAAGTATAATTCAAACTTACCAAAATGTACTTTAGCTCATCAGGTATCTTTGCCTTACTGATAATGTCTCTTATTTTATTATTAGTGAACTGTTCATCTAAATAAAAGGAATCAAGAGGGTAATGCAATTTACCTCCTAGCTGCCCCTGTTTTATTTTTACCTCTAATACCGGCTTCTCTATAAAGCCCAATAATTCACCATACCACCGTATGCGAAACTTAACTCGCTGACTTTGGCCGTCGACATTATCAAAAAAGTTAACCATGTCAAATGAGTCAAAGTAAATATTATTTATATTTCTTTCATAATATATTTCATCAAACATCGATGGATGCAACTTTACAGCAGCTTCTACTTCATGCTTGCTAAGCCCTGAGATAAAAAACTTTCTTTCATAGCGAAAATTGTTCGGATCTAATTTCTCAATCATTTCTACTTTTTACTGTATGTTGCCATTTTTAATAGTGAGCCATAGATCAATTGATGACCAGTCACTCCTGCAAATAGTATTTGATGTGTATCACAATAAAACATGCTTTTATTCTATACTTTTGCCGTTAATTAGCAGGATAGATTTAGCCTGTATGACGCTATCATTTCGAACATTGTTTACCGATAAATTATTGACACTTATCATTGCTGGACCAAACTCTGTTTTTTCCCGTATAACCGAAAACCCCAGATCAGAATCTACAACTTTCACATTTTCAATATTCACATCGGATGAATCCTTACTCTGCACGCCTATTTTTGCACCGTATATCTCTACATTGTTTGCTGTAACTATACTTCTATCACCAGCATTTATTCCGGCATTAAGTACGTTGCTTATACGAACATCTTCAATATTAATAATGCTGCCCGTAAGACCCAAAGCATCTCGCTTGCTGTCTACAAATGATGTTTTTGATATTGAGCCTTTACTAAAAACAGCACTAATTGCATCCGAAAATGTATTGTTAAACTCTGAATTTGAAATATTAAAATCTGAGCGGATCAGACTCAAACCCACACCCGCATTATTTCCAATAAAACTCGAATTTTCGATACTTACTTCTGATTCATAAAAGGTTACAGTGCCTGGCAGTTCCCAACCATCTTGAGAAGGTGATGACAGGTTCATGAAAACAACATTTTTCAGGATTGACTTCTTATCAGCACCAATTATGCCGATACCCTGGCCTGTTGAATCACTTGACTTAATGATAATACGGCTCTCATAAGTGCCCTCGAAGTCAAGAGGTGAATATGAAAGGATTTTAGCTGCATTCAATAAATTTAGTTGTGTCCCCTTCCCGCAAACCACGGTAAATCCAGCCGGAATAATTATATTTTTACGTATTTCCCACTCACCAGGCTTTATAAATATAATTTTTCTTTCACTATCAACATGTAGAAAATCAAAACTTTTATAATTAGGCACTTGACGGATGAAGTCCGTCTTTAAAAAATCATCGTCATAGTAAGTCCAGTTAAAGACATTTATTTCTTTATTTACATTAGTACCGAACAACTTGTAATTTACTTTTAAGTCGTTTTCAAAATCCATTGAGAGGGAGACTCCCACAGGCAACTTGAATTTCACTTCCTGAAATTCAACTGGCTGAAACGGCGTCTTGGATTGCAGCAGAATATTACCTTTTACTAACTCTAGCTTGTACTCTCCATAGTAAGCACTGGTGACCTCAACAGGCAACAATCTAATGTTACCAATTTGTAATGTTAGCACTCCTTTACTCTCATCGAGGCTCTTAAAATAGGCCTGTATCCCTTCTAAAGGATTTAAAATACTTTTAATGTATGCGTGATTATTATAAAGCCTCTCTCTCTGCGTAGAAAAACTATAACCTGGAAAATTACTATAGATAATATTAAGTTTTTCCTCATACTCATCTTGTATATCAGTAAAAAACTCATCTAAATAATTGTCGTCAGTAATATCTACCAGGGCCTCTATATATTTCTTAAAAAATATTTTGTCCTCAAAAAATGTGCCCCTCCAATCCAGTTTTTGCGGTTTTTTGGAATCACTTAATTTTAACTTTTTCCCCTGACCCTCAATAGAATCAGCTTCCTGTATAAAAGTATTATCATAACCGATAGGAACAAGTAGAGATGTTACAGGGTTATAATAGAACCGTATGTTTGAATAGGCAGTAGTATGGCGATAGCCAAATAAATCAATTACAGCAAATACCTTTGATAGCTTATCAATATCAAAAACCTGGTGGGTCAGGAGCTTTCCTCTTCGAAATGCCTCTAATAAATTTTTAGCCTTTTTGAAATTTTCAAACAAAACATCGTCGTGGTTGACAGCATTTGTATTAAACGCATCAATTGGGGACGAGGAATATAACTCCTCTAATTCTTCCTCTTCGAAGCCTGTTTTAGGATCGACCAGGTACCATAACAAGTGATCTTTAATTCTTATGATAGGAGCATTGACATGATTGTTATTCTCAATCAATTTCCTGTCAAAATGCTCTTCAATTGCATATATACCCAGACGCCTTCCATTGACAATTACATCAACAAAATCATATCGTAATGTTATAAATCCATATCGCTGCAATATCTTGTGCAGGTGCCAGTCATTTAAAAAACCTCGTGTTCTGGGATGCTGCAGCGAAAAAACGCTCATCCCCATAATGGAGTTATCGCCTTTAACTTTAATCCTGAATGACCATTTGTGATCTCGTGCCCAATGATCACCCAGGTCCCCTTTTAAGCGCAATTTTACTTTTATAGTTTCACCATTCCATCGTATTTTTGCAGGCACAAAATCTTCTTTATATGGATGTAAAACTCCTTCCTCAACTGCGATTTTTCTTTTGTGGGCCAACCTTTGATAATCCTTGTGCTTGATATCTATCACCAGGCGCTCAGGCTCAGATAAAATACCTTTGATATAGTTGCCTGGAATTTTTATGTTTTCCTGTATGAGCGGTTTCAATACCTCACCAAAAACTCCTTCTTTATGCAAATTACCGCCTAACAAAATCATAATTGCTGAATAAGAAAATAGAACGACCAGGGCCAGCAAAACCTTATAACGCGTAAGCGCTTTTATTTTCCTGACAAGCTTCCCCTGTTTGTTGCTTTCCTTTATTTTCATCTAATAGCTCATTATACTTTTAGTATCCAGAAAGGTAATCTTGACTGTATCATTGAGCTTTTGTAATTCTGCTTTACTTTTATTCAGTTGCTCAATATCACCAAACTCCACTAAAAAGGATGCCTCAAACATTTCACTGGTCTCATCAAATCTCTTAAGGTTTACCACTGTACAGTGCTTATTGAGCACTTCAATAATACTGTCTAAACCCAGGTTATCCTTATTGTTAGTTGAAACTGTCAAATGCAGATTTTGTGCATTTTCCTCATTATTTGCCGCATGACTAAACACGATAATAGCAACAATAACAATGAACGCTACTACAGTAATAAGCAGTTGGTCAGCACCCAAACCAAGCCCAATGGCTATTGTTAAAAACAAATATGACAACTCTTCTGGCTCTTTTATCGCAGCTCGAAAACGAACTATTGATAGCGCCCCTACAAGCCCTAATGACAGTGCCAGGGAGGACTTCACTACGGTAATAATAAACATGGTTGTCATTGTCATCATTACAAAGTTTTTGGCAAATATATTACGGTTAGATAGTGTGTTGCCGTATCTGACATATAACAAACTTAAGATATATGACAATAAAGCAGCTACTACCAGATTCAGCACGAAAGCCCATACTGATATCTCAGCCCCTTGCGTTGCTAAAAATTCTTGAAATGTTTCAAGTTTATTCATTACTAATTTTCCTGATTTTAATTATTAATATTTTATTAACTTACTATTGACTTCTTCCATGGCTCTTACTAGTTCTGGACTAAGTATAATTTTGGCTTCATTGTACATCACCCATTTCCTGTTACGTTCATTTTCCTCATTCCATATTTCTGCCTCATTCAGATACTCCATAGCATACAACTCCAAGCTCTGCCGCTTATCTGATGACTTACGATAAATATACGGGTTGCCGTCAAGTTTAAAATTTAAATTCGCATTTACACCCGCCTCTTCCAGCACCTCTCTGAGTGCCGCATGCGTCTTCAATTCAAAATATTTGACTTTACCTTTTGGAAAAATCCATCTTTTTCTACTTTTCGTGGTTACCACTAAATACTTTAGATCATTACCACTTTTAACATAAACTATTCCTCCAACCACATCACCAGATGTTAGTAGTTATGTATACTATTGAAGCTGCAATTAATGCTCCCATTATGATTAATTGGTATTTTAATCTTTCATTAATCCAGATCACATTAGTCCTTTTCTATTTAGCCAACCTACCAATGATCCAATCCCACACGATATTTAGTCTTTCAAACATTCCTGGTGACTCCATTTTCTGTCCCTTATTAGTCTTGCCTAACTTAAATGCGGAGAATGGCGATAGCTCACCAAGGATTATTTCACCGTCGCTATTTGAACTTTTCCATTCATTGGTATTAAAAAAGTACAGTCTTTTTTGATCCGTTAGTATAGTCAGGCCATAAATTGGCTCGTCATTAAGGTTTACCAAAATAACATTGTTATCCCTATGAATAATTTCTACATTATTCAATAAAAGAAACCGATCTAATATAGTCGAAACTGGTACAAACCAGCCATTCATTTGTGAAATCTTAGTCATTTGCCTTATAAACTCATCACTAAGACTGTTAGTTGATCTGTTCACAAACCCATAACCAAAGTGAGTATAAATAATTGACGTTCCCCTTTCAGATACTAAAGTGCTTATATTCTCATCTGTTACTAACCTCATAAATTTATCGTACTCAAATCCATCAGAACAACCAAACCAATAATTCACATAAGGTTTATCGTCTAAATGGTATGGCATAGTTTTATTTACTGAGAGAGTATTAATACTATCTGTCGCCCAACCCCGAACATATTTACTTTTCGCTTTACATACGTCTCCCCAAAAATATTCACTATCCTCTATATGACCTAAATATCCAGGTGTTTTTAGGCCATATACAAAACTCATCATCTTATTAGAGAACCGGTCTCTGCCCCAATAGATGTTTTCAACATTCGAAGTGTGATTAATATTGATTTTAGGGTATTGGCCAAAACGCTCTTTAAATAACTCATAACCAGATATCGTCTCATCCCTTAAATCATTACCGGGTCCAACTGTATGCAGTCCAATCTCAAATCCTTTATTTTGAAGCTCTTTAGTATGCTTTAAATATTTTTTGTTATTTGTAGTAATCCCACCTACACCACTATTAACGCCACTTTGACCTGTGCCATGCTTATTGTCTAAAACCCAAACAGCTATTGTTGTTTTGAATCCAAGTCTATCCAGTAACCCGTATACTATATATTTTTCTTCCAGCCATCCGTAATCAGGGTCATCGGTAATGGTAAAAGCAAAATCTTTCCCATCGGGGTATTTTGATATTTCAATATGAACATCATGATTTTTATCTGCTAATAAGAACACTGCAACTACCGACAGAAAAATAACAGGCAGCCAAAATAACTTCCTATATTTCGTTACAAATCTATTTTGAATATTATCAATTACCACGTACTCAACCATTTTCTAATTCGTTAGCGTCTTACTCAACTGAATCATTCTCCTTCTAACTTTTTATGCTTTTAATAATACTAACTATTTCTCCTAATTCACTTTCACTCTGTTTGTTTACTGTGCAATATAGGCCGAAGTTGCAACTAAGCACTTCGTAGTTCTTTTATTTTTACAAATATTTCCCGATCGAATAGCCACAAGTACGAGACATATAAAACACCTCCGATAAAAATTTTAAGTGGTAGCATCAAAATCAACCATGCTTCATCATCTAGCGTAATTTCATTCAATAAAAATTCGACAAAAATCAATCCTATAATCATCACTAATGCACCAGCAAAAGGCGAAATTATATTTTTTATATACATTCTGATACTAATATCTATCTTTTTAAGCGTCACTATTGTCCAGGCGCCACATATAAGTAGATAAGTTGTAAACCAGGGTATTACTATGCTGTCAATCCCATGAGGTACCACAAAATAAAATGACACCCCCATTCCAACAGCTAGAATGGCGTGAAAATATAAGCTCCAAATTGGTCTTCCTTGCGCATAATGAACAAAACTATTTACCGCATTTAAAGATGTAATGATCTGAGTGAGGCATAATAATTTAAAAACATAGATTATTGGATACCATTTCTCATTTAGCAAGAATTTTATTATGTCCTCACCCAATAAGTATCCACCCACAAATACTGGTGTCACCATTACAGCTGTAACCTTAACAACATTGAGATAAAATTCACTAAACTCTACTTTGTTATCCTGTAGCTTTGAAAATACAGGATATGAAACTTGATTAATTAATGTCGTTATCTTCTCGGTAGGTATTTGTGCTAGTTGTAATGCAAACCCATAAAACCCCAAGGTTTGAGCAGACCACGCTCTACCTGCAAAAAATTTATCAGACTTTTCAAAAGTGTAAAAAAACGTTCGGCCCGCGAGAACATTAACACCAAAATGAATATATGATTTTGCTTGTTGATAATTAAAATAAATTAACGGATACCATTTAACTTTTATATATGTCGCTATAAGCCTGGTAATACTCTGAATAAACATTCCGCCCACTAGCGTCCACACGCCACCGCCATTTATCGCAATCAGAAGCATCCCTGTGCATGATGCGACAGTAGAAATCATTCCAATAATCCCTATTGCCTTGAATTCCATATTTTTATTTAACAAGCTGGAGGGAACTACTAGCAACCCAGCAATCGGAAATACAAATGAGATGACTTCCACTAAAGGCTGTATTCGAGGCTCATTAAACAACAATGCCATATATTGCGCACTAAAATAACATGCGAAAGAAAGAGTTATAGATAATGCTAAAACAAACCAGAAAACTGATGACAATTCTTGTTTGTTAATATTCTTTTTTTGTATTATTGCAGCGCCAAGGCCAAGATCTACAAAAAAAGCCGCGTACCCTGTAATTATCGTAGCCATTTCGATTAAGCCATAATCGGAGGGACTTAATATCCTTGCTACCAGGACTGTAATAGTCCATGAAAATAATTGGCTCGCAAATTGAAATAATGCTAACCACATGGCACCCTTAAAAGCTAACTTCTGTAATGACATTGCTTCAGAATATACTTATCAAATTACGTTTACAGCAACGCTTCTACACCGCTTAACAGAGCGTCTTTCACGCGACATCTACTTTACTTTTTACCAATTATTAAATAGGCATATCCAAAGTATTTTAATGTATCTGTCATAACCAGTAATTTTCTGATTAATTTAGATATTGTTCTACTAGACGTCAGAATTAAACCATTGTACTCACTGCTATGCTTACTTATGTGAGTAATGACATTAGGTTCATTATATGATGGTAATGCGCTATATATATCCGGGGACTTGAAACCACTTTCTTCGAATAATTTTTTGTAGCCAACGTGGGTGTATAAATAGGGTCTATAAATATCACCTATTTTCAATTTGCATATACTATGAGAAATCCACCTTGGCAGAATTGTTACATATTTCAACGAGATATGTGGGTCTCTCGCTCCTAGATAATACTCATACGACATTCTATTTTCAATTCCCACATAAAGACAACCACCTTTTTTGAGCAATTTTTTTAACATTTTCAGATAATATAATTGCACCTTTCTAGGATTCATATCTTTTTTATTGACGGGGAGCCACTCCAATACGCCGTTTAATATAATCAGATCAAACTTTTCATTTTCAAAGGGTAAATTATCAACATCTGAGCGTATTATCCTGATATTATCGCATTTCTCCTGTCTAAATCTTGAACGCATAAAATCAATTCTTTCTTTTACTGGTTCAACCGAATAGATCGATTTACATTTTTTAGATAAGGCCTGGCTCATTGTTCCCATACCGGCGCCCAAATCTAACACGGTTGAGTCATCGGGAAGGTTCAACATATCAAACCAGCCTATCCTGCCGTAATCACTGAGAAATTTATAAGTAGTACGGACATCTGATGATTCATGATTTTTTAATACTTCATTCCAGTCTTTTTCCTGTACATCTTCATTAATTTTAATAAAGTTTTCTTTCGAAAATCCAGGCTCTGCCCAAAAGATATCCTCTTTAATAAAACTTGGGACACCACCTACGATATCCCAGGTTAAATTACATTTATTGCAATTTAATCTTTTACCATTATCATTTTCTAGATTATCTTTGCATTTTGGACATACATATTTTTCTTTTTCCGCAGTCATTATCTATCCTTTATAAATATGTTAATTTGTTATTGATTATAGACTATAAATTTGTGTTTATTTTCGACGGTATAACGCAGCATATCTTCGAAAAGCAATTGGTAGTCATGCACTTTATAAATCCTAAACTTATTTGACTGGAACATTAAAAACAGGACGAAATAGCCATATATGTTTTTCTCCGGTATCTTATATGCTAAGCAATATTTTTTAAGATTTATTAAGATACATTTGCTAATCCAATTAGAAGAAAAATATGTATCGATAATTGCATCATAATATTTTTCCTTAAAATCTTTGTATTTCTTATTGCCTATAGTGAAACGAAATGAGGTAAACATGGAAAATAAATCTAACATTGCTGGCATTCCCTGAGTCAATCCCTCCCAATCTATAATGCCCCATCTATTAGCTTCAATATCCAGATGTATATTGTTGGCCGCAAGGTCACAATGCTGGATACAGCCACCTTCTATATTTATATCCCCAAAATCCAGTCCTAAATAGTTTAAGAAATATTCCGGATCTAGATCGTATATTACTTCTTTTAAATTATTTTCAGTTAGCTTCTGAAAACAAATTTGCATATCTGTCGCCTTATTCAACAAATCAATCACATCTTTATTATTTTTTTGACACATATTTTTATCGACTAAATATTTTAAACTCATACCTTTAACTACGGTCATAGACGATTCGTGCCTATCTGATAATTCATTAAAATATACGGATAGCGGTATCTCTATTCCATTGTTGCCAAATATCTCAATATGCTCTTTAAATAAAAGCAAATTTTTATATTCTCTCTCCAAATCATTCCCACTTTCATATGGATTAAACTCTATTTTTTTCATAGACCTTAATTTTTTATCATGCTGGCCGTAACTAAACAGGTAGTGCTTGTTTGTATAGCGGTATGCAATACAAATTTTAACTAATGGATCCATTTCCTTTGTTCCATCATTTATATATTCATTCGCATTATTTATTTGTTTTTTTTCATGAATATTTTCTGTTATGTCTACATTGTTTAAAACAATGATTAGCCCGCTTAATGGGTTATACATACCTATAATTCTAAAAATATATTTTTTAATGCTTTCTTTAAAAGCAATTTTTTTATTGTAAGTTTCTTCTTCGATATTAGGGTAATTATAGGTTAACCATATTTTGTCATTTATATACGGTATTATTGAATATGGTGCAGCTGAAGAAGGATTGCATATAAAATATTTAACAAATCCCTTCGATTTTATTTGTAGAACCTTTCTAATAAAATACCTATATTTCAGGTTTCGCCACCCATCAGGGCAACAGACTAGTAATACACCTGTCTCATTGAGAAGACCTTTTATTTTATATAAAAAATCTGAAATATTATTTACAGGATCTATTGACATCACCTCATCAAAAATAACAACATCAAATTTCTCTCCTATATTTTCTTCATTCAGATAGAATTTATTAACTATATCTTTCAATTCAACTTGGGGGACGCCAATACAGCTTAGTGATGCTAGATTACTATAAGATATAATTTTAATTATATCTGTTGAATCTGTACCAATTTTTAATACTTTTTTCCGCTGCAAATCTGGCAAAAGGTTTAACCAATTGGCCTTTGATACGCTACTAACATCTTCTATTTTTTTCATATGATATTACATTCGTTATAAATCTTAACTTTCTAAAATACCCTGGGCTTCAGCTATGACAATATGATCTGCGCCTTACAAAAAATAAGCGAAACAATCATAACAATAAAACCCTGTATTTGTTATTTCTCTTACCTTTTCTGCACTTAGATTGAGCAAACAAACAGTCCATAAATTCTTCGGTAAAGTATGCGGAATCATTATTCACCAGGTTCCTACATGCTTTTCCTGTAAATATCAAATCATGGGATGCCTTGATCGCGAGGAAGCCTGTAAGTCAGAAACATCATAGACTTAATCAGAGATACCCTGCGTCCACATATCATCAAACGTGCGATATCGCGGAACGTATAGACTACGTGAAGATTTGATTGTACTAGCGAAAGTGAGCAGACTCCCTTTAGGACCCCTCTATGCGCATCAATACTTAGGCCTGAGTAGCCATGCATGAATATCAGCAGCAGGTATCTCTCGCCATTCTTAGTTAACCAGGAGCATATATATGATAAGGCAATCCATTTGTGTGTATTCGATCTTCATAGAACGAGTTATAGCTGGTTATTGATCCGTAAGAAGCCAGCACCTCCCTTACTAATAAAATTTAACCTACAAACTTGCCTCAAGATATAATTTTGAATACCTTTCCGTCATCAACCTTGCACTAAATTTTTCCTTAAATATTGAATAACTATTTCTAATATATTTGCTTCTTAAATCACTGTCATTTAGCACTTTAATAACTTCCTCTGCGAAGATATCAGCATCACAGGATGCTACTAAAGAACCATTTTCATCATGAGTAATAGCCATAGAATTCCCACCTACATCGGTCGCCACAATAGGACATTTGGCAGCCATTGCTTCAAGCAGCACCATAGGAAGCCCTTCAAATAATGAAGGTAAAACATACAAATCAAACAATTTCAATAGTTCAGCTATATCTAATCGAGCCCCTGTGAACATAATATTTTCATGCACACCCAGTTTTCTGGCATCATTCTCTAAGTTATTTTTTTCAGCACCATCACCAGCAATGACCAGTGTAAGGTCAGGAAATTCCTTTAAGATCCTTGGCATTGCTTTAATTAAATACATGATACCTTTTTGTTTTGATAATCGCACAGCAAGCCCAATAACCGGTCCCTCTCTGTTAATACCAAGCTCTTTTTTCTTTTTATCCCTGTCTATTTTTATATTATATAAAGACTCATCAATTCCATTAACTATTGTCATTATTTTCTTTTTTGAAATATGTTCATATTTAATAAGATTATTGCAAGTATCATCTGATACGCCGACGACTTTATACGCATAATGGGATACGAGCCACTCTGCAAACATATATCTTTTTTTATCCGGAAATGATCGGCAGTGGTCAGTATGAATAACAGCTTTAACTCCGCTTAAAATCGCACCTAATGTACCATCAAAAAATGGTTGTGTATTATGAGTATGAATCACATCAATTTTTTCGTCTCTAAGAATCTTGGCGACCTTTAGAAAAGCAAAATGGTCTACTCCGTTTTTCTTTTGAGGCAAATATAAAACTTTAATACCAAGCTCTTCTACCTGAGGGGCAAACTCACCTAATTCTCTAAGACACAACACAGTTACGTGGTATTTTTCTCTATCGATATTTCGACAAATATTAACAACTACTTGTTGTAAACCCCCAATAGCCAGGTCATGTGTGATTTGCATTAATTTAATTTTATTTTTCACTAAATTCCCAATTTATAATTCTATCAATGTGTTTTCACTATGAGTTTCTATCGCCTTCTGAGAAAGCCCACTCACTAAAAATTGAAGTTTCTTCACCATATACTAATACCGATATATCATTGTTTGCATTAATAAACATAAACCTTCGAAGATTTCCTATATCTACACTATTCTCCACTAATCTAATATAGATTGCCTGACACTTCTCACGTCGGGCGACATGAATTACTTTTTTCAAAAGTTTATCTTTGTAGCTTTTATTTAGCGAAAGAATGTCGTATATCTCTATTTTCCCATCAATCATGGAAAATATAATATAACCCAGAAGTTTCCCTTCTGATTTGCTTCGAAGAGTCATTATCCGAAAAGTTGATATTGGGTTTTTTAAATATCTCCAGTCAATAAATGCAGCACTGCGATCAACCATTAAACTTGTTTCTGTTTTTTGAATTTCATCCCATATAGCATCAAATGAATCATTTACTGTTACTACTTCATCGAAAACATCCATAGACAAAACATAGGTCTCTTTGGAAAACAGTTTTAATACGAAATCCAATATATAACCTATAAAGGCTGCCAGTTTATCGTCCAGGTATTTTTGTAAATATTGCACACTTCGAACAGGTTTTACATAGTGAACTAATTTTACTGCATCCACAAATCCTGCTCGTTGATTCATTTTTAACGACGCCTGATTTGGTAATGTGTAAACAAAGTCAAAACCATATGTTGACATTGATTCAAGAACTGTTTTTTGCAAACTTAAGGCCGGGCCAAATACACGGTAGTTATTGCCTACCATAAAATCGCCAACGATTCCTGCTTTTATTAATACCCCATTTAATACCATTTCTCGCGGCATGATCGAGACTGCACCTACCAATTCGTTTTTATTTTCCTCAAATGCAAAAAACCAAATTGCT